>Ga0187887_10000809_pt1 | contig 29274 bp, 17 predicted proteins | sample June2016WEW_7_10_FD_132977 | JGI IMG/M metagenome (GOLD analysis project Ga0187887, IMG submission 132977) | Peatland microbial communities from SPRUCE experiment site at the Marcell Experimental Forest, Minnesota, USA - June2016WEW_7_10 | ecosystem: Environmental > Terrestrial > Soil >... | reverse complement strand
GCTTGCGCCAGCGTGATGGCGCTGGTGGCGGCGGGTTTGATCCTGCAGCGGCCTGCGCCAGTCGCGCCACCGGCCATAGCCCGCGATAGCGCGGTGCTGCGGGCCACCGCCGGCGGCATCGAATTGACTCAGGGCGGGCAGACCTTGAGCCTGCTGCATGCGCATTCCGGCGACGTCGCGTATTCGGCGGGAGCGCAGGGATCCATACGGGCCGGTTACGTGGATTCCGACACCGGCAACGTAACGATTAACAACTTGTATGTCCAGTAGATTAGCAGTTCTATTCGTCGCGGGCGTGGCTGCGCTGTGTGCGCAGGATGCTCCGCTCGACAACGCAGTGAAGATCAACCTGCCGCCGGATTCGCCATTGACTCTGATTTCGGCGAACCTGGGTGAATCGCACGTCAGCCAGCGCGGCAGCGCGGTGGTGCTGGATCTGGATGTGACCCTCACCCTGCACAACTCCAGCCCCAACCGGGTGCGCGGCGTAACGCTGCTGGTGGCCGCGCAGGAGGTGACGCCGGGCGGAAAGGCTTCCGTCTCGGTCCCCAGCCTGGATGTGCCTCCCAGCCAGAATTTTCCGGTGCGCATCGACCTGCGCTTGTTGCGGCCGGCGCAGATCGCCGGGGGTCCGTTGGTGCAGGTGAACCTGGATGGCGTGCTCTTTCAGGACTATTCGTTTTACGGTCCGAACCGGCTGGATTCCCGCCGCACCATGACTGCCTGGGAGATGCAAGCCCAGCGCGACCGCAAGTATTTCAAGTCGATCCTGGCGCTGCACGGCATCGAGGGGTTGAAGCAGACCATGCTGGAGAGCCTGAATCGCCAGGCCGAGCGCCCGCGGCTGGATGTGCAGGTTTCCCGCGGGCCGGCGGTGACCTCCGCGGCGGTGGGGGAACATAGCGCGCGCTTCGCGTTTCTGCGCTTCCCGGATGAGCCTGTGGAACCCGTGGAGGGCTGGGCTGAAATCGCGGGCAACGAGGCGCGCAATCCCCGGATCGATGTGCGCAATCTTTCGTCGCGGCAAGTGCGCTCGGTGGAGGTCGATTGGATCGTGACCGACCGGCAGGGCAAGCAATATATGGCCGGTTCGGTGCCCGCTTCGGGTCCCGAATTCAATCTGAAAGCCGGCAACACCAGCCGCGTGATCCAGGACACCGCACTGCGTTTCGCGCATCTCTCTAAAGACGGGGGCGCGCCGGTATCCGTAGCGGGCATGACGGGTTTTGTCGGACAGGTGGAGTTTGCGGACGGCAAGGTTTGGATTCCCAACCGCGAGTCGCTCGCCAACGCCCAGCTACTGGGCATTTTGGAGCCATCGCCGGAAGAGCAGCGCTTGACGGACCTGTATCGCAAGAAGGGGCCGAAAGCGCTGGCGGATGAGCTGAATAAGTTCTAGCAAGCTATGCTTCGGCTGAAGGCTCGAGCACTGTCATGCCTTCGTCTTCAGCCGCCTTCACCAGTTGACGGTCTGAGCACACAAAGGTCGCGTGCCGTCCCAACCTCGCCCGCAGCATAACGCAGCCGGCCAGTTGCACCGCATCATACGCCCTGAGCGCATGTCGGTCGAGAAGCGCGGCCGCCTCCTGAATCACGAGATCCGTCAGCGGTTGCACCAGGAAAAAGTTCGCCAGGTGCTCATCCATACCGCCGATTAGATTGTCCGCGATATCGTGCGTTACATCGCCGGCTCGCTCCCGCTGGCGGACCGCAGCTCTGAATTCCACTCGCGTCAGTCCGAGAATGGCGAGCGTATGCCCGTCGGCGGGATCCGCGAGCCGGAGCATTTGTTCAGTGCCCTGCTCACGAATGTAAAGTTTTACGAGCGCGCTGGTGTCCAGGTAGTAGACGCCCACGCTCTACCTTCGCTCACGTAAGACAGTTTGGGAAAGCGGCTCACCGCGCATGGCGATTGGATTAAATCCGGAGCGGGATCCGGGTTCCTGTTCCAGGATACTGTGCACCTCGGACAGCGGCCGATTGACTTTGATGGCTGTGACAGGAAACTGAGGGTTCTTAGGATTCGCGACCTTGCTAGTCAAGATCCAGTTGCGATCAATCGCATTTACCAGCACGCGTTGGCGCTCATCCGGCACAGCGGCCCAGGGGTAGCCTTGCTGCGGAAGGTAAGCGTCTCGAAACCATTTCAGAGATACGAAGCCAAGTTGCGGATCTTTTTCGGCTTTCGCCAGCGCCACCACGATGTCCCGCACGGGATCACTGGCAGATTCCGCGGGTTTCGTGGCGGTTTCCGCAGGCTTCGCCCGGGAGTCCTGAATATCCTCAACCGCTGACTCGACGGCTCTCGACTCGACGCCTCGATCTTCTTCCGGCGTCGAAGGCCGGTAGGAGATCGCGACTAAGCCGGAATCCGGTAACCAGCTTCTAGCGGGCGCGTTCTGTTTAACCTGCCGGCTGTCCTTGGCATTACCGCGCCGCAAAGACACTTGTACGCGCAAGCCCTTCCGGGGGGAAAGCTTTACCAGAGGTTTGAGCGCCGCGGGTAACTGGGCAGCGAGAGCCGGGAGATTGTCGAGGGCCGCTTCGATTTCAGACTGTTCTTCCAAAATGGTCTTATCTGTATTCATGATTATCCTCTTTCTTCAGATTTAGATTTAACACTTTATTGGATCAGTGCCGGGCGTGGCACTCAACCCGATTTATATATACTATACGTTTGGTGCCCGTGTCAAGAGGCACACGCACCCGATATTGCGGCCGTGGCGCCGTACTCGCGAACGAATTGGCGTCCAGACTGGCGCCGCCCACCAGCACGCCGTCGATTTCCGGCTGCGCCATCAGCGTGCGCACGTTGTCACGTTTACGCTGCCACCATACAAGATGGGAAAGGTATCGGCGGCTGCGGCTCCGTAGTACCCGCGCACCTGTGCGCGCAGCACGGGGTCCGCCCTTAGGGCTTTGCGGACGGCGGCTGCCAGAGCTCAATCTTATTCCCATCCAGGTCATAGATCCAGGCAAAGCGACCGTAGGATTCATTCCCTTGTTTGGCGTCGATCTTTACTCCCTCTTGTTTTAAGCGGTCGAGCAAAGCATCCAGATCGTCCACGATGTAGTTGACCATGAACGGTGCGGGGCTGGGATCGAAATAGTGAGTGGTGGCGGGAAAAACAGTCCAAACTGTAACGTGTTCCTTTTGCGGGTCGTCGTGTTCGCGCCACGGAAGCATCACGCCTTGGCCTTTGTCAGCGAGTCCAAGATGCTTCGAATACCATTCGCGCATCTGATCGCGATTAGCGGATTTGAAGAAGACACCGCCGATTCCAAGGATGCGCCCGCGCTGCTCCATTTTGACAGGCGGCTTCGACTCGTCAGGTTGCGGAGATTGCACTTTTTGTCCTCCTATTGAGCCGGCCGAGATGAGCAACAGCGAGCCGAGCGCAATTGTGCTCCAGGGTATTCCTTGCATGTGTGGATTATACAACTGTCGATTCGAATGGAGCAAGCTGTTCGCTCAAGGTTCGCCGCGATTTGCCCTTTCTAGATCGCGCATGAAGTCTCGAACTGGCTTGGCATCGCCCGTAGAGAACCAGGATTGCCATCCTCGTCGCCCTACTATCCGTTGCGTAAAAGGCCGCTTGCGGGGGCGGCGACGCCGCGCGAACGCGAACGTCAAATAGCGCCGATGAAAGCCCGTCATTTCTCTCTGAAGATCACATACAAGAGTTGTCGGCTGAAGCGGTTGGGCGCTTTACCACTGCCCGCCCTGACGCGGAGACGCCCGCACGGCGCGCTCAAACGCCCAGCTCCGGATGTGATTAATCTGCTCCTTCATGGTGCGCGAGAGGGGCACGATACTCACCGCGACGCTCAGTAGATCGTCCTCGCCGATCTCGCGGTCCGCCAGTTTGGCCTTGGTCAACGCGGAGACCACGCATTGCTCGATTTCGGCGCCAGTCCAACCGATGGTGAACTCCGTCAACTGCGCGAGGTTGAAGCGCGCCGGATCGACGCCCCGGCGGGTCAGATGAATCTTGAAGATCTCAATGCGCTCATCGTCGAGGGGCAGGTCGACGAAGAATACTTCGTCGAAGCGTCCCTTGCGAATCATTTCGGCGGGCAGCAGGTCGATGCGGTTGGCGGTGGCGGCCACGAACAAGCCGCGCGATTTCTCCTGCATCCAGGTGAGGAAGAAAGCGAAGATGCGGCCCTGCTCGCCGCCGGATTCGGTGGACGTAATGCCCATCTCGATCTCGTCGAACCAAAGCACGGCGGGCGCCATATCTTCCAGCATTTTGCAGGCGGCCACGAACGCGCCTTCGGGCTTGCCGTGCCGGCCGGAAAAGATCTCGATCATGTCGATGCGGTACAGCGGCAAGTCGAAGTAAGAGGCGATGGCCTTGACGGACAGGCTCTTGCCGCAGCCCGGAATGCCCATCATCAGAAGTCCCTTAGGCGCGATATCGGCGCTCAGCGTATCGCGCATGCGAAAGAGCTTGCGGCGCTCGGTCAGCCACTTCTTCAGTCCATCGAGCCCGCCGATCTGGCCCATGCTGCCGCCCTCGGCGATGAATTCCACGGTGCCGCTGCGGTTGACCAGCAGGCGTTTTTCTTCCAGCAGTGCGGGGATGGATTCCGGCCCAAGCTGGGGACTGGCGTTCAGGGCGCGGCGCAGCGCGTAGCGGGCTTCATCGAGCGTGAGCCCTTGCAGGGAGCGCGCCAGTTGGTGCAGGTTCGCTTCACTCGCATCGGGCGCGGGGCCGGCGGCGGGAGTTTGCGCCAGCTCTTCGCGGAGGAAGTCCACCAGTTCGACCAGATCGGGCGGGCGGAGTTCCAAATACAGCAGGCTGCGCTCGACCTCTTCCGGAATGGAGCGCACCGGGGAACTGATCACGATGAACTTGCGCTGGTCGCGGCAACTCTCGTAGAGATCGCGCAGGCGGCGGCGGATTTCCGGAGATTCGCGCAGAGGCTCATGAAAGTCCTTCAGGTGGAAGATCCCGCCGTCCTTGCAGGCGGCGATGAAGTCGAGCGCGGCGCGCGGGCTCTCGGTGCCGGCCTGGGCGCCTTCGCCATCGCGATGCATACCTTCGGTAAGGCTCCAGATCCAGACGGGCGTGGGCGTGGATGCGAGCAATAGGCTCACTTCGCGCAGCACTCGCGCGACGCGCTGCTCTTCGGAGGAGCGGATGTAGGTAAGCGGCCGTCCGGAGTCGAAGACTTCACGCAGCATCTTGGCTGCGCGGCTTTCGTGAGCGATGGGCATGCGTGGTGGCGTCGTCCTACCATCATAGGACGTATGGTGCACCCAAAAAGACGTGTTCGCGTGAACACGGCACGCACGTGTGCGTGCGCCACACGCTCAGTTCACCATGGTGGTGGCGGTGGCCGAGTTGTTCGTGGTGGTGGGGTCGAAGACCAGTGAACTGACGCTGGCGGTATCGGTCACCGTCTTGCCGGATTTGTAGGTCACGTCGACCACCATCGTCACGGTAAACCCGGCGCCGTCGGCGAGCGACGGCACCGTACAGGTCACCTTGCCGGTGGCGGCCCCGATAGCCGGGGTCTTGCACGAGCCGTCCGTGGTCGAGGCGCTCACGAACTTAGTGCCCTTGGGTACGCTGTCTGTTAGCGTGACTTGGTTCGCGGTGTTGGGCCCGTTGTCGGTGACTACGATGGTATAGGTCAGGTCCGTCCCGGTGGACACGGTGGCGGATGCCGAGTTGGTCACCGACAGATCGGCCTGAGTGAGCGCGATCCGCGTTACGAAACCATCGTACTGGCCGCCGCCGTAGGTGGTTTGGAAAGCTCCCGGCGTTATAGGTAAACTTGTATTCGAGTTGACTTGCCCCGCCGCGTATATGTTGCCGTAGTTATCGGCGTGGATGGCGTTCCCTATGTTCGCACACGCGTAGCATTCGCCCAAAAGCGTTGAGAACAGCAACGCCGAGCCGGTAGTGTTGAATTCGGTAACGAAAACCGTCTGGTAGCCGTCCGGGTTGTAGGGACCAATCGGATTTACCGTGGGGAAGGCACTGTCATTGGTCGCTCCGGTCACAAATACGTCATCGGCGGAGTCCACGCTCACCGCATAGCCCGTGGCGGTGGCCTGACAGGTCGTTCCATTCAGAAACGTAGAGTAATCGAGGGCTGTGCCAGTCGAATTCAGCTTGGACAGAAAGGCGTTTGCGCTGGATTGGTTCGTGCAGGTAGTCGGCTTGGGGTCGGTCGGCTGGAGTGCCCGGCGGCTGGTGGGGAAGTCCATGGAACACGCCGTGCCTGTCAGGTAAGCGTTGCTCTTGGAATCCACGGCGATGCCATATACGGCATCCCCGCCGTCAAAGCCGGCGTTATTGTTGCAGTTGGGGTTTCCGCTCCAGTTGCCGACCCCGTTGCCTCCGAGGAATGTCGCGTATACGAACGATGCAGCGCCGCTCTGGCTGGGATCGAAAACCGCGACGAACCCGTCGGTTGGCGGATAATTTCCAGGGAAAGTGGCCTGGTTCAGGCAAGCGGGACAGGTGGTTTGATACGCGCCTGGAGTGAGGGTCAGGCCGGTGTTGGCATTGATGAGATAGTCGCTGGCATCGGTCTCGCCCGCCATATAGGCCTTGCCGGCGCTGTCCACGGCCAGCGCCAGAACATACGTGTCGCCATAACCGGGGCTGGTGGCGTTGTATTGCGGGCCAAAGAGCGTGGAGTACAGCATCGCTCCGTCCGTGTTGAATTTGGTGAGGGCCTGGTGGAAAGTCGACTGCCATCCGGCCGCGGGCTCGACGGTCTGAAATCCGGTTAGCGGGCTGGTAGTCACGGGCCAGGGAATGTTTACCTCGGGGTTGCCGGGACAGCCATTATCATAGCCCGGCGTGGACGTCGTGTTGGCTGCCACGTACACATTGCCGCCGCTATCGAGGGCCATCGCGGCAATGTTGTCGTTCCCGGTCCCGCCGATAAAGGTCGACCACATCAAAGCGGAGCCGGTAGGATTGAGCTTCGTGACAAAGCTGCCAAAGGTGGAGTCGTTGTAATAAGGGCTTCCTTCGCAGGTAGATACTTGCTGCAAGCCGCAGTCGCCAACCACCGTATTGTACGGCGCGCAAAGCGAGTCGTTGGTGACCGGGAAATCGAAAGAATCCGTAGCTCCAGCCACATACGCATCGCCGGCGGAGTCCACAGCGATGCTACGCGGCACATCCTGATAGCTGCCCCCCAGGAAGGTGGAGAAGACCAAGGCGGTTCCCGAAGGGTTCAACTTCGTCACGAATACATCCATGCCGGGGTTGCCGCCATACGTGCAGTTGCCGACGCCTTTCTTCGAGGTTTGGTAGGCGCCGGCCGTGACGGGGAAGTTCAGCGAGCACGTGATTCCCGTGACATACGCGTTGCCTTGCTTATCCAGGGCCACCGAGATAGCATAATCCCAGTCGGAGCCGCCCAGAAATGTCGAGTACGCCAGCACCGGGTCGACCACCAGCGGGCGGGCATGGTCATAGGAAGCCACTTCGAAGGTGACTTCGTTCTTGTTTACGTGGAAGCGTCCGTCCACTGCCTGCCGCGGGGCGTCGTCGGCCTCGGGCTGGTAGACCACCGGCTTGTGGAAGCGGATCTCCTGGTCCGCGGCCGCGATCACCAGGTCGCCGGTGGCGTCATCCACGGCGGTGCGGTCCGCGCCCTCCACAGCCAGCCGGATGGCATCCGGCCGTGCGCCCGGCGCCAGCACGAAATCGTATTCAAGCTGCCGCTGGTTGCCGTAAAACACCAGATCGATGCCCGGGTAGACTTGGGCATACCGGACTTTGGCGTAAGTAGCGACGTTGGTGCGCCACTTGGCGGGGTCTTTGCCGAGGAAGTAGTTGACTGCGCCCGGCAGCGGATCCGCGCCGCTCAGCGTGACGCCGGGGTTGGCGCCTTCGAGTTTCAGCCGCAGGTCGGCCGCGGCTTCCACCGGCTTGGCATCGCGGGCGGGCGGCGCCGGCCAAGCCACGCGCGTCTCCTTCCGCAGTTTCCGCAGCGAAATTACAGCGCCATCCGGCGTAAGGAAGACAGTGTAATCCTTGCCGCGCGATAGGAACTTCACCTGCGCGGGCTGCTGGCCCTGGTTAGCTTCGAACTGCAGGGGAAGCTTGCCATAGGAGCTGTCGATGCGGGCGCGGGCAGCCGGGTCCGGCGTGCCATTATCGGCGCGCACAAGAACTGCTCCAAACAGAACGAACGCCGCGATTAGCAGCGAGGCGGCGCGAGTCATAACCTGTAGCGTTTTCATTTGAATTTCCCCTTCATTCGAGCTGGCAATCCAGCGGCGGTAACGGCACACTCACTGCTGACGATCCACACCGGTTCGGCCGCCGGCTGACGCGCGCCGAGCTGGAGAAACAGATCGTCAATACCAAGCTCGACTGCCAGTTGAAAGCGCCTCGTGGCGCACGCCCCAGGCGTGCCGTGCCGGCACTCATGCCGGCACAGGAGCCCTGGCGGCGCATGGCGCCGCCCCACTAGTTGACCGTGAAATCAGACGTACTTCCGACATGTCCTCCCTTGGTCGTGATTTCGATCTTCCCGGTCAACGCGCCCGCCGGTACGTCCGCCGTCACCTGCGTATCGGAATTCACCGTGACGGTAGTCGCCTTCACTCCGCCAAACGTCACTTTCGTGGTCTGCGCAAGTCCGGTTCCGGTCAGCGTGACAGGCGTTGTCACTGGACCGCTGGGCGGACTGAAGCTGGCGAAAGTCGGCGTGACGCGGAACGCCTCGTTGCTTTTCAACGTCGTCGCGCCTGTAGTCACGGTTACTTTTCCCGTCAGGGCTCCGGCGGGCACCGTGGCATTGATGAACGTCGTACCTTGGGGGGTGAATGACGCTGCCACTCCGTCAAACTTCACCACCGAAGAACTGCTGAAGCCCTGGCCCAGGATGCCGATCTCGGCGCCCTCTTTGCCGGACGTGGATACCAGACCGGCAAGCGCCGGCGCGCCGACGTCCAGGCTGAAGAAAACGCCGCAGCCATGACCGGCGCAGACGCTGAAGTCGCCGCCGCTAAAGGTGCAGCCATAGAGCAGGCCGTTGGTGTGTTGTCTCAAAGGGGACTGCGGATTGTCGCCGTCCGTGGTGTCCGTAAAACTGTAGAGCGTAGTGAAAATCCCGGTGTTTATATCCACGCTATAAATCGTGCCAGAGTTTCCGGAGTTTACGGATCCTGTCACGCCGTACAACAGCCCATTCGAGGCCTGAATCAGGCCGGAGCTGGGGCCGTCCCCATCTCCGTTAGATAGATTAAGATTGTGGACAACGCTGTAGTCGCCGCCGGGTGTAATTTTGAAGACCACTCCGTTGCCGATGCTACCCCCTCTATAGGTAGTGCCGTAGAAGTTACCGTCGTTGGCTTGGATCAGCGCGTAAAAAGCCGCGGACCCGTCGGTGCCCGCGAAGTTGTGGAGCACGTGCACCGCGCCGGACGGAGTCATTTTGAAGATAACTCCAACATTGCTCGTTCCCCCGGCAACGGTAACGCCATAGAAGTCTCCATCGGTACCTTGGACCAGAGGCGCGGTGACGTTCTGGCCGTCGGCGCCGGTGAACGTATGGATCGTGGTGAACGCCCCGCTAGGGGTGACAGTGTACACCGTACGGTTGCTACCGTTGTTTTCGGTGGGTGTCGTCCCATAAAAGACGCCGTTCGCGGCCTCTATCGGCGCCGAGTAGGGATCGGACCCGTCACCAGTATTCGTGAAACTGTGAAGTATGGTCTCGACGCCCGCCGGCGTTACCTTGTACACCTGTCCGCAGCCGGCATCTCCGCAACCGCCGGGGCCACCATCCTGATTTGTGCCATAGAAGCTCCCATCGGTGCCCAGCGTCGCGCCACTGATCACGCCATAACCAATGTTGGCAAAGATATTCACCGTTCCCGAGGGCGTAGCCTGGAATAACGCCCCGGAAATGGACGTGGAGTACAGGTTGCCATCGCGTCCCTGGGCAGTTGCCCAAGCCTCCGGATCGTTAAACCCGGTATTACCGCCAGGGAAATCGTAAAGGGTGGTGGGGGTTTGGGCCTGCGCCGGGATGGCCGCTCCGGCAAGGGCGAGCACAACCACCGCGGCCACAGATGCCGCCATCATTCGAAAAGGCTTATTCATACGAATCTACACTACTTCATTCCAGTGGGCGCCCGCGGCAGTAACGGTACCCTCATTACCAACATCCACCGTCGGGTTCCCCGCTAATAGTGAGTCTGCCGAGAGCTCCTCGTTTATAATGAGCAGAGTTGCCCTTCGGAGCAAAGAACAATAAGCGGCCACGAGCGGCCATTCACGGCCAATGGGACCCAAACGATATCCCCAGCCCATCAACCGCCCCCCGGAATCCAATCGGCGCCTGGATTCCTGGAAGGAGATCGCTGAATTCCTGCGCTCCGGCGAACGGACCGTCAGACGTTGGGAACCCGAGCGCGGCCTGCCCGTCCATCGGATGCCTGGAACCGGGCGCGGCAGGGTATTCGCTTACACCGCCGAGTTGAGCCGATGGTTGGAGGCGGGCGGGCCGGATCCTGCCGCACCGCCGCCGGCGGTCATTTCCTCCCGGCCCCAGCGCCGCGCGCGGCTGGTTGCCTCGGTAGCCCTGCTGAGCCTGCTTGGCGCCATCGTCGCGGCGTACCGCTGGACACGCTGGGCCGAACGAACTCCCACCCAGCCGGTCCTGCGGCAACTCACCGCCAATCCGACCGAAAACTGGCTGGCGGGCGCCGCCATTTCTCCAAACGGCAAGCATCTGGCCTTCCTGGACCGCACTGGGCTGTGGGTGCGTTCGATCGATTCCGGCGAAACCCATCCCCTTGCCGTGCCACCGGAGTGGATCCCCGGCAACATTACCGGGCTGCGCTGGTTCCCCGATGGCGGCAAGCTGATCGCCGCCGTACGCGCTGCCCGACAATACGATATTTGGGCCATCACCACGGTGGGCCAAGCCCCTCCGCGCCTCATCCAGCACGCCGGACTTTGGCCAGCCATCTCACCGGACGGACGGTCCATCGCTTTTCAGAACGGCGATCCCCAACTGCGCGGAAAGGACTTGTGGGTATCCTCCATCAACGGCGAGCCGCCGCGCAAGCTGCTCGACGCCGAAGACGGAGAGCAGGCCCTCAGCCCCGTCTGGTCCCCCGATGGACGCTGGATCGCCTACCTGAGAGGTCGCGAAAGCAAGACGGAAGGCGGCCAGTTTGACCGTACCGCGGCCATCGAAATCCGGCCGGCGGCCGGCGGGCCGGCCCGCACCCTTGTCTCTGGGGCGAGTCTGCCCGCAGCGACGTCGCTCTATTGCATGCACGGTCGAGGCTGCCTGAGTTGGTCGCCGGATGGGCGCCTCTTTTTTCCCGCCAGCGACCGTACCGGAACCCAACTGACCCGCTACGGATACAGCATCTGGGCAATCCCGGTCGACGTTCGCAAGGGCGAAGCGGCCGGGAAGCCGGCGCGGCTGGCGCAGTGGGCGGACTTCTATCCGAATTGCCTGACACTCACCGCGGACGGAAAGCGCCTGGCCTTCCTGAAAAGCCGTATCCAGCTTGACGTGTACGTAGGCGAGCTGGGCAGCGATGGCAACAGCCTGGGCCCGCCCCGCCGCTTGACGCTCGACAATCGGGGCCTCGGCAGCACCCCCGACTCCTGGACCGCCGACAGCCGGGCCATCCTCTTTACTTCCGATCGCAACGGCAAGGAGGAGATATTCCGCCAGGTTCCGCACGAAAGCCTGGCCCAAGCCGTAGTGCAACTTCCCGGAGATCAGCCGAGCGATGCCCTGCCAACCCCGGATGGCGCCTGGATTCTGTACCACGATCACGCCGGTTCCGCATCCCAGCGTCTGATGCGCCTGCCGATGGCCGGTGGATCACCCGAGCAGGTGCTCGCGTTGCCGGCTGCCGAGAGCTTCGACTATCGATGTCCCGTAAAGATCGTCGCCTGCGTATTGAGTCAGAAACAAGGGCGCGAGTTGCTGTTCTACTCGCTGGATACTGTGCGCGGGAAAGGGCGTCTGCTGGGGAAGACCGACCGCTGGGCTCCCCGGATGCTTACCTGGGCCTGGGATGTTTCGCCGGACGGTTCCCGCGTGGCGGTGCTGGGCTCCGGTGACGATATACTGATCCTGGCGAATGGCGCTTGGCATGAAGTTCCGGTGGCCGCGCGCTGGCAGGCAGACTATATAGCCTGGACGGCGGATGGCGACGGCTTCTTCGTGACCTCTTTCACGCTCGACTTATTGCACGTCACCACGGCAGGCAAGGTGACTGTTTTGAGCCATAACGATCGCGCCCAATGGCCTGCGTGGCCGGTTCCGTCTCCTGATGGCAAGTACCTGGCGTTTCAGGCTCAGACCTACGATTTCAACGCGTGGATGATCGAGAATCCTTAGGCTTAGGCCAGGGTGGGACAGGCTTCAGCCTGTCTCTCGACTTTCTACATTTGCCGAATCGACAACTGGAGGGCGGGCTTTAGCCGGCGCGGGGCTTGAGCCCCGCTGGTAGCACAAGCTCAGTTCACCATCGTAGTAGCCGTGGCTGAGTTGTTCGTGGTGTTGGCGTCGAAGACCAATGAACCGACGCTGGCTGTGTCGGTCACGGTCTTGCCGGATTTGGCGGCCACCTTCACCACCATGCTTACGGTAAACCCGCTGCCATTGGCGAGCGACGGCACCGTACAGGTCAGCGTGCCGCTGGCGGCGCCGGCAGCCGGCTTCTTGCAAGAGCCGGCCGTGGTAGCCGCGCTGACGAACGTAGTCCCCGTGGGCACGCTGTCGCTGAGCGTGACTACCTCCGCCGTATTGGGCCCATTGTTGGCGACAGCGATGGTGTAAGTCAGGTGCGCCCCGCTAAGAACCGTCGTCGGCGCCGAGTCGGTTACGGCCAGGTCTGCCTGGGTAAGTGCGATGCGGGTCGCGAAGCCGTCCTCCAAGCCGCCGCCATAAGTGGTTTCCACGGCGCCCGTGGTGGTCGGAAACGATGCGCCGGTAAGACCGGCTGCATAGATGTTGCCATAGTTATCGGCGTGAATCGAGTAACCTGCGTCGCCGCTGCCGACGCCGAGCCCGGTCGAGAACAGCACTTCCGACGCAGTCTTGTTGAACTCGGTGACAAAGACGCTACTATCGTCGCTGGGAACCTGGATCGGATTGACGGTTGGAAATGTGGCGTCGTTCGTAGCTCCAGTGACATACGCATTGCCGGCTGAATCCACGCTTACACCATAACCGGTTGCCGCGCCGTTGCAGGCCGTGCCATTCAGGAAAGTCGAATGTTCGAGTGAGGAGCCGGTGGAATTGAGCTTGGCCAGGAAAGCGTTTGAGGTGTTGCAGCCGGTCGCCTTCGGGTCGGCCTTCTGATAGGCGCCGGCGGTGGTCGGGAAGTCCGTGGAGCAGGCCGACCCGGTGACGTAGATGTCGCCGGCAGTATCCAGCGCAATCCCATTTACGCCGTCCTGCAGGGGGCATGCGATCCCGTCGGGGCCGTCACCGTTGCCGCCCAGAAATGTGGAGAAAAGCAGCGACGCGGCCCCGCTCTGGCTGGGATCGAAGCCTACCACGACGCCGTTCTGCCGGTCTTGATTCAAACAAGCTGCGCAGGCCGTCTGATAGGCTCCCGTGGTGGTAGGGAAGTCGCTGGCAGTGGTTTCGCCGCCCATATAGGCCTGGCCCGCGCTATCTACGGCAAGAGAGAAGAAGTATTCGACCCCGCCCGTCCCCGCGACGTTGTATGGCGCGCCGAATAGCGTGGAGTACAGCAGGGTGGTTCCGTCCGCGCCGCTGACCACGGTGAAGGCCTGATGCGTGGCAATCTGCCAGCCGTTGGCGGGCGGCGCCGTCTCATAACCGGTCCCGGTCACAGGCCAGGTAAAGGTGACTTGAGGGTTGCCTGTGCATTGGGTATCGTATTGCGGCGTGGAGGTGGTATTCACGGCCAGGTACACATCGCCGGCGCTATTCAGCGCCATGGCGGCGATGTTATCGTTTCCGCTGCCGCCGATGAAGGTCGACCAGACTAAGGCGGATCCCGTGGGATTCAGTTTCGTAATGAAACTTCCGTAGTTCCCGGAGGCGAAGTACGGGCCGCCCTGACAGGTGGATTCGGTGACGAAGACGCAACTGCCCATATTGATTTTGATGGGCGCGCAAATCGAAGAGTTTGTAACCGGAAAGTCGGGAGATAGAGTTTGGCCAGCCACCACCACGTTGCCGGCCGAGTCGACCGCGACGCTCTTGGGTGCATCCTCGTAACTTCCGCCCAGATAGGTGGAGAAAATCAGGGCGCTGCCGGCGGGGTTCAATTTCGAAACGAAGACATCCGCGCCGGAGCCGGATTCGTCGCCCTCGCAGTATGTCCCCGCGCCGTGACCCGGCGGGGTGGGACGGTACGATCCGCTGGTGGTGGGGAAATTCGCCGAACACGTGTATCCCGTGACGTATGCGTTCCCGGATTTGTCCGTGGTTACGGCCGCGGCATAGTCGTCATTGGAGCCGCCCAGGAAGGTGGAATAGGCCAATACCGGATCGACCACCAGCGGGCGCGCGTGATCGTAAGATGCCACCTCGAAGGTTACATGACCGTGGTCCGCGTGGTAGCTGCCATTCACTTCCTGGCGCGCAGCGTCCGCAGCCTTGGGCTGGTAGACCACCGGCTTGTGAAATCGGATCTCCTCGCCTGCCGCCTGCAGCACCAAATCGCCCGAAGCCGGATCGACAGAAGTGCGTTCGGCCCCTTCGACGGACAACCGGATGGCGTCCGGAGTGGCTCCCGGCGCGAGCACGAAATCGTATTCAAGCTGCCGCTGGTTGCCGTAAAAAACCAGGTCGATGCCCGGGTAAACCTGCTGGTACCGTACCGTCGAATACGTGGCGACGTTGGCGCGCCACTTGGCGCGGTCTTTACCTATGAAGTAGTTGACTGCTCCCGGCAGCGGATCGCCTCCGGTCATCTTGACGGTCGGATTGCCGCCTTCCAGACGCAGGCGCAGGTCGGCTGCGGCTTCCAGTTCGGGCTCGGTTACGGGCGGCCCGGGCTTGTCGAGGCGGATCTGGCGCCGCACTTTCCGCAGTGAGAGGGTTGCGCCATCCGGGGTGAGGAAGACGGTGTAATCCTTGCCGCGCGAAAGAAACTTCACCTCGACAGGCTGTTGTCCCTGGTTGGCTTCAAACTGCAAGGGAAGCTTCGCATAGGAGTTGTCGATGTGGGCGCGAGTCGCAGCATCCTGGGCGCCGCTCGCGGCGCGCAGCTTCGGTGTCCATAAGGGTAACAGCGTCGCGGTCACGGCGGCGATGCGAGTCATAACCCGGAACGTCTTCATTAGATTGCCTCCTCTTTTTGCGGCGTGGCCGCGCGGCAGCAGTAGCCGGTCCGGTACCTCTTGAACCCGGATCCCGCCGCCGTCATCGTTTATAATGAGGTCAGTCAGCCCCCCGTGCAAAAGGCCATGACAGGCCATGACGGGCCATTTCAGGCCTATGGGACCAAATCGTTACCCGCAGCCCATCGACCGCCGTCCGGAGGCCAATCGGCGGTTGGATTCCTGGAAGGAAATCGCCGCGTTCCTGGATTGCGGCGAACGGACTGTGAAGCGATGGGAAACCGAACGCGGCCTGCCCGTCCATCGCATGCCCGGCAGCGGCCGGGGACGGGTATCCGCATATACCGCCGAGCTTAGCCGGTGGTTGGAGGCCAGCGGGGCCGATCAAGCGGCACGCGAGCCAGATTCGCAGCCGCCGGAGACCGCTCCAGTGCCTCTCCCGGCAATCCGGGCGCGCCGCTCCATCTGGTGGGTGGCGGGTCCGCTTGTGTTGCTGAGCCTGGCTACAGTAGTCCTGTTACTCAACCGGCGCCAGCAGCCTATCGCCGGCGTCCGTCCGGCCAAAGCCGGCGCTGAAGATCTTTACCTGCAAGGCCGGTTCTATTGGAACAAGCGCACGCCGGAAAGCCTGCGCACGGCAGTGGATTATTTCGCGCAGGCGATCGTGCGCGACCCCAACTATGCCAGTGCGTATGTGGGCCTGGCGGATTGTTACAACCTGCTGCGCGAGTTTTCGGCCATGCCGGCCAACGATGCCTATCCCAAGGCGCTGGACGCGGCGCGCAGGGCGGTGCAACTGGACGACGCTTCGGCGGAAGCCCACAATTCCCTGGCGTTTGTCTCGTTCTATTGGAACTGGGATGCCACGCTGGCGGACCGCGAATTCCAGCGCGCAATCCAACTAAACCCGAATTACGTTCTGGCGCACCACTGGCGGGCCAATTTCCTGATGACCATCGGCCGCCTGCCGGAAGCTCTCGATGAGATCGAGATCGCCCGCAAGCTGGATCCTACGTCCCACGCCATCCTGGCCGACAAAGGACTGCTGCTGTTTCGCATGCGCCGTTTCGGTGAAGCGATGACGTTGCTGAAACAGATTGAGGCCCAGGAGCCGCAGTTTTCCAGTAGCCACTTCTATCTGGCCGCCGTGTATCTCTCGATGAAGGACTATCCGGCGTATCTGGCCGACATGCGCGAGCTGTACACGCTCACACAAGATAGCCAGGGGTTGGCCGTCGCGGCGGCGGGCGAAAAAGGCTTGGCGGCGGGCGGCTATGAGGGGATGTTTGAAGGCATCCTGGCGGTGGAAAGGCAACTCTACGCCAAAGATCGGTTGCCGGCCTACGCGCTGGCCGAAACATACGGCCGGTTGGGGCGGAAGGCCGAAACGCTGACCTGGTTGCGGAGGGCCCTGGAACGTATGGAGCCGGCGATGGTTCCGCTGCGCGTGGACGAGGCCCTCGACTGCGTAAGGGGGGATGCGGCGTACCGGGAAATTGTGCGGCGGTTTGACCTGGGCGCGCACCGGTGACGGGTCGAACCGAAAAGGCTCTGCCCGCGGAACGCTGTCCACGGCCAACTTCAAGAGAGCCGTTTCCTCTGGCCCGGCGATAGGCGTCGGATGAAGACGCCGTGGTCGATCTACTAGTTCACAGGCTGAAGCCCGTGCTACCTCAATTCAAGAAGTAAGTGCGATACAGCGTGTCGCGCTGCTTGGGAATGAACCCCGCGTCGCGGATGATGCGGCGCAGTTCTTCTTCGCTGGCCTGGTGATGCGCGCCGGCCGCGGAGACCACGTTCTCCTCGATCATGATACTGCCCACATCGTTACCGCCGAAGCGCAGGCCTAGCTGACAGGTCTTCAGCCCTTGCGTGACCCAGGACGACTGGATGTTCTCGATGTTATCGAGATAAATGCGGGAAATCGCCAGGTTCTGCAGGTACTCGACGGCGGTGGCTTCTTCATGTACGAAATGCCCGAGCGAGGTATTCTCGCGCTGGAACGTCCAGGGAATGAAGGCTGTGAAGCCGCCCGTATCTTCCTGTATCTCACGCACGATGCGCAGGTGGTTCATGCGCTGTTCCAGCGTCTCGCCGCAGCCGAACATCATGGTAGCCGTGGTGCGCATGCCCAGCGCGTGGGCGGTGCGATGCACGTCGATCCATTCCGAGGTCGAGCACTTCAGCCGGCTGATGCGGTGGCGGACGCCATCGTCCAGAATCTCCGCGCCGCCGCCGGGGATCGAATCAAGACCCGCATCGCGCAGCCGGGCGATGGTATCGCGCAGGCTCAAACCGCTGACTTCGGCGATATTGGTAATCTCCGGCGCCGAGAAGCAATGCAGGTGAATCGTGAAGCGTTGCTTGATGGCGCGCAGCAGGTCTTCGTACCACTCGATCTTCAGGTCCGGATGCAGGCCGCCCTGCATCAGCACGCCGGTGCCGCCCAGGTCGAGCGTTTCCTGGATCTTGGCAAAAATTGTTTCGTGGTCGTGGACGTAGCCTTCGGCGTGGCCCATGGGCCGGTAGAACGCGCAAAAACTGCAATATTCCGTACAGAAGTTCGTGTAATTGATGTTGCGGTCGATGATGTACGAAACCACACCTTCCGGATGGCGCCGCTTGCGTACGGCGTCGGCAGCCATGCCGATACCGATCAGGTCGTCGGAACGGAACAGGTCGAGAGCTTCGTGGTAGGAGATCATTATCGGGCTAGGCGGTCATGGTGAGGACTTGCTGCGCGCCCTGTGCGAAAACATACGCGCCGAAGAGCGGCTTGGGTTCGCCTTTGCCCCAGCGCTGGGCTTGATATTTCGCGCGCAGGAATCGAACATCCGGGTGAGCGCGCAGGTCGACCAGGATCTGATACGTGCCGCAATAGAATTTCTGCGGGAAGGAGACGATGGGTTTGGCTCCCCACTCGACATTGTCCGCGGAACCCCAGATGGAAACATCCAGGCTTTCCTGCTCAATGATGCGAGTGATGCCGAGTGTGAGAAGGATCGGAACGCCCCGGGAATCGCCGAGGTCCACGTCGGGGCCTGCGCCGGCCTCGCGGATGGTCGTTTCGGGAAGTAGGAAACCTGGCAGCATACAGCACTCCTATCGTCGTGTTTCTAGAGTTTCGGCTCCTTAATGTAGTGGGTTGCCTAAATTAAGATTCGCACATTTTTTGTTAAAAAGGAAGGCGAATTGGGTGAATTGTCGGTTACGCGGTGGGGGCTGGCCCGTTTGACGGACCGGGCGCTTCCGCCGTGCGCTGGGCGTCCGGCTCGCGGGAGCTTTGTTGGCATAGAGTTGGCGATATACCGTAGCGTTTCTCAACACCGCCTCCACATACTCCCGCGTCTCCGTAAATGGGATGGATTCCACAAATTCAGCCGGCTCCTGGTACTGGTTCCACGTAATCCAGTCGTTCACGCGCGACTTCCCCGCATTGTAAGACGCCAGCGTCTCCTCCCATTTGCCGCCCCACTGATCGAGCAGCCCACGCAAGTAGGTTGTGCCCAGCTTCAGGTTGATAGCCGGCTGGAACAGAGATCGATTGCTGAAATGTTTGATCCCCGCGCGGCGAGCCAGTGCTCGGCCGGTGGCCGGCTCCACCTGCGTGAGTCCGTAAGCGTGCTTGGGGGAAAGCGCCTGCGGGTCGAATTCGGATTCCTGCCGGATGAGCGCCGCCACCATGTAAGGGTCCAGGTTCTGCTGTTTGGCGTCGCGCACCAAGTCCTGCTCGTAAGGCAAAGGGAACAGCAGTTGCCAGAACGCCGGCGGCGCGTCTTCCAAGGATAGCGAGAGGTAATCCGGCGCGGCGCTCTTGATATTCCGCAACCGTTCGTGCGGCGTTTTGCCGCTGTGCGCGAGTTCCATCGCCAATAGGTAAGGCTGGCCGCCGTTGCGTACTCCGAAGCGCAACTCGGCTTGGGCCAGATCCGGCAATCCGGCGGATGCCAGCAGCCGCGCGCGGACGATGCGCAAGGCGGTTTCGGCATCCGGCGCGCTCGCCACCCCAGGCTTGTGCGGCGGGAATTCGATGGGCCGGAGGAACTTGGCGGTCTTATCCGAAGGACCCGCCGCCACGATGTTCGGCTGGTGCATCCGCTCGCGGGCCAGGATGCCGTAATAGTAGTTCGGAAACTGCGCCGAGAGCCGGGTATAGAAGGTGCGGGCGGCAGGATAGTCGGCGTCCGCTTCTGCCAGGCGGCCCAGAAAATAGAGCGCGGCACTGGCCGAGGGGTGCCCGGGGTACCTCTGCAAATGCTCGCGCAGCAATTCGCGCGCGTCGTGCCGGCGGCGGATGTAGGCCGCCCAGGCGACCCGCCAATGGCTGGATGCGGCTAGCGGCTGATCGGGAAACGACTCGTAAACGGCCTTGTACAGCGGTACGTATTTTTCGGGCTGGTTGGTCACCAGGAACCGATTCGCCGCGGCCGTCAGCGCCTTATAGCGCCACAGGGAATCGCCGTACTTGGCGAGTTTCTTGACCGCCTCCATCATCTGGTCTTCGTCGTTCAGCTTGCGGGCGCATTCGGCGATGTAATAAAGGCGCCCGGCGTTTGCCTCCGGATGCGGTTCCGGGTCGGAGATTTCCAAGCCGCGCAGTCGCGAATAGGCGCCGGAAACGTCGCCTGCAAGATATTGGGCGGCGCCTATGGCCACGCGGGCTTGGTCGCGTTCCGGGCCGCTGAGCTGCGGCACCAGCGCTTCGAACTCCGATCGCGCGCGCGTGTATTCACGCTGGGCCAGCAGCTTGTGGCCGCGCTCGATCATGGCTTGCGGCGCCGGTGCGGGATAGGCCGCTCCCATGCCGTCGCGCAGGGTGATGAGCGCGGCGGCGGCGCGCGTGGCCGGATCGCCAGTGGGGTATTCGTAGTAGACCCGCTGATAGTATTGCGCGGCGTGCGGCAGGTCGCGGGCGGCTTCGTAGGCTATGGCCAGCGCGAGGTCGGCATCCGGCTGCGGAAGGTCGAAGTAGCGTTCCCGCAGCATGCGCACGGCTTCCTGGGCGGCGCCGGAAGCTGCCAGGCCACGCGCCTGCAGCACGATGGATTTGGCGTCGAACGGGGAGCGCAGCGGCACGCTCCGCACCACGGCCGCTTCGCGCGCCGCGGCGGCGTTGTCTTGGGTTTCCGCATGTGCCGCGGCCAGGTAATACGCGGTGTAGTCCGCCAGCTTGGGAAGGCGCGGCTGGGCCGCGGCCAGATGCAGAATGGCATCCGGGAAGCGCTTCTGCTCGAATGAAACCACGCCCAGGGTGAGATACGCCAATGCGCCGTTGACGTCTTTGTGAGTGGCCGCGAACCTTTGCAGCATCTTGGCGTGGGCGGGGGTGGGGGATTCGCGGTAGGCGCGGCCGAGGGATTCGGCGGTTTGCGCAAAGGCCGCGGCCGCCAGGAGGCAGATGGCTACTGAGCCGCGCACGGCTACCGAGCCCCGCCCGTCTACCGAGCCGCGCCCGTAAGGAAGCGGTCTGTCAAACCAGACGCCCAGGATATTCTCCTCCCAACCAGGCAGGATTGTCATTCGCCAATGTGCGCACCAGTTCCAAATGAAGATAATCGACCATGGTCTTGCTGGCCGTGACGAACGTTTGCCGGAACGCCTCGCGGCCTTCATCGATGGGCTCTCGCAAGGCGGAGTACAGATCTACCTGCGCGCGTCCGGCTTTCACGGCATCGGGCCGGTACAAGCGCATTTCCGCGACCTTAACGCGGGCGAAGCGCTGCGCGCGCAGATGCAGTTGGCGGTCGGCCGGGCTCAGATCGTCCCAATCCGGGGCGGCGCTGGCGGAGACAGCGGAGGCCGGCTCAATGTGCACCAAATCCGGAGGCAGGTGGGATAGGCTTTCTGGCCTGTCGCGTCGCCTGGCGGGACGTTGTCGCGCCTCCATCACCGCGGCTGTCACCTGCGCCAACAACTCCAGAGCCGCAGCGTCGACCGCGCCCGTGGCGTACAGCATCCCGACCGTGGTTTGATCCACCGTCAGCGGGAATAGGTAGGCCTTATCGCCCGGCGCGTGGCCGAACGCTTCCACCACGGCTGGCGAGACCTCGGCGGCGGAGCAAAGCGCCACAACCGGCTCACGTGAATCAATGCCGCCGGCAAAGGCCGCCGCTTCGGCTGCGGGAAAACGAATCTCGCGAAAGCGCGCTGCCGCATCGCTGGCCGCGCCGCGCAGGCGCTCTCCGCCGATGGTGTTCTCTCTGACGTGAAAGACGCCGCAAGCATTGGCGAACGGGACCGAAGCGTCGCATAAGATGGCGGCCATCTCGGGGAAGGCCGCGGCCTGGCGCAAGCGCCGCACCGCCTGGTTCAAATGTTCGGCCAAGGCCCGCTCCGCGGCTTGCACGCTGGTGGAGACGCGCGCTTCCGTTTCGGTTTGGAACAACTGCTCGAGCTCGGAGAACAAGCTACGCAGGGAGGGCGAGGGCGCGGCGGTGGACATCCTGCAACGATTCTACCAGTGGGACAGGCTCCCCGGCCTCTCACTGGACTTTGGCCATTTTTTTCAGTGATCGGCAGTCGTGGCGCAGGCCCGTGGCCGGCCGGCGGCCTCTCGGGCCGCCCACGCGCCAGCGCGTGTCTTTTCATGCGCCGTTGCGGCCGCGGAACGCCAACCGGAAACCCGTCGCGCCGTGATATCATCGACAAAACGTATGCGCCCTAACCGCACGCGTTCATGGCCGGACCTCACCGGGACGGCGTCGCTATACTGCCTCTTGCGAGCCCCCGTTCGGAATAGAGAAAGGAGATGAAATCGGATGGCCAGGATCCATGTGCTAACCGCAATAGGGACGTTTGCGCTGTCGATGCCGGCTTTCGCCGCGGTGCAAATTCAATCTGTGACATCTTCGCCCACGCCGCCCCAAGTGATCGGTACCACGATCCAGTGGACAGTCGCGGCCACGGATACTAATGCAGGGCCGTTAACTTTCCAGTTCAACGCAGCTCCGCCAGGTGGACAGATGGCCATGGTTAAGGATTTCAACCTGGGGACTTATAGTTCCGGCACATGGACTGCGCAGACATTCGTCTGGACGCCAACCGGGATCGAAGGCGCCTACCAGATCCAGGTGGTCGCCAAGGACTTCGTTTCCGGGGAAACAGCTACGTCCATCGCCAGCTTCCAGGTGAATCCGCTGGTGACCGGCACGCGGCCAGTGGCGGTAGCGACGGCTAACCCGCTGGTGGCATTGTTCAGTGCGCCACCGTGTCCGGCGGGCGGCAAAATGCGTGTCAAGTTTACGGAAAGCAAGGCCACCACGGGGACAACGACACCCTGGACTCCTTGCAACGCCTCCAATACGACGACTTTCGAAATTGCCGGGATGCACCAGAGTTCCTGGTACCACATGTTCAGCCAGACAGACGTGGCCGGCAAAGTGACGGATGGACCAATCATAGGATTCAAGACCGGAGCTCTTCCAACCAACAGTCCTTTCCCTGAATTCACTGTAGCCGTACCGGCCGGCTCCGGGGCGGATACGAGCGATCATATACTTCTCGAAGGCCCCACATTGCCCGGCCAATCGATTGGTTACCCGGAGGTCGCGACGGACTTTTCGGGCCAGATTCTTTGGTACTACTACCCCGCAACCAAGTCGGACCTATTCACCCGCCCCCTCGAAAACACGATTCTGACCATTCAGGGCGGTCCCGCTTGGAATCCGGCCACGCAGCTCCTGCAATTGCTGCGCGAGGTCGACTGGGCGGGTAACCTCGTAAGGGAAACCAACACGGGTGTAATCCAGCAGCAATTGCTGGCGCTGGGAGCGACGGATGCGCAACCGTGCACAGCCATCTCCAAGCCGGCCCCAGTGGGTTCGGCTTGCCTGGACGATTTCGATCATGATTTCATCCAAACTCTGCCCAACGGTTACAGCGCGGTGATCGCGGACGTTGAAAAAATCTACCCGGCGGGAACCCAGGGCGACACCAGCGGCCTACCAGTCGACATTATAGGGAACATGATCGTAGTGCTCGATGAGAATTGGCAGGCTGTCTGGTATTTTGACGCGTTTGAGCACGCGAATGGACCGCCTCAATTGGATATCAACCGGGCGGCCGTGCTGGGGGAGACTTGCGCGGTGAACCAATCCGGCTGTCCGCCCGTGTCGCTCCTGGGCAACGGCATCGCGCCTTTAGCCCGCGACTGGCTGCATGGCAACAGTCTGTACTACTGGCCGGCCCCGCAGGACGCCGGTACGAAGGGGGATTTGGTCTGGTCGTCGCGTCACCAGGACTGGGTGATGCGTGTCGATTATCAAGACGGGACTGGCGCCGGGAATATTCTGTGGCGGATGGGCCTGGACGGCGACTTCGGCTTCAACAACCTCTATAACGATCCCTGGCCGTGGTTCTCGCACCAACACGAGGCGGCCTTTGAAAGCACAGGCGTCTTCGACCTGTTCGACAACGGCAATACGCGGCTCGCTCAGTTAGGCAGCGACTGCGGGCCGAGTGACTGCGACAGCCGGGGCATGGCACTGACCGTTGACGAATCCGGCATGCAGGTTACCCCCGTGTTGAGTGTGGACCTGGGGGTATATTCGTTTGCGTTGGGAAGCGCTCAATTGCTGGGCGACGCCAACTACTTCTTCCTGGCGGGGTTCCTACAAAACACAACCGGCTATGCCATCGAGATTCTGCCCACGCCCGGCACCATCACCGGCACCCAGGTATTCAGCCTGGAGGGCACCATCGCATACCGCGCGTGGCGGATGACTAGTATGTACACGCCGCCGATCTCATAGCTGAGACAAGCGCGTCAATTCATGAAACCCGATATACCCTCCGCGCCGCGTTGCGACATAAGAGTGGAGACGCCGAAGGGCTTGGGGCGACGGATCGCGGCACGCGGATAAAACACTCACACACAAGTTGGCCGGATGCTGACCAGAGTACACCCACAGCGGCGCCCGCACAGTGCGGCCGTAAGCGATATACTTCAATTTTTGGACAAGCAATGAACTTACCCGAGAGCAGGACTTTGCAGCCTCGCCTAACACGGTGACTATTCCGGCCACAAGAACATGGGGCGGGTTCCCGCCCTGCGCCGAGCCTCTGGCGGGGCTGAAGGACCGGTGGCCGGCTCTATCATGACCCCGACATCCCGAATTGGAGCGCGGGCCGCCGCCGCCCGCCGGCCGCGAGGAATGATCGGCGCCGCGATTCCCCTCGGCATACTTCTCCTCGGGCTTGCCCTGGTGCATTACCGCTTTGTTTTGGGACGCGGCACACAGATTCCCGGCGGCCGCATTGACACGGCCTTCCTCCACTACGTGCTGGAACACGAATACCAATGGCTGCATGGAGGCATTGTGCACCAGAGCTTTTGGGACCCTGCCTTCTTCTATCCCCAAAGAAACTCGCTGGCTTACTCGGAACTCCTGATTGGCGTGCTCCCCTTTTACGCCGTCTGGCGCGCTCTGGGCTTCGATCCCGGCGGTTCCTACCAACTCTGGTTCGTTTCGCTCTCCATCCTGAACTTCCTCGCCATGTACGGGTTCCTGCGCAAGGTCATGGAGCTGCGCGGGCTGCCGTCGGCGTTAGGCGCTTACTTCTTCGCCTTCGGAAGCCCCCGGGTGAACGAACTGCAGGCTGAGCACGCCCAACTCTGGTTTCAGTTTTATGTGGTGCTGGCCGTGTGGTTCCTGATCCGTTTCCTGCAACTGCGCACAGACGCGCCGCGCGGAAAGGCAGTGCTGTGGCTTTCTTTGGCCAGCGCCGCGGTCGCACTCCAATTGATTTCGTGCTTCTATTTTGGCTGGTTCCTTTGTTTCTCGCTGATGGTGGCACTGGGGGTGAGCCTGATCGCGCGCGGGCCGCGCCAGGCTTTGTTTGGGCAAGTCCGCCGCTTCTGGCCTGCCCTGATCGCCGCCGCCGCCGTGTTCATTTGTCTCACCGGTTTTACCCTGGAACATTACCTCGCCGCCGCCGGTAAACTCAACCTGCGGGGCGCCGGCCCGGACGCTATGATTATGCCCACCCTGGGTTCCTGGATCTATGCAGGCGATAACAATCTTCTGTATTCCTGGATCCGCTGGTTTCCGCGAATCTCGCGCGTCGGAAGGTACTGGGAGCGGGCCAATGGCGTAGGCGTAATCACCGGAATTCTGGTGCTGGCGGGGGCCATTTGGTTCCGCCGCCGTCCCGTGTTTCGCCCCATCTTTCTGGCATCCGTCGTCGTGCTTGCACTCACTTTCACGCTCCCCGGCGGCTGGACCCTTTGGCAGGCCGTATACCGCTCCGTTCCAGCAGCCCCTGCCGTGCGGGTCGTCGCGCGATGGGGTGTATTTCTTCTCTTCCCATTCAGCATCGCGCTGGCCGCCTGCCTGGACAGAATCTACGCAAGCCGCGGGTGGGCGCCCGCGGCACTGCTGGGCGCGGTGGTCGTGCTGGAGCAGTTCAACTTCATACAGCACTATGACTTTCAAGCCTTTCAGCGCCGCGCGCTGAATTACATCGCCCAACTGAAGCCGCAATGCAACTCTTTCCTGGTTAGCGGCGCCTCCGACCGTCCGTCGGAAATCATGGAATTGCAAGTTGCCTCCATGTGGGCGCAACTCGTCTCCGGCGTGGCCACGGTCAATGGCTATTCCGGATACTTCCCCGAAGGGTATCCATTTCTTGCCCCCGTAGCCACCGGCGTGGATTATGCCCACACACTCGATGGGATCTCCAAATGGCAAAAACGCAGCCCGGCCGAGTTACTCACTTGTTGGCTCCGGCCAGACCCTGGCGCGCAGGCCGGGTCGTCCGCTCCGCTGCGGCTGGAGATCGTCTCGCCCGGCACGCCTTCGCCGGTCGAGAAGTTCGTCCGCTGGTCCTATGTCGGCATTCTGGGACGTTTGCCGCGGCCCGATGAAGCGGCCTCCGCCCAAGCCGCCCTCGATGGCCGGGACGGCGGCCGGGCGCGCTTAATCCTCAGTCTCATCCAAACGCCCGAAGCCCGGCGGGGAGCGTTTGCCGAGAAGGCCTATTTGAGTCTGTTGGATCGGGATGCGGACAAAGATGCATGGCGGTCTTTGTCGCCGCAGCTTGCCAGCGGCCGCATCACGGAGCAGGACGTGGCGGGCGGCATCCTGCGTAGCGAAGAATATCGGAACAGAAGCGCGCTTCCGGGCGGCTCTCTCCCGCACTTCGCGAGCCCGGCCGAAATTGCCGGTGAAATCGAGTCTGGCCCGCGGGGTAACCGAACGGCCATCGGATTGATGTACCTATATCTGTTGGGCCGTCCTCCAGTGCCGCGAGAAGCGGCTTTTTGGACGCGGCAACTCGATCGTGGCTTATCCAGCGTAACGCTGGTGGAATATATTCTGGACAGCCAGGAGTACGAAACGCTGGGCGGCGCCAACTGATCTCTCCGAATCCTCTATAGAATAAAGGTGGTTCAGTTGCACCGGAGGGCGGCCAATCGTGGCCGCAGCCACCTTTCAGGCGGCTCTTGTTTCTACGGCGCCTACCGTCAAGGCAGGATTGCCCAATACCTCTTACTTTCCCACTCCGGAACATCTGCATCAATTGTGCGGCAGACTCCAGTCCTGCGGCCGGCGTGCAACGCCGGCCCTCTTTGTGCTCGGAGGGGAAGAGCGGGTCCTGGAGGACCCGCGCAGACCTGGAGGTCTGCCCCACAAATTATGCGGCATTCCAGGTTGGGAAAAGTGAGCGGGCAAGGTCGTGCTCGCTTGCGGGCCAGCGCGGATCTGGCATTTTGGCTGCGCCGCCAATCTTTAAGGAACTAACCGGACGATATACCAGCAGCCTTCCTTGAGCCTTTCCCGCCCTTCCATTTTTATGTCGTGCTTAACCGGCGCAAAGGACCTGTAACGCCCAGCCAAAAGAAATCACTATACTTGATAAGGGTAACGCCGATGCTTCGCTATATTTGGTTTCCTGCCTGCGCTGCAATCTTGCTGATCCCTGCCGCCGCATCAGCCCAGCAAACGGCCGGCCAGAACGTCCCTGCCGCCCCAGCGGGCCTATCCATGTGGTTTTCGCTTGTCAACATCCCCGCCGTTCCAAATGCTCCGTTTAGCGCAACCACCATGATGGACAATACGCAAACGCTGGCGGATGGCGCCACGGTGACCACCAAAACGATGACCACGATTGCCCGCGACTCGAAAGGCCGCACGCACAATGAGAATCGCTATTATCTGACGCCGTCCGATAACGGCCAGGGGCGTATCCGCGACATCACCATTTTCGATCCCACGGCACGCATTAAGACTACGCTGACCCCCGCCACACTGCAGGCAGCCGTTTCCACTCTCCCTCCACCGCAACCGCGTGACCCTGCGCGGGCCGCTCGGCCGGGGAATCGGCCGGAAGACCTGGGCTGGTCCTCTATCGACGGCCTGATAGTGCACGGTTTCCTTGAATCCCGAACGATTCCGCAAGGCGCGGACCGGAACGATCGGCCGCTGACAATTACGGACGAGTATTGGTATTCCGACGAACTGCACATGAACATCACCTTGCGGCACACCGATCCGCGGTACGGAACCCAGTTCGTAACTCTCACCCAGTTGAGCCGTGACGAACCCGATGAGAAGATGTTTCAAGTCCCCGCGGAATATAAAGTGCGGGACGACAGCGAACTGATTCCGGCGCTTAAAAAGGAATGCGGAATCGTTAAGATGGTGCGCGCACGCCAACCGTCGGATGCCAATGGCGGTTACAAAACCGCCGAAACTCTGTGCGCCAGCCTGGAGGCACCGGCCGGGTCGTCGGATGAGGACGCCGAAGCCCGGACCGCGCACGATTTGTACCAGCTTTTGGCGCGTATGAACCTGCCGCCCGCCACCGCCGCGGACCGCTACGCGGCGCTGGTATCGGCCGCCGCCGCAAAGAGCGGTCTCGAACGATTCTACGCACTGGTGAATCTGGCCAAGGTGGCGTTTGAAACCGGCAACCTGGCCAAGGCTACCGCTCATGCCCAGGAACTATTGCGGATGGCGCCGCAGTTTCCTAAAGATTGGAATTACGGCAACGCCATCTACTACGGCCACTTCGTGCTGGGCCGGGTGGCGCTACGGCAGGGCAATACAAACGACGCGGCCAGCCAACTGTTGGCCGCGGGCGCCACGCCGGGGTCGCCACAGTTGAACAGTTTCGGCCCCAACCTGACACTCGCCAAAGACCTCCTCGCGCAAGGCCAGGCCCAACCGGTGCTCGAATACCTGGCCGCGTGCAAGAGTTTTTGGAAACTCGATTACGGCAAGCTCGACGAGTGGATCGGCGCCATTCGTGCCGGTGTCACACCAGACTTCAGTTCCAATCTGAACTACTAACCACGCCGCCTCTTAGGCCGCCATCGCGCTTGGCCCCGCTTGGCCTTTTGGTGGGGCAGGCTCGCAGCCTGCGGCGGCCTCGTAGGCCGCCTGCCGCGAAGCTCTGGATCTGGCAGGCTTTTTTGCAGGGCGTGGTGGCATAGGCTTTAGCCTATGGAGGCGAGCGCAGCTCGCCGAAGAGCGGGCCTGCGAGGCCCGCGCAGGCTGCGAGCCTGCCCCACTACAGCGAACAAAATGTAGAAACTCAGGAGGCGTGCGGGCGCCTCACAGCCTCGGTCCAAGGCACACTACCTCTTTGAATTTGAAGCCTTCGTTGCTTCGGCGTCGCCCACTCGCACCAACAGATGCGCAATGGCCTTCTGGCCCAACCGGTTGTCGCGCTCCACACGCACGATGTAATCGCCCTGCTTTTGGAAAACGTGCGTCGTGGCGGCGAACCCGTCCTTCGCCAGAGGCACTACATTACCATCCGACTTCGTCCGCGCCGTGCCGCCGTCGCCAAACGACCAGGCCTCCTCCCCATCGGTAGTGCCAAACGTCCGGACTTTGAAGGTTACCGAGGCTCCGGGAGCAATGCCCGTGGTTGGCCAGTAGGCCGCCTCAATCGACGGAGGCGTCTGCTCCGGATGTTGCGCATCGAGCACGTTCACCGTCTCGAAATCGTAGTCCGTGCGGCCCCCGCCGTCGGTGATCTTCAG
>Ga0187887_10000805_pt1 | contig 29381 bp, 28 predicted proteins | sample June2016WEW_7_10_FD_132977 | JGI IMG/M metagenome (GOLD analysis project Ga0187887, IMG submission 132977) | Peatland microbial communities from SPRUCE experiment site at the Marcell Experimental Forest, Minnesota, USA - June2016WEW_7_10 | ecosystem: Environmental > Terrestrial > Soil >... | reverse complement strand
TTAGAACTTCTGGAACCCACAAGAGCGCGCACGTGCGTGGGTTGCAGCCCATTGTGCAGCAACAACATACAGTCGGAGAATGGGACAAGGGGCGCAGATGGGCGAGGCTGGTCCCGTTTCACGACTTGGAGGAAAGCGAATACCCAGCGATCGTGAGGTCGAACTAAATACAAATGTGTGGCGTGTTCCCCACTTCTAAACGGTTAGCGAAGACTGCTTGCCTGCCAGTCGCTCAGAAATCGAAACATTTCTCCGTACGCACCCGGCAAGAAACGGATGTTCGGGCGATTTGTTCCATTCCCTGGGCACTGCCCGCAAGCCGACTTTTCGGTAGTGTCCTAAATAGTGTTGATTGAGATTTAGGGAAGCTACGCGCCTTTGGCTCGGCTCAATGGCTTGGTGATCTCATCAGCCATTGCTGTCGCTGCTGCACGGATCGTCAGCAGACGGTCCATAACTTGTGGGTCAGTTGTTTGCTGGGAAAGCATCTCGGAAAGCAGATCACAGGTCCCAAGGATGACGTGTAAGTGGTTGCTTAGAAAATGGGCCAATGCGCATCTGTCGTCGCCCATGAATACCTTGTCCATTGCGGGCACATCCTCCCCAGCGGAACGTATAACAGAATTGTGATTCCGGTAGGTCTAGGTAGCGGGATTCGTTACGAAAGACGAAAAGGCGGTCTAGGGCTAAGAATTGGCAGCCTTGGCAAGTTCGAGCAATTCCTGCTTGCGCATTTCGCGGGCCTTGAAACCGATCATCTCCTCTACAGAAAGGCGATTCTCGGCCAAGAGCTACCCTAGAAAGACAACGGCGACAGCCGCCAACAGGAACCCGGCGATGATCGGCTTGGGGCGCATCGCGATCCGAGAGCATCCTACTCCCGAGACGTGTTTGCCTTCTACTGTCGGTCCCGCCCGGCCATCAGCGGACGCTTGCCGCAAAGCGTTCACCACCAGCGATCACCGCGGGCGGCGACAGAGTTCAGCCAGACATCGTCCCACGGCATGACGAACAGGAAGATCACGCTTATCAGACAGGCAAAAGTTGTGTCCCAGGTGTCCGCGTCCATGGTTTGTCTCTGCCGTGCAGGCAGAGCCACCGCGAGAATCCATGTGGCCTTCCATGCTATTTCCCAGAACAGAAACGGCAGCATTTTCAAGGGATAGCGTAGCCCTAAGACCGCAAGCAGCACGAGCGCGAGCAGCATGGAATTGACCACGCCATGCATCAGCTCCCAAGGCCCGTGGTTGTCGCGTAAGGTGGGATGTTGTGAGGCAAATCAAGGCGCTTGAGCGAACCACCGGAATCGACGGTTTTCAGTCCGCATTTCTCGCTCGCCAATCCAGTCGCGCATCGCGTTAAGATAGTGGGATTTCTCACGAGCGCTTACCGCGCGCGGGCGCCGTATCACTTGTTCTGGCTGTTTCTTGTTTGGAACCGGACCACGTATTTGCTCACGTAAAGGCCTCAACATTTGTGACCAGCAAAAGTTGTCCTGACTCCACTCCATCTCCGTGTATTGTTCTGCGATCGGTTCTTGCACGCGGTTTTGCTCTTGCACTTGCGAGAGAATCTCCATCCCCTCCATCCGTTTCAGGAATCGCGAGTGGGAAGCTGGCAACTACAGGTGGCGTGTTCTTGTGTGCTTATGGTGCAGCGCCCAGACAACAAGTTTTGGGCTTCTGAACAGCCCGGGGCTCGGCTCTTCGGCCGCTCGGTTGTTCCCAGTTGGCAGCGCCGATTCGAGATCCATAGCCCGGCTGAGGGTGACATATGATGGCTGTCCAGACCCCGGGTTTCTTGTCCCCCCCTCGCGATCAGGTGGCAGCGGCTCGGGTATTAGCCGCGGCTCGCTTTGGCCGAAAATCGAGTTGGGAAAAAAAATTCCATTCGCTTGTGTGTGTGTTAAAGCGGCGCACGCTCGCCAAACCGCTCGGATTTCATTTTTGGACCCCCTCTTTAAGGACGGCGGGGCGCTGTTCAACAGCCTATGAGTCGCACGCCGAACCGCATTCGCCAATCCCTGCCGGGTTGTCCGTGATCCGATCGGAACGGACATGATTCGGTAAACACTTGCCGACTTACCGTTACCAATCCGACCAACCTCCTTGAAGCCTGTTTCTGGACCGCGAGGACGAAGCGCGGGGGACTCCCGGATTACTTCCGCACTGCCGACAAGATAGATGGCATCCCATCGCATCGCACGCGGATGACCGCTTGAATGAGGCGCGGTTCGGAATCGCTCGCTAACCTCTACATGATCGCGTAGAGGTTCCCGTCCGTGCCACCAACGTAGATCACGTTATCTACGACGACCGGGGAGGAAAGAATGGGTCCCACGGTCAGCAGTTTGGCGTAGCCGGCCATCAGGTCGTCATAGAAGTCCGACACGAAACCAACATAGTAGTCCGCTGTGCCATCGGGCTTCGTGAATGCAGCTCCATTCTGTTTGGAGGCATCCGTCTGGAACGTCCATGCGATCTCCTGCTTCGCAAGATCGACAGCTTTCAAGGTTCCCGCGGTCGAACCGACATAAAGCATGTCTCCAGCGATCACTGGGGATGAAAACGTCGGCCAGCCCTGAAACTTCAGGGAAAACACAACGCTCCCCGTCTTGCCGTCAAGTTCATAAAACAGGCCGGAGTCGGAGGTCGCGAAGTAGACCTTTCCATTTCGCACTGCGGGAGACGTAATCACCCATGAGCCTTTTGTCGAAAAGGCCCACTTCTTCTGGCCCGTGTGGGCATCGAGAGCGTACAGGTTCGAGTCGCGGCAACCGAAGTAAACCGTTCCATCCATCACCGCGGCCGAGGACTGGATCCCTGCCTGGTTATGAATGTCGGGATCGTCACCCGTTTTGAAACGCCATTGCTCCTTCCCGGTAGCGGCATTGAGGGCATAGAAGTAACTGTCCCAACTGCCGATGAACACGGTGCCGTTGGCAATCGCGGGCGATGCATGCACTACGTCCCCAGTTTTGAATTTCCACTTCAATGCGCCGGACGCCGCATTCAAGGCATAGACGTTGCCGTCGCCACTGCCAAAGTAAACTTCGCCATTCGAAACTACCGGCGAGGAAAGGTAGCAATCCCAGGGGTCAGGCGCGGTCTCGCCTGCAGGTTGCGAGCCATGCAGGTGCTTGGCGGAGAATCGCCGCTCGCCGTTAGTTTCGAATTTCCACTTCAGTTGGCCGCTCGACGCGTCCACGGCATAAAACACTCCGTTGTAAGCGCCGAAGTAGACCATGCCATCCGACACAGCCGGAGAGGAAGCGATGCGGCTCTTGGCATCGAATTTCCACTCCTGCGTTCCCGCTTCGCGATCGACCGCGTAGAAATTGCCATCGGTACCGCCGAAATAGATGGTTCTTCCGACAACCGCCGGAGAAGAGATCACCTGGCCCGCGGTATGGAACTGCCATTTCACCTTGCCGAATTTCGGAACTCCCTTGGCATCGTAGACGCCGCTGTGCTGCTCGTTTCCGCGAAACATAGAGGAATCTGCGCAGAATGAATTAAGGGCGAGAAACAGGAGTGCGAGGCAGGACAAGCGAGAATTTAGGCGCATAGTAAGTGAGCCACCCTTTCAGGCTGTGCGATCTGGAACAAAGCGGCGGGGCTTGCGGGGCGAGCAGCAAAATGCTGGTCTGGTGTCATCGCTTCCTTAACAACGGGCGAAAAATGAATTGTTATTGTATCCCGAAACCGGAGCCGACCATGGTTGTCGGATGATGGGCAAACCGGAAATTATTTCGGTCCATAAGTCGGCTTGGGGGAAGTTTGCCCGGATCGGTACCGATAAACGCCCTTGTGTCCACGAATGGAGGAGTTCCCGGTTGGTCGGCAAACCGGCTTGGGCCGGGACATTTCCGGAATCGCGAGTGGGAGGCTGGCAGGTAAGGGGCTGTTTCTTGTGTGCTTACGGTGCAACTGCCCCAGACATCCGGTTTTGGCCTCCGAACGGCCCGGGTTTCGGCTCTTCGGCAGCTCGGTTCCCCCAGTTGGCAGCGCGGATTCGAGATCCTGTATCCCCGGCTATGGGGACATCATGGCTGTCCACACCCGCTCAGTTTCTTGCCCCATCGCGATCCGGTGACGGCGGCTCGGGGATTCGCCACTCCCCGCTGGGAGCTCTTTCCGCGGGCCGAAAATGAAGTTGAAAAAAATATTTCAATTCGCGGAAATGCGTGTATTGACGGCGCACGCTCGCCAAACCGCTCGGATTTCAGTTTTGGCCCCCTATCCCCTCTTTAAGGACGATGGTTCGCTGTTCAACAGCATATGAATCGTAGGCCGAACCGCATGCGCCAATCCACTGCCGGGTTGTCCGTCATCTGACCAGAACGGACATGATTCGGTAACACAAGCCGACTTTTCGGGACGAATCCGTTCACCACGAGACCCACGTATCAGTTAGCGAAGCCCACGTTTCCACGTGTCAATTCGCGCGCCTGCACGGCACTTGGGGCCAAGAGCTGATGAACCTAGCGGAAACTATGTGGTCAAGGTGATGCCCTTTGCACTCATTGTCGTCAGAAACCTATATCCATACTCAGTGATGACGTTCCGAAGAAGACGTGCAAAGACGCGTTTCGAAAGTAGTGGATGCACACGTTCATCGCTGATTAACGCATAAATGCCGCGGGCTAACTTCTCTTGTTGAGGCGTTAGGTAGCCATGTCTGCGAAGAAACGATGTGGAGGTGTCCCAGTTATGGACAGAACCGGGCGTCGTCCTTGCTATGTACTGCGCGGCTTCCAAATGCAAGTGCTCGATGAAACCCCGGAGGTGCGTCAGGCAGTTCTTCAACTCAAACGGTCTGTGTTGCGACAAGCACGCGGGAAGCAGATAACCTCCGGGTAGCGGTCACAATCTTAACTTCCCCGAAGCCCGTTTATGGACCACGTCACCTTTGCGGCTGCTGTCCGGAATCGCTCCCGTGAGGACCCCGCGAAGATTGGCTTTCCTGATGTCCAGACATGGTGTTAAGAGTGTGTAGTTTTCTAAGCTAGTTGATGTGACCTCGACGTTGGCTAGAGTGGCTCATTCCCTTCAAATGGCCTAAAATCAATCAGACGTTGACAATTCCAGAGACAACACGCCTACTCTAGCCTGGTTAGCACACACACTCTAGATGGAAACATTTCGCGGTGCCGCGCACGAGGAGACGAGTGCATATTCGCTGCTGCTTTCTTGAAGTCACAAAAGCCGTTCGTTGTGAAGGAGTGACGGCTTTAGTCAAAGCGTCTACGCTGCTCTGCTTTGCATTGGTGGTTGGCTCCGCCGCTTTGACCCAGCAGCCTGCCCAGTGGCGGCCTAGCATCGCCGAGGACAATAAGGCCGCAACACTTGACGACACTCTGAAGTTTGTCGTGGGCACTGCAAATGACCGCAGCGTTGATAGGGCAGCCTATCAGACAAAGAACGATGGATATGGGGGGCCCACGGTACGCGAGACCGTTGGCGCCTCGTCGCCGACAAAATGCACTATCGAGTGGTCTGACTTATACATATTCGATCGCTACTGGGCAAACATCAACCGATGGAAATTTGTCGCCGACCTATCCAAGGTCGATGCTCTTAGCGTCGCGGTCACTCCGTCCATGGATGACGGCTCGATCCACGGTTTTATAGTCGGTATGTCGGGAACATCGGGGAGCCAAATTGCAGACGTTACGAAATACAGCCGATTTGTACATAAAGGTATCCTTGGCAGACAGGCCGATATTGTTGAGGCAGAGTCAGCCCCAGCCTCCTGCGCAGCAGGCTTTGAAAAGAAAAAATGTTCCATCACGCAAGGCAGAGAGGCGCATAGCGAATTATTTCTAGCTGATCAGGAAGCGGCTCACCGAGTGGCCAGAGCCCTGATGCATGCCGCATTGTTATGCGGAGGGGTGAAGGCAGTCAGTCCATTCTAAAAGGAAAAAATGAAGATTGTAGCGAAAGCGTTTGCGCTCGTCTGCCTCGCGCTGATAACAGCCTCCGCAGCTCTGGCGCAGCAGGCTGTCGAATGGCGGCCTAGCATCGCCGAAGATAATAAAGCCGCGACGCTCGACGATACCATGAGGTTTGTCGTGAAAACTGCAAACGATGCGACCGCCGATCAAATATTTGCCCCTGAGGAAGGGTATTTTATGGGGGCATTTCGCGAGACTTTTAACGCTGCCTCGTCCGCGAGATGCTCTCTCGAATGGAGTGATCTTCTGGTAAGGACGGACGGTATCGACCGCTGGAGAAGTGTCTCCGATTTGACCAAGGTCGACGCACTTAGTATTAGGGTAACTCCACTCGAGGGCGTCAGTAAGGAGCAAAAGGGCGGTGATACGAATCCGGATCGTGGGGATTTAGCTAAAGACGCTGAGGGCACAACTAAGGGCTTTCTAGTTACGATGTCGGGAACATCGGGTAACGACTTTTCAGACTATACGGGTCTCTACCGATTTTATTGGAACAAGCATTTAGGACACGAACTATCGCCGGATAAGCGGGCCTTCATTTCCGAGGCAGAGTCAGCTTCCTGCCCATCAAGCAATAATAAGAAGTGCTTTGTTAGACAAACCAGAGAGGCGCACGCCTATCTATTTCTGGCCGATCAAGAAGCAGCTCACCGAGTCGCCCGAGCGCTGATGCATGCCGCATTACTCTGCGGAGGAGTGAAAGCAGTCAGTCCATTCTGACGGAGGTGGGGATGAAGGCAACGGGGTATTCGACCTTCAAGGTCGCAATTGTTCTACTGGCGATATCAACCGCGGCACGGGGTCAGGATTCCAGCTATTACCAGCAGGCCGCCAACTTATATGACCAGGCTGCGGCAAAGTGTACGGAGCCGGGAGCCTCGTGCATGCGGCGGTACGCTGCGTATTCGCGCTGCCAGGGAGCGCAATATTCGGGCGGCGGCCCTTGCGGAGCTGGGCCCACGTGTTCCACGGCGTGCACCAGTCCTTCGTCCGGCATGGGAGCCAGCGGGATGACGGGTATAGGCACAACTGGCGCTAACAGCAGGGCAAACCAAGCCGGGCAGCTGGCCCAACAGGTGGCGGGACTGCTGAGCCAATGGGCGTCGGCCCGTGCGGCGAAACAGGAGCAGCAGGCGGCCGATCTCGAGCGGAAGGTGGAGCAAGAAGCGGCCCAGATGGAAGCGGCAAGCGAGGCGGAGGATCAGTGGGCGCGGGAGCGAGCTGCGTTTCTTGCGGACCCCTCGGGAGCGTCCGTGCCAGCACCTTCCGGAAATGCGGAGGATCAGGCTGCGCTTCTTCGGGCTCAGCTCTATGCACAGGGTCAGGCGTCTACTGCTAATGCCGGCGATGACTCAGGCAGCGGGGGCGGAACGGCAGGCGCGGCACCGACACCAGCGGGCACATCGTCGCTGAATCCAGCCGCTGCTGTCGGATCTTCGGAAAATCAACCTGAGACAAGTACGGCATCAACGGCTGCGGATCCCTCCGCGAACCCTGCCTTCGCGTCCATAGTTCCGCAGAATCCGGGCTTCGCCGCCGCCATGCAGAATAGCGAGGATACTCCCCCGCCGCCGGCAGTATTGGATACGGTGCAGCAGGAGACGGATGTTCCCAATCCGTCCTCTTCCGGTATAGACAAACTGGAAGGACTGTTCTCGACGGTGAGAGCGGAGGTGAGGACGGACGTCGCGTCGGTGAAAGCCACACTGAGCACGTTGATGAACACTCCCATTGGACAGATGCTGAGCCAAGGCATGCCTACGACAGGGCCAGCACCGTTGGCATCGGATACTCCGGAGGAGATGGGCAGTAAGTCTTCTGGCCAAGCAATTCTGGGTTTCGGGTTTTTTGCGATTAGACCTCCCTGGAGGGCGATCGATAACTACAACACCGGCAATATGAACGTGGTGATGCCGCAGCTCGGCTATGCGGCGGCCATGCCGGACAGCGGGGGCCAGCAGTAAGCGGTCATATGATGATCAAAAGAAGGCGCGTTGCGTCGTTCATTCTCAGCCTGTTAATAGCTTCGGGCGCTGTGTCGATTGCGCCCGTCATGCGAGCGCAAGTCACGGCGCCCGGCACCGGTGAGGCAGCATCACAGCCGGCAACGCCTTGTGGAGCAAGGGTTGCTGCGACCGCTTGTGCAGGCCAGCTCTTCGTCTCGACCTCTAGGAGTTTTCTTCTCGACCGGGACAGGGAAAAGGCCGCTTTGGGCTACCTAAAGGTCGCTCAACTCGATCCCAAGTATGCCCCAGCGTGGTTCAATCTGGGCGTTCTTGCGGAAGGAAGTCAGAAGTGGGTCGAAGCGAGGCGCTATTTCGAGAAGTATCTGGAGGTGTCTCCCAACGGGCCTGAATCAAAACGAGCTGTCGAGGAGATAGCGACACTGGCGCCCTACGCGGCTGGCAAGGTCTCGCCTGCGGAAGCTAAAATGGCAGAGTACGACGCGTCTATTCAAAGGGCGCGCATCTTGATGGCCGCGAAGTTGTATCGCGAGGCCGTCTCTGAGTCTGGGCACGCACAGGCCCTGGACGACTCGCGATGGGAATCATATGCAGTAGCCGCTCTCTGCATGAAAAGGCAAAACAAATTCGAGCAGGCGAGCAGTTTCGAGAAATTAGCAGAAGATCGTGCCCCGACTGAGAAACGTGATCAGATCAGGCAAGCGTTCGGGAGCAACTAGCTAGACGGCTGCAATCGGTTGCGATGAATCGCGAGACAGTGTTTTGTCATCCCAGTGCCGCAGTTTCCATACTCTAGAAATTCTTAGAAGGGAGTTATGGTGGTCGATAGGTCGATCCGCAGCGTCGTTGATTATTTCGGGGCCTGAAGTCCGCTCCTGAGGAAAATGTCTCTGACTGTTCGCCGATGATTGTCACTAACAGCAGTTCCCAGGAACGCTTGACGACCATTCCGGGTGAGTGACGGGCAGCTCGCAAGTTATTCCGGGCCAGAAGTCGGCTTGTCGGAAGTTTCACCACGCAGGTAACGATAAACGCCCTAGGGTCTAGGCACGCCATTGGGTGCATCTCGCAAGCTGCAATCCACTTGAGCGAATGGCCGACATTTGAGACGAGTGCCCCCCAGCCTCTTGCGGGCTTGCTAAGACAAGTAGTGAATGATAAAGGACGATTCCTACGGTCAGGACACCTGCAAATTGTTTCCAAGGGCGCTCTTGGACGCTCACAAGTCAAGTCGCTTTCGCTGCATCGCCGGATTGACATCGCATTGCATTCGCCTGATGGGAGTCGTGGAAACTGGACTGCTCGCCGGCCCTTCGGAGAAAAAGGTCGCAAAGCCCGCTGCAGTGTTGAATAGACGCTTTCTCCGGTGGGGTTTGAGAACAAGGGGTTGCAGAATTGCGGCCATTTCTCGCGATTTTCAACGCGAAGCCGCAGGACTTCTCTGCAACCCAGACTGTCTGGCGGAGAGAGTGGGATTCGAACCCACGTTAGAGTTTCCCCTAAACACGCTTTCCAAGCGTGCGCCTTCAGCCACTCGGCCATCTCTCCGGCTCGATTGATTCTAACAGCGCCCCCGACCAGCATCTACCCGCGCTGCTGGCTGACTGGTGCTGCTAGCTTTCCTCTGCCTTGTGCAACTGCTGCGCGAGATAGTTTTCGTACGTCATCTCTTTGATCGCGTGCAGCTGCGCTTCCAGCCAGTCGATGTGATGCTCTTCGTCCAGCAGGATCTTTTCCATCAGTTCTCGCGAACCGTTGTCGCCCACCGCCACGGCGGCTTTGATTCCTTCATTCAAGCGTTTTACCGCCGTATATTCGAGCTGGAGATCGTTCTCCAGTTGCGCTTTCAAAGTCTGGCCGACATTGATCTTGAAGTAGTCGGTCATATTGGGCGCGCCGTCAAGATAGAGAATGCGCTCCATTAGAATTTCCGCGTGCTGCATCTCTTCGATCGATTCCTTGCGAATTTGCTTGGCCATCCGTTCGTAGCCCCAGTTTTCGCACATTTCTGCATGCAGAAAATACTGGTTGATGGCAGTCAATTCCGCTTTCAGCACTTCGTTCAAAATAGCTATTACTTTTGCGTCGCCTTTCATTGTTTGACCTCGTACGTTCTCGCTCTCAAAGTTAGATCGGGGCGTCTATCTGGAAATCTGGGGAACTGAAGTCGGAACCTTCAACCGCGACGCGAATCCGCGGACGATTGATCTCGACTCAGAATTGTACTAGAAGAATGATGCTACGAGCGCGATCCCGAACCGGCAGCGGCGGCGTTCGCTGCTGCTGGAGCAGAAATTTCGAGAGCTTGTGAGGCAAGTTCGTTTGCGGGTGCAGCACTCTGACCCGTGCTTTCTGTTCCGGCTTCCTTCTGAGATTCCTTTTGGGCGTCTTTTTGAATGACGCGGTGATTCAGGCAATAGAGCGCCAACTCCAGACGGTCGGCCACGCCCAGCTTGTCATACACTTTGCGGAGATAATTCTTCACGACCTGTTCCGTTGTACCCACGCGCAGCGCGATCTCTTTGTTCTTCATTCCCTGCGTCACGCAGGAAACGATCAAAGTCTCCTTGGGAGTCAGTTGCACCTTAGGGCGCGATCCTGCAGGTCGCAGGGCCTGCGTGCGATAGGCATCCAGCACCCATCCAATTGCCTTGGCCTCAAGCCAAGGCTCGCCCTGATAGACCTTGCGAAGGCACTCCACTAGCATTTCGGGCTCGACTTCGCGCGAAACGATGGCATGCGCACCGCGCCGGAACATCTCCAGCGTCATTTCCTGGTCCGGCTCCTGCAGTACGACCACCAGCCGGCAATTCGGGCTTTGGCGCAATAGATCGGAAACCGTATCGAGCGGATTGGCCGTCAAAGCGGCCTCGAAGATCACGATGTCTGCCGAGAATCTTTGAATCGCGGAAATGGTCTGGGGCAGGCTCTCCGCCTGACCGACCACTCGGATGTCGTCTTCCAGGGCGAAGATCTTGCGCAGTCCCGCCCGGAAAATGGCTTGCGTATCCGCCACAATGACGCGGATCGTGCCCTGGCTGTCCGCCGCCTGAGGGCCGTCACCAGGTTCAACGCTCATCGAAGTGCTCGCCATCCGTCCTCTTTCGCGCCCCTACCCGCGCTCAAATCTGTACTCGTCGATGACTACCCCGACGCCACGCCGCCCACCGTTTTCCTCGAAACTCCGCACCACTCGTCCGCGGCAGTCCACCTGAACATCAGCCTCGCCTCCAACCACATCGGCGGGAAGTGAGATCGTGAAGTCCACGGGCGATCCGATGGGTACATCGGCATCCATACGGAAAAGCACACCATTGGCGGAAATATTTTCGGTCTCGACCACTTGTCCGGAGCCGCCCGACTTCAGCGCTACCGGCAGTCTGATGGGAAAGCGCGCCGCGCCTTGCACGTCCGTATAGCCCTTGCGGGTCTTACCGAGCTCGTTCACGGATTGTTTGCCGGCTTCCGACATGGTTCAGACGACCACCCTTCCAATTCCTGCGTCACTCTCTCCATACGCAGGGAATGCACCATTTCAAGCCCGAGATTACACTCCGCTATCCACAGCGCAAAGATTACGTAGGTCATGAAACAAGTGTGTGGAAATGCCAGTGGTACAGGGACTTAGGAGCAGCAAGGACCACCATTGAGCTTTTCAGCCCGCGAGCGTAAGTTGGTGAGCCTTTCCCAAACAACCAAGTCTCGGAAGTTCTTCACGTCTACCTCTGGGATGACTGAATGCTGAGCACGGAATGCAGTTCTTAGAACTTCGTCACTTCCGTAAAATTGAACTCTTTTACTTTCATCGCCGGCACGACCATATCGAACGACTCTTCGCCGCAGGCCCGCACCGGGACGCCCATCGCTTCAACATTCGACAGCATGGCAATCAGGCTCTGATTGAAACGGAAATTCCGCAGACCGCACTGCACTTTTCCCTTTTCGATCAGGAAGGTGCCGTCACGAGTCATGCCGGTCACGATCTTCTCGTAAGGATCCACTTCGCGGATATACCAGAGACGCGTAACCAGGATTCCGCGCTCGGTAGAGGCGATCATCTGGTCGACGGTTTGCGGTTTTTCCGCGCCGCCCGCGACCGCACCTTCTACAACAATATTCAGCGGAGTCTCTCCCATCTCATTCGGAAGCGGAAAGCCATGACCGGTCGCCTCGATGAGGCCAACTTTCCCAGCGTATTCGGACCGCTTCATCTTCGCGGCCGTCGCGCGCGCGTACACGATCCTTTTTACAGTTCCCTGCTCGACCAGTTGGACACGCTGACGCTGCATGCCCTCACCATCGAATGGCGAACCCGCCTGCAGAGAATGCGCCCCATCGTCCCAGATGTTGATGTTGTCGCCGAACAGTTTTGTGCCGATGCGATCGTTCAGGCACGAGCGCCGGTCCAGAATTCCCATGCCGCTGAAATCCCAGAACATGAAACCGACGATATCGAGCGCGGCCGATGGCTCGAGTATAACGGTGTACTTGCCCGGCGGAATTTCGCGCGGATGAGCCGATTCGACCGCTTTGCGCGCCGCGCTCTCCGCCAGTAACGCGGGATCGAGATTCCGTACATCCGTCGAATTCAGCTTCTGCCAGCCGGAAGAATCGTCAGCCAGCATCGTGATTGAAACTTCTGCCAGCGTCTGGTTATGCCACTGGGCGAGTCCGCGGGAGTTGAACACCCCCTCGATCGATTCGGAACTGGAATAGATCCCGGCAGTTGTCAGTCCTCTCTTATTGGCAATCGCCACGATTCGACTGACTGCCTCGGCGCGCTCGCCCGGAGTGATTGCCGCCGTCTGTTCAAAAAAACGTGTAGTGCGGACACTCTTGTCCGCGCCCGCTTCGCGAACATCCGGCATCGGAAGGAGGTCGGGATCTACCGCCTGGACTCGCGCAAGATTCTCCGAAGCTTCCACCGCCCGCCGTAGACTCGCATCATCAAACTGATTCGCTGCGGCCCGGGCGGTTCGGCCGCCAAAATTTGTACGGATGGACGCCACACAATTCTCGTCTTCCACGTTCTGGTGAATCGTGTTATTTGCGAAGCGAGTCAGCGCGGAACGGGCACCCGTGAAGAGCACCTCGACCTCATCCGCCGAGGAACTTCGGCGCACACGATCAAAAATGTCTGAGGCTTGTTCTTGAGTTAGCATCTGGCTCTTCTCTGTGCCTCTGTGCCTCTGTGGTGAACAGACCTTAACTGCCCTTATACGCCGACCCAACCCGTATCTTCCGAAACCGCGCCGGACTCGCCCCGTGCCCCGTCCCCATTACCTGCTGGGGTTGGCCCTTGCCACAATTCGGCGTGCCCCAAAGCGTCCAATCCTGACGCGAGCAGATGGCGTCCATCGAATTCCAGAACTCGGTCGTGATCCCCGAATACGACGGATTCTTCAACATCCGCACCCGCTTCCCTTTTCTGATCTCCCACCCGATCTCGCAACCGAACTGGAAGTTGTAGCGCTTGTCGTCAATCGACCATGACTTGTTCGTCTCCATATAAATGCCGTGGTCGGTATCGGCGATCAGTTGCTCAAGCGTCAGCGCTCTTTCGCCCGGCAGAAGGCTCACGTTGGTCATGCGGATCATGGGCAGACGATTCCAGCCCTCGGCGCGCACCGTGCCCCCGGAACGGGTCAGACCAATCGTGTGCGCAGTTTCGCGAGAACTGAGATAGCCGGTAAAACGTCCTGCGGTGATGATGGGGGTTGATTGCGCGGCGACTCCTTCGTCGTCATACGCGAATGTCCCCAGGCCGGGACCATGCTCCTCGCGGGCATCGGCGACCGCGTTCACCAGCTCGCTGCCGTAGCGAAGATTATTCAGCTTGTCGAGAGTAAGAAATGATGTGCCGGCAAAGTTCGCTTCCATGCCCAGCACTCGGTCCAACTCAATCGGATGCCCGATCGACTCGTGGATCTGCAGTCCGAGCTGCGATCCGTCGAGAATAATGGTGAATTCGCCTTCGGGACATTGCTCGGCCTGATGCAACGCCACCGCCTCTTCGCCGATCCGGCGCGCGTTTTCGACCAGCTTCATCTCCTCGATCAGCTCGTACCCACGGTTCTGCCACTGGCCGCCAAACGAATTCGGATATGAGCGTTTCTGGATTTCATTGCCGGCGAACGCGTAGGCTGTGTGCCCGGCGCCGGTTGAATACTTGGTTTGATGAATGTCGGCTCCCTCCGAAGAAAGGAACCACGATTCCTCGCGCACAAAATTCATGCCCGTTTCAGTCAGCGTGACGCCCACGACCGAATTCATCTCGGCGTCTGCCTTGAGCAGCAGGTCGAGATTCTGTTCGACCGGCGTCGAGAACGGATCGACCTTGTAGGGCGTTGTCCACTCCGCGATAGCTGGCGGCTCATGCGCCAGGCGGACGTTCTCAAGCTTAACGCGAGCCGACGCCTGCGCGATCTCGACCGCACGCGCGGCGGTCGCCTCGACCGCGCTGCGGCTCAGTTCAGCCGTTGCGGCAAAACCCCATGCCCCCCCAGCGATCACGCGGATACCGATTCCCACCGAGTCGAATTCGGACGCATGGCCAACGCGGCCGTTCTTGGTAGTCAGCGAACGACTGCGAGTTGCAACCACGCGCGCGTCGGCATAGGTCGCGCCGCGAGCGGCCGCGGTGTCGATCGCAAGTGGGGCGCTGCTTTTCATCGCGGAATTAACGTATCACGGGAGTGCAAAGCGTGCAGCAATGCGACATTTCGTTCTTCCGGAAATTAGATTCTTGTCTTTCCAAGGAGCGAAGCGACGGAGAATCTGCTGCTGCCGCCTGGCACTCTGGTTCTAGCTGAGCACTCCGGGGCTTTTACCGCATTCCGGGAGCAGCAACTGCCAATGGAGCTTTGCTTCGCGCGACGTCGAGAGCAAAGTGCCCCGCCTTGAGATGGTCGCCGTCGTGCGCATCTTTGGCCGAGTCCGAGTCACTCCACACGGCGCCGATCTCGACCTTCTTATCACCCGATCCAGCAACTTTGGTCGGCTGACGCCGCTCTTTCTCGACGTAGGCCTTGATCACTTGCGCCGCCGTTCTGGCAGCCAGATATCCGTGTTCGCCCTCTTCCAGCAGCGCGCACACCACAATTTCCGGATTCCTGCGGGGCTCGACGCCAACGAACCAACCGTTGTCCTTGAACTTCTTACCGCTCGCACCGAGTTTGGCTTTCAGAGCATTGCTGATGGTCTGCGCGCTGCCCGTTTTCCCGGCGAAGTCGATGCCCTGCAGATGCGACAAACCCGCGGTGCCTCCGGGATTGACGACGGCAGCCATGGCATCGGTGATGATCTCCCAGTTCTGAGGATCAATTTCTACGCGAGACTCGTCGGGAGTCGTCGACGCCGGAACCACATTTGGCGGCAAATCCGTCGGATTGATGACATGCGGACGCTTCAGCAGCCCGCCGCTGGCAATCGCGCCAATCGCACGCGCCATCTGAATGGGCGTCGCCGCAACTGCGCCTTGTCCAATGCCCACGGAAATCGTTTCTCCCGCATACCACTTCTGTTTGAAGTTCTTAATCTTCCATTCTTCCGACGGCATCACGCCACTGACTTCCTGCGGCAGATCAATTCCGGTCTTCTGTCCCAGGCCCAGCGCCGTAGCGTACTTAGCAATGCGATCGATACCAAGCTTTTCCGCCAGCGTGTAAAAGAACACGTCGCACGATTGATAAATTGCCTTGCTGATCTCGACCACGCCATGCGTGCGGTGCTCGGCCACGACCCAGCACTTGAAATAACGCCCGTAAAATGTCGCGCCGCCGTTGCACGTCACGTGCATGGTTTGCGCGATGCCTTCCTGCAAACCAGCGGTCGCCATGATGATCTTGAACGTTGAACCAGGCGCCAGTTGCGCCTGGATCGCCTTATTCAGCAGCGGATGGTCTTCATCGGTGACCAGTTTGTTCCACTCGGGGCGGGAAATCTTCACGGCAAAATCATTGGGATCGAAGGTTGGCCGGCTGACCATGGCGAGGATTTCGCCCGTCCTCGGGTCCATCGCGACAATCGCGCCATTCCGCCCATCCAGAGCCTGTTCAGCAGCGATCTGCAGATCGAGGTCCACGGTCAGTTTCAACTGCTTACCCGGTTCTGCCGGAGTCTCATCCAGCCGCCCCACTTCCCTGCCTTTGCTGTCGACAATCGCGCGCCGCGATCCATTCTTGCCCATCAGCACGTTGTTGTACTGCTTCTCCACTCCGCTTACGCCAACCACGTCGCCGGGGCTGTAAAGCTCAAACTGCGGCTGGTTAAGCATGTCTTCCGTCACTTCGCCCACATAGCCGATCAAGTGCGCCATGAAGCCATTGCGCGGATAGAGGCGGCGGTGCGCCATGATCGTGTCGAGTTCCGGCAACTCGTTTTTGTGCGACTCGATAAAAGCCAGCTCGTCAGGCGTGATGTCTTCTTTCAGAAAGATCGGTTGATAGTGTGGCATGGCCGAGAAGTGCCGTATGCGCTGGCGAACTTCATCGGGGCTCAGGTGCAACCCCGCGGCGATCGCGTCTGCGTCGGCGGTCAGGTCGCGCGCCGAGTCGCGCAACAGCAACGCGGAAAAAGACGGATAGTTGTCAACAATAATGCGGCCTTCGCGATCAAGGATTTTTCCGCGAGGCGCTAGAATCGGCACGTTGCGTACCCGGTTCTGCTCGGCCAGCAGCGAGTATTTGCCGCTCTGCATCACCTGCAGCCGCCACAGGCCATAAGCCAATAGCAGGAAGATGAAGAGTACAACGTACTGCACGCCGGTGAGCCGGAGAGCGGAAACTTTTTCTTCGCGGCCGAACATCAATCCTCAGTTTCAGCGAGCGACCGGGAAGACGGATTTGAGAGCGGGCACGATGATCGTCGCCACTCCCAAAATGCGCCCACACCAGAAACCTGCTGAGTGATTTCTTCTATTCTATCGCGTCCGGGGTGGCCGCAAATATTGAATCGGAAACCAAAGTTTGCGGGTCAAAACTCTGTAGGCGCCATCGAACATTCTATAAATCGGCACTGGTTTCGGGCGCGCCCTGTATACGGTCATGTACTACCGTGGATTGAACTTGGTCTCCGGGAGAGCAACAATAGAAGCTTGAACTGATGCGAATTCGCAGCTTCATTATCGCGTACGCGCTCGTCCTCGCAATTCTGCTCTTCGCAGACCGGCGGCATGAGCCGCTGTCTCCAAATCGCTATTCGCACGTGGTCGATCTTACCGGGCAGCCGGCTGACACTGAGCGGAATGTGCCGCTGCACAGCGCGCCCACAAAGCCTTCTAGGATTTCAGAACAATCCCGCACGCTCATCGTCGCGCCCGACACACTCATTCCCGGAACCTGGACCGCAGGCCAAATCCCGGCGGAGCGCCTGATCGCGCCGCTGGTCGTGATGGACCTTGCTGTCTCGCAGGCTTCCGCGTCGCAGATTTCACTCGATGACATTGCCGCTTGGGAATCTCAGCACGGTACCATACCTCAAGGCGCAATCGTCGCCATCCGTCACAGCGTGGCGGACCATGCGGCTGCATCGGCTCTGCCGCCGATCACCGCAGACGCGGCGCAGTTCCTCATGGACGCGCGTTACACGACTGGCTTCGCCATCGAGACGCAGCCGGATTTTTCCTCCGATCGCACACTGGCTCGCCAGATCGCGCTTCATGGAAACTACGTGGTCGAAGGCACGACTCGGCTGGCGACGCTGCCGGCAACGGGTTCGCTCATCATCGTGGCTCCAGAAAAGAACAAAAGCACGGGCCGAACTCCCGTTCGCGTGCTCGCGATGGTGAAATAGGGCTCCTCGCCGGATGTGGTTCGTCTAACACTCCATTTTGTCCTCTGAGACGTGCGCACTACCATTCGGGTACGGTCACAAGGACTGAACTTTTTTTGCGACGGCATGTGCGTCGCAATCATCTACGCTCCCATGACCGATCCCCGCTATCCCATCGGCAAGTTCTCCTACGTCGGCCCACTCAGCGTTGAACAGAAGAACCAACACCTCGACGACATTGAGCAGACGCCCGCCCGTTTGCGGGCCGCGGTCCAAGGGCTCTCCGACGCGCAGCTTGACACTCCCTATCGCGACGGCGGCTGGACGGTCCGCCAAGTCGTCCACCATCTTCCCGACAGCCACATGAACTCCTATGTCCGTTTCAAACTCGCCCTGACCGAAGACGAACCGACCATCAAGCCGTATTTCGAAGATCGCTGGGCCGAGTTGCCGGACTCGCGGCAACCCATTGAAAACTCGCTCGCGTTGCTCGATTCGCTTCACCAGCGCTGGACAATAGTGTTGCGGAGCCTAACCGACGCCGACTGGAAGCGTACCTTCCGCCATCCCGAACTGGGTCCGATGACTTTGGAGAAAACTCTCGCGCTCTATTCCTGGCATGGGAAGCATCACGTGGCGCATGTAACGCGGGTGCGGGAGAAGATGGGATGGTAGGCGCACGGCTCTTAGCTTCTTAGAGTGAGAGAATTCAGGCGTATTCTCAGTTGCCCGGACATCTGGACAAAAGTGACGCAGGACCTTATTCGGGATCTCGCTGCGTTCTCCAGGAGGCTTGGAGCTTGAGAGCTGACAGCTAAGAGCTGCGAGCTGAGAGCTTGTTTAAGACATCCCGGCTTTCCACAGCAGATAACTGGTCGCTTCGCGTATGACGGCCCAGAATCTTTGCCACAGCGAATGCGGACGCGATTCCGGCCTCGGCGCCACTTCCACGTCCATTCCTTCGCGCTCCAGCAATGCGCGGATACGAAACACATGATACGCGTCGCTCACCGCGATGCATCGGTGCATGCCATTTACGCGCATGATGTTGGCGACCCGCGTGGCCGAGAGTGCCGTGTCCGAGCCTTGTGTTTCGGCGATCAGCGCCTCTTCCGGCACGCCGCGCCGCAATAGATAATCGCGCCCAACCCCGCCTTCGCTGAACTCAGGGTCCTGACCGGCCCCGCCCGTCGTGATCACTACCGGCGCCATGCCTTTATCAAATAATTCATAACCGTGATCCAGGCGTGCGCGGTATACCGGCGAAGGATGTCCTGCATATTGCGCGGCCCCGAAAATCACAATCACATCCGCCTTGTGCGCCGGTGTCTCGCTGGCCGTACGCACGACGCGCGAACCGGTTACTCCCAGGAACAGGACAACCGCGCCCGCCGCTGTCAAAAAAAGCAGCGCCAGGGGACGCAGCCACATGGGTCTTCTTGGGTCAGATGGATTGAGGTCTTCTGACATAGTCAGCGTTCAATGTTCCAGGGTTTCAAGGTTCCCAATCTAAAGATCGAAGTTTCTCTCGCCTTTAGGCGGGCGCCCAATTGAAACCTTGCAACTCTGAAACCTGCCCTACGACAACGCTTCAACAATGTCTTTGGCCGCAATGGCCCCTTCGCGCAGAATCTGCCAGCTGCCGTCCTCTTTGAAATACACGATCGTTGACGCCATGTTGCGGGGAGAATCTCCTCCGTCTACGATCAGTGAGATGCGATTCTGCAACTGATCCCGCACCTGTTCCGCCGTCGTGCATTCGACCTCTCCGCTCAGGTTCGCCGAGGTCGCCGTAATCGGAATCTTGGCAGCCCGTACGACTGCCAGCGGTATCTCCGCCGCGGGCACGCGCAAAGCCACGTTCCCCGTATTCGCCGTCACTTTCAGTGGAAGATGCGACGCCGCCGGTACGATCATGGTCAGCGGTCCCGGCCAGAAACGCCGCGCCAGCAGGTGAAAGTCGTCGGGCAATGGACGGGCAAATTCCTCGGCCTGGTCCACGTGCTCAATCAGCAACGACAGCGGCTTATGGCGCAGCCGCGACTTGATTTCATACACTCGTTCGACAGCGCGCAGGTTGAACGGGTCCGCCGCCAGCCCATAGAACGTGTCGGTGGGCATGCCGAGCACGTGGCCGGCCTGGATCTGTTCGGCGGCGTACTTGATCAGCGAAGCCTCTGGCGTTTCGGCGTGAATTTTCAGGATTTCCGCGCGCACTATGGTCCCTTCCTGGTGGTTCGCGAAAGATGTGGGCTTAAACAGTGAAATGTACCATACCATGAGGCCCGCCCGCAGCCCTGCCGCACTCCTTTGGTAATCCCAGATCTTCGCTTATCCTTGGGTTGGCGCTAAAGGCTGGCGCCCACTCTATGAAGCAGGACGCGAAGGCCATGCGATCTCACACCTCCCGGATGGAAAGCCGTCTGCGGCTCGTGAGTGGTCGTCACAACGCGCGCCTGAAAGAATTGCGGCTCGCCTTCCGCCGCGCCCAGTTGACTCCTCAGGGTGAGTGCGCGATTGAAGGCGTCAAACTGGTCGAAGAAGCGCTGCGCCACGGCCGGCATCTCAACAGCGTTTTTTTCAGCGAAGCGGCGCGCCCACTCGCCGAAAAGCTTCTACCCCAGATCGGCGAGCACACGGAAACGCTCGTTTTGCCGAACGCCCTCTTCAACTCGATTGTAACGAGCGAGACTCCGCAAGGGGTCGCGGCGCTGCTCAAGCTCCAGCCGTTCTCCGCCGCTCAGCTCCTGGACCGCGCAAACGCCGGCCCGCTGGTCGTTGCCGCAGGACTGCAGGACCCGGGAAATCTCGGCACGATTTTGCGTTCCGCCGAGGCCTTCGGCGCCGCTGGAGTTTTTCTTACCGAAGGAACCGTCAGCCCTTACAACTCCAAGGCTCTGCGAGGCTCGGCAGGCTCGATTTTTCGCCTGCCTTTTCTTCAGATACCTTCCGGCGAGCTGATCACGCTGCTGCGCAAGAACGGTGTGCGCATGCTGGCCACATCGTCGCACAAAGGTACGCCACTGCCGGAAGTTTCCTGGACGCTACCGCTCGCCGTCTTTATCGGTAATGAAGGAGCAGGTCTGCCGCGCGAAATCCTGCATCAGATGGATCAGACGATCGTGATCCCGCAGGCGGCGCAGGTTGAATCGCTCAATGCCGGAGTCGCGGCGAGTATCGTGCTGTATGAAACAGCAAGAGCAAGTCAGAAGTTAGAAGTCAGATTGCAGAAGTAAAAAAAAGACAGAAGTCGGAAATTAGATTGAGAAGGTGCAGTCTGGTTGCCAGAGAGCGGTCGGTGTCGCGGCGTGAGTTCTGGTTTCACTTCTGCAATCTGACTTCTAACTTCTGACTTCGGTTCTTATGAGCCTTTTCGCGCCCATCCCGAATCAAGATTTTCCTGCTCCCGGCACGCGCCCGCTCGCTGACCGCATGCGTCCGCGCACGCTCGAGGAATTCGTCGGCCAGGAACACTTAGTCGGCCCGGGCAAACCACTACGCGTCCAGATCGAGCGCGACGACCCCACCTCGATGATCTTCTGGGGCCCTCCCGGCACCGGCAAGACAACCCTCGCCAAGATCATCGCCGGCATCACCAAAGCCGAATTCATCGAGTTTTCCGCCGTGCTCGCCGGCATCAAGGAAATCAAGCAGGTCATGGCCGATGCCGATCGCGCCCGCCAGTACGGCACGCGCACCATCGTCTTCGTCGACGAAATCCATCGCTTCAACAAAGCCCAACAAGACGCCTTCTTGCCTCACGTCGAAAAAGGCAGCATCCGTCTCATCGGAGCCACCACCGAAAATCCGTCGTTCGAAATCAATGGCGCGCTGCTCTCGCGCTGCCGCGTCTACGTGCTCAAGCAACTCGCCGAGGCGCAGATTGTGTCGCTGCTGCATCGCGCTCTCACCGAGAGCGAACGCGGACTCGGCCAGATGCATATCGCGGCGTCCGATGAAGTCCTTGGCAAGATCGCTGCCTATTCCAGTGGCGACGCCCGCAGCGCCTACAACGCGCTCGAAGTTGCCGCATCTCTATCCCTAGGGACGCAGCTCGCTGCGTTTCCGGCCAGTGGCACGATCACCGACGAAATCGTCCACGAGGCGCTCCAGAAGCGCGTTCTCCTCTACGACAAGAGTGGAGAGGAGCACTACAACCTCATCTCCGCGCTGCACAAATCGGTACGCAACAGCGATCCCGACGCCGCACTTTACTGGCTCGGCCGTATGCTCGAAGCCGGAGAAGATCCACTCTACATTGCCCGCCGCGTCGTCCGTATGGCGGTCGAAGATATCGGACTCGCCGAGCCCAACGCCCTCGCGCTCTGCATGGCCGCCCGCGATGCCGTCGACTTCATCGGCATGCCCGAGGGCAATCTCGCGCTCGCGCAGGCCATCGTCTACCTGAGCGCCGCGCCCAAATCCAACGCACTTTACACCGCCTATGGAGCCGTTTTGCAGGATGTCGAGCAAACCGCCGCCGAACCAGTCCCGCTCCATCTGCGCAACGCGCCCTCAACTCTGATGAAGGATCTGGGATACGGCAAAGGCTACCAGTATGCCCATGACGCGGAAGAAAAAGTCGCCGATATGCAGTGCCTGCCCGATAGCCTTCGTAATCGCGTCTATTACCAACCTACGAACGAGGGTGTGGAAAAAAGGATCCGCGAGAGGCTGGAAGAGATTAAACGCCTCAAACGACCGCCGGTTCATCGAACAAAAAGAGAATCGGAGAGCTGATTTTCGTAATCTGATTTAGGGAGTTCGCCGGTCATCGCCTGCTCAGGAGGCTCTTGTCGTGGCTACCGTTCCCCGCCCGGATTTCGCCCTTCCCAGCCAGTTTTCTCTCGCGACCCCTGGCGATCTGAGGATTGCCGAACTCATTCGCCTGCAGAAATCTGCCCAGCGCATCACTTCGACCCTCAATCTCGATGAAATCATCGAGCGTGTAGTAAGGGAGGTCTCCGATTCACTCGATTGCGTCGAGATCAATCTTTACCTGCACGACCCCGCGCAGAGCGAACTCGTGCTGACTGGCGTCCGTGGATGCACGGTTCACGGCAAAGGCCACCGCTTCAAGGTTGGCCAGCAGGATCGCGGGCAGGGCATGTCCGGCCATGTCGCGTTTACCCGCCAGATGCACTATGCGCCTGACGTCAGCCGCGACCCGTATTACGTTTCGTGCGAGCCTGCGACTCGTTCCGAAGTGGCCATTCCGCTCGAGGTCGATGGCGAACTGGTCGGCGTCTTCACCGCTTCGCATCACGATCTCGACGCCTTCTGCGAAAAGCAACTCCGCCTGCTCCAGGGACTCTGTTCGCACGTCGCCGTCGCGGTTCAGAACGCGCGTCGCTTTCACGTCGAACAGAAGCAGCGCGAAAAGATGACGCGCGAAGCCGAAGAGGCGCGCATCATCCAGCAGGCGCTTTTACCGCGCACATCGCCTTTGATTCCCGGATTTGTCGTCTCCGGACTGTCGATTCCCGCCGGCGCCGTCGGCGGCGACTGGTACGACTTCATTCCTCTTTCAGGCGGGCGCTGGGGTTTGGTGTTGGCCGATGTTTCCGGCAAGGGAACGGCGGCTGCGCTTCTCATGTCTGCCACCCGCGGCATGGTGCGCTCGCTCGCACCCATCTCCTCCGGACCGGCCGAGGTCCTGACTCGCCTGAACAACATGCTGCTCGAAGACTTTCCGGACGGACGCTTCGTCACCATGGTCTACGCCGAACTTGATCCGAAAAAGCGCGTGCTGCGGCTTGCAAATGCCGGTCATTTGTCGCCACTGCTGGTTGAACTCGGGGATCCATCCAGTCATTGCTGGATTCAAAGCGAGCAAGGACTGCCGCTCGGGATCGCCGCTTCACGGTACTCCGAAGCCGAAATCGAGTTGAAGCCAAACTCGCGCGTTGCATTCTATTCGGACGGCATTACCGAAGCCGAAGTCGATTCGGGAGAGGAATACGGCGCCGAGCGCCTGATCGCCCAATTGCAGTCGCCCGACTTCTCACCCGAGAACTTGCTCGCGGACGTCAAGAAATTCGCCAACGGAGCCGGACTACGCGATGATGCGACTGTGATCCTGGTGGGGGCGCGCAGTGAGAGAGTCTAGCCACAAAATTGTCGAAAGCGGCTTTCTCATAAGTCGGTTTTGGGTAGGGCACGGCTTTAGCCGTGCCGTTTAGGGCCTTGAAAAATGTGGGCCTTAGCCCCTGAGGATCGCGCCCTCCAGCTCAAAAAAAAACTTTGGCAACGCTCAGAGCGCAAGGACTCTGGTATGCCAGTCAGACGCCCTGCCCAAACCTCACCCGGTGCTCCTTCAAAATGCACCGGTCCATCACGACGAAAATCCCGGCTTGGCGCGCCTTTTCCGCGGCCAGCTCGTTGATTACGCCTTCCTGCAGCCAGATTGCCGGGATCTTCAACTGAATCGCCTGATCGACGATCTCTTCCACAAACTCAGGCCGCCGGAAAACATCCACCAGGTCGATCTGCCTTGCGAGTTCTGCCGGCACGTCAAGCAGCGATGGATACGACTTCTCGCCAAGCGCCTCGGCCACCTGCGGATTCACCGGAATAATCCGATACCCCTGCGCTTGCATGTACGCTGAGACGCCCTGGCTCGGCCGCATCGGACTATCCGACAGGCCGATAACGGCAATAGTTTTCACGCGCGCTAACAATTCGTAAATGGGATCTCTCTGGTTCAAATATCTCTCTTTCCTCACGCTTGCTGTGAGAGTGCAACTTGAGAACGAGCTCTTGGTCGGCATTCGGGAGCGTTAAGAAGCCCCCATCTCCGATCACTCATCACGGACCTAGCCCCTCTTCTCAACTTTCTGCTTGAACATGCGCAGCGCGACTTTACGGATGGTCTCCGAGACCTCTTTATTCCCCGACAGGTTTTTCAGGTCATGTACAAGCAGGTTCTTCACCAGTCCGAGTGCGAGATCGATCGGCGTCCGGGGATTGAAAACCAGATTCCGCATGATGCTGTAATTTTTCGCGAAGCGCCGTTTCAGAGGAATCGCCCGCAATACGGTTTCGAGTACGTTCTTCTGGAGCGCGAACGCCTCCACTTCGCCATCGGTGACTTTCGGCGAATCGAGCACTGCCAGCGCCACCAGCTTCGTGCCGTCCCGAATCAGAATCGACCGCTCTTCTTTGCTGCCGCGAACCGCTAGGGCAATCCTCCCCTTGACGTCAAGCTTGGCAATCTTCTGCAACGTACTGTCGCGCCGGTCTGGGGTGGCGGGGGCGTGTTTCTTGGCGAGAGCCGCCGCTGCTGCGGCCTTGTCATGCGCGTGCTTTGCTTCGAGCACACTCGCGCTCGCGGTGGGTTCCGCGGGCACGCCCTCAGCCGGAAGCTCCGTACCAATTTCGCGGATTGCCCCGATGGGCTGAAATGGCTTGTCTTTTTCTTTTTCGAGTTCCGCGGCGTTGTCGGTCAGATACTGGGTCAATACTCCCTCGACAACTTCATCCGGCGCATGTTCCTCCGCGCCAGGCGCGGACGGCGCGATGGTCTGGAAAGCTTCCAACTTGCTCTCCATCTCCGTGAGTTCGTTCGGGCGCAGGTTGGGATTGGATTGCAAAGCCTTCAACAATCCCGGAGAGTTCTTCGCACGCTGGCTCGCCAGCAATACATCAACCACCGGGCGGGCACCTTGTGTTGCCAGCTCCGACAACGATCGTTCCTCCACTGACGAATTCTCAACCAGCGCGGGCAACAAGGGAATTCTCAAATTTTCGAGTGCCACCCAGTAGCCGAGCACATCTGCGCTGGTCGCGGGGTCCTGCGCCGCCGCCAGGCAGGCTTTTTCATCCCATCCAGCCAGAGTGAGCCGTGCCTGCTGAGAAAATATTTTGTTGTGAAGCGCCAGGTAGACAAGAATTTCGATGGTTTCCCCAGCCGGCAACGAAAGTGATCCGCGGGCTGCCGACTGCATCAGGTGGGGCGGCACTTCTGAATTGCGAATCAAGTCCAGCATTCGAGGCATGGTTTTATCTCCCTCGCCGGTCTGCCTGAATTCTCCGCCCGGCACGGATTGCCGCCGCGCCGGAGTCCCGCCTGAAACGGAGCTTTCCGTTTTTCGAACTTAATCTCGACTTCCCGCTGACCGCTCGTTCCAGTTCCGAGACCACGATCTCCAACTCCCGCGTGATGCGATTTGGCTTGCGCGCATATTCATCGCTGAGTGCGCGATAGTACCAGAGCGTGCCATCTTTCTTTCCACTGAAGCGCTTCCAGATCCCTTCGCCGTCTTTCCGGTAATCCGTCAGAATTGTCCGCACGTTATGCAGCTTGTCGGAGGCCGACACGAGTCGCGTATCCGCGTCGGCATGCTTTACTTCGCGCAGATAACCTTTCTTGCGCTCGACCCACTCCGGCTTTGGCTCGCCGAATGAATCCGTGCAGCCCTCGACGATCTTCGCCACGCGGACGCCGAACTGCCTGCGGATTTCACGCAACCGCGGCATCCCGCCGCAATCTTCGACAACATCATGCAGCAGCGCCGCAATCGCCATGTCTTCGTCGCCGCCTGCTTCAAGGACCAGTGAAGTCACCGCCATCAGGTGCGATAAATATGGGACCGCCGTTCCCTTTCGTGCCTGCCCCTCGTGCTTCTCCGCAGCATATCGAAAAGCGCGCTGCAGGCGGAGACCGAGCTTCGGCGGCTTCAGCAAGATTTTCACCAATCGTGGTTCCTCTGTGCCCTCTGCGTACTCTGTGGTAAGGATTTCGCTGGACCACAGCAGAAATCTCGAAACTGTTACTGCTTTTTTTCTCCGCGCCGCATCCGCAAATACGCCTGCATTACCGGCCGCAAATCGCCGTCAATTACCCGATCCACATCACCAATTTCCAGCTTCGTGCGATGGTCCTTAATCAGCCGGTACGGCTGCAGGACATACGATCGGATCTGCGATCCGAAATCAATATCCAGTTTCGAATCCTCGATCTGCTTGGTAACTTCTTTTTTCTTCTCCAACTCGAACTCGTAAAGCTTCGAGCGCAGCATGCTCATCGCCTTGTCTTTGTTCTTGTGCTGCGAACGTTCATTCTGGCACGCCGACACCAGGCCCGTTGCAAGGTGCGTAATCCGCACCGCCGAATCAGTCGTATTCACGTGCTGTCCGCCCTTGCCGCTCGACCGATAAGTGTCGATGCGAATGTCCTCAGGCTTGATGATCACTTCAATCGAATCGTCGATCTCCGGCGAAACATACACGCTCGCAAACGACGTATGCCGCCGCTTGGCCTGATCGAAGGGAGAGATACGCACCAATCGGTGCACGCCAATCTCACTGGTCAGATATCCAAACGCATATTCGCCGACTACCGAGAATGTCGCGGACTTGATTCCCGCCTCTTCGCCCGGCTGGTAGTCATACATCTCAGTCTTGAACCCCATTCGCTCCGCCCAACGCAGATACATGCGCAGCAGCATGTCCGCCCAGTCCTGCGACTCGGTTCCACCCGCTCCCGGATGAATGGTTACGATCGCATTGCGCGCATCGTTTTCGCCCGACAGCAAGGTTTCAGTTTCGACACGGTCGACCAGCTCGCGTAGCGAATCAAGCTCGCGTTGCAAGTCGGCGGTCACCTCTTCGCCTTCCTTGCCGAGGTCGAAATAGGCGGCGATATCGTCGGTGCGGCGCACCAGGTCGCCTTCCAGCGACAACACTCCCTCCAGTCGTTTCCGCTCCCGCATTACTTGTTGAGATCTTGCCGGGTTCGACCACAGGCCCGGATCCGCAGCCTGCTTTTCGATTTCGACTAACTGCTGGCGCAATTTGTCAGCGTCAAAGATACTCCCGCAGGTCGTGAACCTTCGTCTTCAGAGAGGAATATTGCTGTTCCAGTTCATCTAGCATTTTCTTATCGCTCACTCCCGCGCAATTCAATGCGTGCGCGCAGCACAAAACGCGCTAACAGCGCGCCTACAGAAATTATCGCACACAGAAATGCGAACCAATCTCCGTGCCGCGTGTAGAACGTGGTACCGGAGATAAGCGCATAGGGCGCGATCAGAGCGGTCCGCTGCTTACGAGGAGCCTCCGCCACCACCTGCCCCCAGGGATCGATCACGGCCGTCAGTCCAGTGTTGGTCGCGCTCAACAGCCAGCGGTCGTTTTCGATCGCCCGCATCCGCGTCTGCTGCAGGTGTTGCTTCCAGGCGCCGCTGTCGCCGTACCAGCCGTCATTGGAAATATTCACCAGCACTTGGGCGCCATCGCGGGCAAACTGCCGAACTTCATCCGGAAAAATCGATTCGTAGCAGATAAAAGTCCCCAAGCGCTGGTCGCCCGCGTCGAGTGGAGCGCGGGAACTGCCCCGCTGAAATTCTCCAACTTCCTTTGTTAATCCTCCGGCAAAAGCGAAGATCTGCGGAAACGGCAAATACTCGCCAAAGGGAACGAGGTGGACTTTGTCATAACGTGCCGTCCAGTCTCCCTGCGGGCTAACGAGTGCCGCGGAATTGAAAATCTGCGATGACTCCTCGCCGTGTATGGCTGGGTTAATGCCGATCGAACCCGCGATCACCCAGCTTCCCGACTGCCTGGCCAGCCCGCTGACCGGTTCGCGAAACTTCGGATCATTCGCATAAAATGGCGCCGGCGCCTCCGGCCAAACCAGCAAATCATAATGCTGCCCATTCTTTCCTTCCGGTGGATGCAGGCTGATGCGCTCAAGATCCTGCAACGTGTTTTGAAAATAATCCGTTGTCCACCCGCCGCCTTCAAGAATCGCTATGTTTGGCTGCACGAGCACCGCGGCGTGATCGGTTGCCAACTCCGGCGCCCGCATCCATTGCCCGGCCTGCAGCACCAGCACCGCTCCACATGAGGCTGCCAACATCCATCTCCGACGATCTCTCGCCACCAGGAACGCGGCAGCGAACGCGCTGTTCACCAGCAATATTTCGAATGACAATCCGTAGACGCCCGTCAGCGTGGCAATCCGAGTCAGGGCAAAGTTGTCGGTCTGCGCGTATCCCATCAGTTCCCACGGAAACCCCGTAATTCGCGTGCGCGCCAGTTCGACTGCGACCCACAGGAAGGGCGCCGCAACCAGAGAACGCCGCAACGATGCTCCACGAGCGGCGACTACGGCAACCAGGAACCCAAAAAGCCCGTGGTAGAGCCCGATGTACATCGAGAACAGGATCAGTGCGAGGAGGGCCACAGGAACCGGCAGCCCGCCATAGCGGTGCATGGTGTCGAAAATCCAATAGCAGGTTCCGGCGGACCAAAGGATGCCGCACAGATAGCCGAGCAGGAAGCCTTGCCAGGGCCGCGCCGGCGCCAGCTTCACCGCCGCATCCACTTGCAACTCCCCGGCGGGTCGCGCTCGGAGGAGCGCGATGAGGAGCGGCCCAACCGCGATCCAAGCCAGCCCGTACAACCCAGGCAGCGGAAAGATCACGACCTGCAGAATTGCGGACAGCAGTGTCAGCAACCACGCGCTCGAATGAATTTTTCCCACCGCGTAGGATAACAAACCGGCGTTGAATCTCGGAGTCTACGTCCTTCATCATTGTTCTATTCCGCTGCTATCGGATACCATGACTTTTATGATTTCCATACTGGGCACGCTTTTGGTGCGGATTCTCGAAGGAATGTTCGCTGTCGGCGTCTTCGGTTCGACTTTGGTTCTCCTGATTACCTTTGTCGAAGATGCGGAGACT
>Ga0187887_10000804_pt1 | contig 29383 bp, 23 predicted proteins | sample June2016WEW_7_10_FD_132977 | JGI IMG/M metagenome (GOLD analysis project Ga0187887, IMG submission 132977) | Peatland microbial communities from SPRUCE experiment site at the Marcell Experimental Forest, Minnesota, USA - June2016WEW_7_10 | ecosystem: Environmental > Terrestrial > Soil >... | reverse complement strand
CCATAATGATATGAAATAATACATCCGGGCACATGAAGTCAAGGCATATGTTTTCACCTGCTTCCTAAATTACCTCTTTGCAGGGATCCAACTATCTTCTTTATCCCTGCGACATAAATCCCTGAGGAAAGAATTGGTTATACGGATCATGTTCCTTTTTGAGATCATGAAAAAGCCCCAATTGGTTCGGGCCATAAAAGCGCCTGATATATTCCTGCTTGATAAGACCAATGCCATGCTCGGCAAAGGGTGAGCCCCTCCACGTGTAAACCTTATCATAAAGCTTCCGGAACTCATCTTCGCATTGGGCAGATTGGTCTTTTGAAGGCATATAATTAAAGTGCAAATGGGCATCTCCAAAATGACCGAAAAGGCCGTAGCGAACACCAATTTTTGAGAACTCCCGATAGAAATTCAGCAGGTCGATGAATTTATCCGCAGTGACCTGCACGTCGGTGCCGACTTTAACCACACCCATTTTAGAATTTTCTTCAAATATAGCCTGAGGGGCGCCGGCCCTTACGTGATGAAACTTATTTTCGGCGATTTTGAAGATATTGTCGTGTGATCTCAAACACAACCCGCAGAAAACATGACTGTAGATATCTTCGAAGGCTGAAGATTTCACTTCGAGGAAGATCACATCCTGATTGTTTCCCAGTCTTTCTTCCGGTTTGAAATAATTCATGCAGTTGGAATCCAGAATTTCACAGGACAAAATCGATTGGCGATGAGATTGTACCGCGTTGAAAATCTCCATGTGGGGCTCATAGTTTTCCTCCCAGCGGGGCAGAAGCATAAAGACGTAAGTGACATCTTCATTTTCCGCCGTCTCAATCTCGGCCTCTGTCACGATGCCAAGCTGTCCTTCGGTGCCTATCATCAGGTCGACAGCGCTGTCAAAACGCGGGTAAGGAGCATTTTTAAAGATTTCATAGTGTTTAAAATCAGCCTTGTAGGAATTTAAGTAAAAAGAATTGCTTTGAAATGGATTATTCCTGAAAAGTTCTTTTTCCTCACCGTTAAAATCGAGGTGCTTCAGGCGCACTATCTGCGATCTCAGCGTGCCAAAGCCAAAGCAGCGCTCACCTGTGCATGATGTTGCCACCCCGGCCGTAACAAGGGCAAGCTGCTCAGTCGGAGAAGTTTTGAGATTTCTGCCTTTTGACTTTAAAAACTTTTTGGCATCCTCCCAGGAAACCGCTCCGCGTATCACAAGGTTGCGCTCTGACGTCAGTTCCATATGACGGGGAAGTCCGGACAAGTCGCAAATATAGAAATTATCCGCTTTGTTCCAGTTTAAGAAAGATTCGATTTTATCATAAGGGATAACCGTCGACGTTTTTGATGAGTGGTAAAAACCCGGCGCGTGAGCCAGTAAATGGCCTTTGAGGTCATCGAAGGCATTGAATGTTTTATATTGGTAGGCCATAAATGCTATCTTGTCAGGTGTGTATTAATTTCTTTTTTTTGTACCTTTTTCGTATCCCCCACCGGCTTGGTTTGGGGGTGGAGGATTAATGTCGTAATTTATGCTGAGAATAGAGCCGCAACGCGGCCATTGTCAATAGTAAACATTTGTAACAATTTCTTCAGCGGACAACTTCCAGAACAACTTTGATCTCTTCCTTGGAAAGAATCGCCGGACTGTTTTTACTGTCCGCAAGAGCAATAATTTTTTCCATGTGAAGGGCCGTCATGCCGAAACGGGAAAGCTGTGGAATATTCAGCGTCCGTGTCCATTTATTCAGGACGCCTAAAAATTGTTTGCAGTAAAAGATATCATCACCACCACCCGCATCACCGGATAATATTTTCCCGATATCGGCAAAGCGCTTCTGAGCCGCAATATTCTTTTCATCAATAATTTTTTTTATAACAAAGGTCATGACCGGATATAAAAGCTTTCCGCAGGCCACGCCGTGAGGCACCGGGCATAATCCGCCCATGGGTCCGGCTATGCCGTGAACCGCGCCAAGCCCAAAACGGCTAAGCATTATCCCCGAAACCAGCGCCGCATAAGACATCTTCGCACGCAGAGAAATATCATTGCTCTGGCCCGAAGCAAGCGGAATCAGACTATCCGATACGCCGGAGAGCGCCTTTAAGGCCAGCGAATCGATAGAAACATCCGCCTTTGTTGAAGTATAGGATTCAATCAATTGCGATAAGGCATCAAGCCCGCAGGCAATGGTAATATGCGGGGGCAAAGTCAGCGTCAGCTCAGGATCAATCAGGGCTGCATCAGGCATATAGGCATCATGCCGGAGAGATTTTTTATAGCCCTCAATCCTGTCGCATACCACGGCATTTTTTGTCGCTTCACTTCCCGTGCCTGCTGTTGTCGCAACGGCAATAAACGGCAACTTTGCGCCGGAGGGTTTTTTCGTTCCGACATCTTCCAGATAATTTTTAACAGAACCATCCGAGGCCAGCATCGCGGAGACGGCTTTACCAAAATCGATGACACTGCCGCCGCCGATGGCTACAACAACATCAACCGGTGTCCTCCGGAATCCAGAGACAATGGCATCAATAACTTCTGTTGCCGGTTCGTCCCAAACAGATACGGCCCTATATTTTATTTGAGCCTGATTAAGCCTTGGGGTTAGCGCATTCCAGCGGCCGGACTTTTTAAACGATTCACCGCCGATGATAATCAGCGCATTGCGGCCAAGTGAGGAAATGATTTCAGGAAGTTCGGAAAATTTACCCGCGCCAAAATATATTTTTGGTAGACCCGTAATGTTCAAAGCATTTATCGATTCCATGCGGATAAATCCTTCGGCGCCAGAACATTATGGGCGAAACCTTCACGCGGCCTGGCCATCCAGGGTTCGACAGTCTCCCGCCATTTTAAATAATGAGCGGTTGTTCTATGCGCGGCAGCTTCCTCGTCGGAGGCATAGGCTTCATACAAAGTGAATGCCGAAGGATTATCCCTGTGCTGCAACACATCAAAACGGAGATTACCTTTTTCTTTGATCGAATTTTGATGATTCTCTATAGTCGCTTTAATAAACTGATCAATATTTTCCGGCTTCACAACAATATTTACAACAGTAACAATCATAAATTCCCCCATTCTTATTTGAAATTCCCGCGTTTGATGGTTTCTATAACAAATTAATGCCCGACGTCAAAACAAAAAGACTGCTGGATATTTAAAGCAAAGACCGGTGAAGATTTTTCACGCTTGCCATAATTCGCGCGTGATTTCTATGAGTCGCTGGCGCTGATCATCATTGAGGAATTTCTTCGGTGAGTTTTGGTTTGTCGTATCGCGGTTTTCCACAATCAGCACCGAGGCGTCATTGCTTAAGGTATGGCTGTGCCATACACCGCGCTTGACATTGTAAATCTTTTGCGGCTCCAGATCGATGCCGGTAATCGATGTGATAGTATCGTTCACCTCTCCTATAAACAGGATACAGCGGCCTTCCAGAAGAACAAAAACCTCATCTGTTTCGTTGTGCCGCTGCATGGTGATGATGCGCTTAGGCAACAGTTCGTCACTATAACGAAGGATCGCTACCCGCCATTTATCATAGTCGATCAGAGGCTTATAGCCTGTGCCCTCGTAGTTGTGAATTTCCAGCAGATGTTCATCGATATTTTTCAATTAAATTCTCCGTCAAAGAATGATTAAACTTATACCATAAGTTAAGTTATAGTTCAGCCGTTTTTTGATTAGACCGTTTTTTGATTAGAACAGACGAGTGTCAAGGAAAAACTTTTTAAATCAGGAATCTAAGAACAACGCTCTGTTTCATTCGTTCCTGCCCGTATAATCCGGATCGAAATTGGCTATGATCACCTGACGCGTTTTGTCGATAAGCTCCCCAACTGTATCGATGGTATAGCCGGTGACATCGATAGGCTCCCCGACCACAATCTGAATCTTTCCCGGCGTCATGACAAGGCTTTTCTTGGGAAGAATGCGCCTGCTTCCATTGACAGTAACCGGCAGTATGGGAATTTTACGCTGGATGGCTGTTACGAATCCTCCCTTTTTAAATTCATGAATTTGCCCGTCAGGCGATCTTGTTCCTTCGGCAAACACCATCACGCTCACGCCTTTGGGCAAACGATCAAATCCCCTGTTCATGCTCTCAATCGCGATTGCGGTATTGGAGCGGTCGATGAAGATGTTTCGTGAGGCATACAATCCGTATCCGAAAATAGGGACTTTGAGAAGTTCCTTTTTGATGATCCAGCGGAATTGAATCCCCAGCCTGGTAACCAGCGCGATGATGTCATAGTGCGACTGATGGTTGGAAATGATGATATACGATGTTCCCTTACGAATCCTGTCTTTGTTTTTTATTTCCGTGCGGACAAAGGATACGGCAAGCATTGTGTAAGCCCAGAGCTTTGAAAGAGAGAACGCCAGATTGCCGGTGCGGCTTAAAAGTCCCGCCGGTATTATGAAAAAGCACAGAATAACAGTTGCTATTCCCAGCCAGAAACCAAGCCATACGATGCAGATTAACTTGAGAAGTAATTTCATACCACAGTTTTCCTTTCGCAATCGCTTGTTTTGGAAAATTTGTCGATACAAAATATCAATCGCTTTTACTGTTGCTTAAAAAAACATTTTTCAAAGGATTATCTTTTCAAATTTCACTATTGATAATACTATTTTCAATAAGCATTGCAAGAAAAAAATCCGGAGGTAAGACCGAAAGGGCTAGATGTTGTCCAGCCACTTCATCATGGCATCCGCAATGACCTGATGGCCGTGCTCATTCGGATATCTGGAATCTTCCAGAGTCAAATCCATGCTGCATAGATTATATTCTTCCAGATAACCGGCCCAGCAACTGTCCACGGGAATCAAAGTACAGCCCAAATCCGTAGCCACAATTCTTAAAGATCTGTAAAAAATATAAACAGCATCCATATCATTAGGGTTATCGAACGTGTGGGAAGTCGCCAGGAAGATAACCGGATTAAAGCAAAAGCGCGTCAGCCTGACCATTTGTACGAGATTTTCCTGAAATTCGGAACGGTAGACACACCCGAATGCATCATCAACACCGAATTGGATAAGAAGTATATCCGGTTTGAAGTTGGCAATATCTTCGTTGAATGTGCCGATACCGTCAAAAGAAGTTTCTCTGTATCTTGACCGGTTAATAACTTCGATCCCTTTGGGGAGAAGGGATTCGGTGAGGATATCTACATAACTTTTGTTTACGCCAAAACCTGCGGCAATACTTCCGCCGCGAATAAGCAACTTCATAAATCCCCCCACCGATATGTTTATTAACTGTGTTTGCTAAGATATTTTATCATTAAATGAATAAATAAGAATCAAGAAAATATTTTAAAAGATAACCAGTGGATGGTGAAGAATATATGTAATTATGCGGGATAATAATTACGGCATCAAGCGCGATAGAAATAGTGGATAATAAAGAGTGACTTATTTTTTTATATTTAGAAGTTCGAGCATTTTTTGCGGATCATTCGTCGGCAACGCGCAGGTAAAATTTGTGCAAACATAAGCGGTCGCCTGCCCGTTAACAGCTAAATGCGATTGCACAAACGGCGCAATGGTTTCAATATCCGGCGCTGTTTCGTTTGCGGGCCGGAAGATGACGACTTTATTCGGCACAAAGCTTCTTCTTAAAGCCGCAAGCATGGCCCGCGTATCCGTTTGATTCATATTCCCGGCAATAATCACCTCGCTTGACGGGCCGATGGCAAAATCAAGGCCACACAGAAATTGCGTATAGGCCGTCGGCATGGCATCGGCATGCGCGCGAAAAGCTTTGTAAATTTCGCGCGCTCTTTCGTCCATATCGGGCTTGCCTGTTATCCGGGACAAACGAATAGCATTGATATACGCTACGGAATTTCCCGATGGGATGGCGCCGTCATAGAGTTCTTTCGGGCGCGTCAAAAGTTCTTCCGCGTCATCGGAGGTAAAAAAGAATCCGCCCTCCTTATCGTCCCGGAAGCAATCAAATAAGCGGGATTGATATTCCAGCGCTTTGGACAAATGCTGTGTTTGAAATGTTGCCTCATAGAGTTCCAGAAGCGCCCAGATAATAAAAGAATAATCATCGATATTCGCTTCGATTGCGGCATGACCGTCCCTGTAGCGGTGCAACAGCCGGCCTTCTTTGGTTTGCATGGATTGCATAATAAAATCCATCGCGCGAAGAGCGGCTTTAGCATAGGCCGGTTCATCAAAGACCTGCGCGCCGCGGGCCAGCGCCGCGATCATTAGACCGTTCCAATCGGTCAGAATCTTATCGTCTTTATGCGGGTGCACCCGTTTCTCCCGAATCGAGAAAAGCTTTTCCCGAATGTTCTCCATGACGGAGAGATCTCCGGTTTCATCCTGCCCAATATCCTCTGACGACGGCAGATGCGGGATAAAGTGACCGGCGGGTATTTCCTGCATGCCCTGCATCTCCATGTCATCGGGGTGCCGGTAGCCCGACATAAACAAATCCGCTTCATAGTCTGTAAGAATGCCGCAAATTTCGTCTTGAGACCACAGATAAAATTTCCCTTCAACGCCTTCACTGTCCGCGTCTTCGGCGCAGTAAAAACCTCCCTGTTCATCGGTCATATCGCGCAGTACATAGGTAAATATTTCACGGGCGGTGTTTTCGTATTCTTTTTTCCCTGTCGCCTGATAAAGCTCAATATAAGCCATCGCCATGAGCGCCTGATCGTAGAGCATCTTTTCAAAATGCGGCACGATCCAGCGGCCGTCCGTCGAATAGCGGTGAAAGCCGAAGCCGATCTGATCGTAAATCCCGCCGCGCCGCATGTTTTGCAAAGTTTGCTCGACCATGCGCAGGGCCTCCGCCTCGCCTGTCCGCCTCCAGTAGCGCAGCAGAAAAAAGAAATTGTGCGGTGCGGGAAATTTCGGCGCCCGGCCAAATCCGCCAAACGTCCTGTCAAAACTCAAGGAGAGGGACCGATATGCCCGACGCAGCGTTTCTTCGCCTAAATCCCGCGCCTTGCTTTTTGTCGATTCCTTCAGGGCCTTTATAATTTCCGCTGAGGAGGAAAGCACATCCGCACGTTTGTTTTCCCAGAGAAATTTTATTCGTGGAATGATCTCCAGCAGTCCGGCATGGCCGTATTTTGTTTCTGGGGGAATGTAGGTTGCGGCAAAGAAGGGTTTTTTATCAGGGGTCATGATAATCGTCAAAGGCCAGCCGCCGCTTTGCGTCATGAGTTGGCAAACTTTCATATAGACGGCGTCAATGTCGGGACGTTCTTCACGATCGACTTTAATGTTCACAAATGCGTCATTTAGCAGTCCGGCGACTTTTTCGTCTTCGAACGATTCCCGCTCCATGACATGGCACCAGTGACAGGTGGAATATCCTATAGAAAGAAAAACCGGTTTGTCTTTTTGTTTTGCCTTTTCAAACGCTTCGTCCCCCCAGGGATACCAGTCCACCGGATTCTGCGCGTGTTGCAGCAGATAAGGGCTCTTTTCATTAATCAAACGATTTGATTTCATTGTTTCAACGTAAATGATGTCTACGTTTCTTCCAGCGCCTTTGCGAAGGCTTTTTCAATCGCTTCTTTTGTGGGAACGCCCTCCATCATTTTCACATCGCCTGTATAGAATGTCGGAACGTAATAATAATCATATTGGTTGGCAATTTCCGGATTTTCATGCTCATTGATTACAGTGAATGGAACCCTGGCATACTCCGGATGGCAGGTAAAAATATCGGCTATCATTTCTTCGGCCCTTTTGCAGTGGGGACATCCGATAAACATAAACATCTTTACTTCTTTCATAACTCTTCACGCCTCCCTTTCACATCTGCCCGACACATCTGCCAAACATATCTACCGGACACATCTATTTGACAAGACATCGCTTTGCAGCATGCGAAATAACATTTGCCGGAATACCGATTAATCTTCAGCCCCTCTGTATATGCTCGCCCGCCGTTTTAATCGCGAGGTTTTTATCTTTTGTAAACATCCACCATTGTGGTTTAGTGGTGTGCTGGCCATTTTCTTTGTCACGGCCCCGGCAATAATACCAGTGACCGAATCGCTCGACGGTGGCAAAAGGATGGCTGCCGGTACAGAGAATTGTGCAGGGCCGAATCTCTTTAAAAAAGACCGTTTCATCCGGTGATTCGTCATTTGCCAGATCATCAGGCAATACGATATGAGAAACGTCAATGCCTTCGGCTTCCTTTTTATCCAACCATTCAGAAATATTCATTTTTACTTACCTCATCAAATAATCGGCTGGTGGGCCTTCCGGCCGTAAACACGTTCGTAGGCTTTGCAAAAGGGACAAAGTTTGCCTTCAATTTTTTGGACAAACCAGAACGCGGCTCCTTTTTGTTTTTTACGGGTATACCTGCAGAGTGTGCAGCTGACACAGAACTTGGCCATTTTACGATCCCTGTCTGTGATTTTACGTTTGCCGGGTTTCGCCTTTTCTTTCACTTTCACTTTCACTTTTTCTTTCACTTTCACGTTTGACATTTATTGCCTTCCTTAAGATTGCGCAGGCCGCGCTTTGATGAGATATCGTTTTTCACGGCGGATCTAGATTCGAATCTTTTCTTTCATCTCATCGAGTTTTGCCTGTGCCTTTGCATCTCCCTGTTCAACCGCCTTTCGATACCATTTTGCAGCTTCAACTTCGTCCTGCGGAACAAATATACCATCCAGATATAAATCGCCAAGCCAGTTCTGCGCATCCGCGTTTTCCTGCTCGGCCGCCCTGCGATACCACTTTAGAGCCTCACCCACGTCCTGCGGGACTCCTTCAGCGTAGAAGTACATCAAACCCAGATTTAATTGAGCATCCGCGTCTTCCTGCTCGGCCGCCCTGCGATACCACTTTATAGCCTCCTCGTAGTTCTGCGGAACGCCTTCACCATTATGATACATCAAACCCAGATTAAACTGGGCTTTTGCATCTTCCTGCCGGGCCGCCTCAAGAAACCATTTAGCGGCCTCCGCATTATTGGGCGGAACGCCTTCACCCTTTTGGTACATCACTCCCAGAGTATACTGAGCACTCGAAATCCCCTGCTCGGCCGCCTTAAGATACCACTTTGCAGCTTCGGCATCGTCCTGCGGAACGCCTCCTCGACCTTCCTGATACATCCAACCCAGATTTAACTGGGCCTTTGCGTCTTCCTGCTGGGCCGCTTCAAGAAACCAGTTCAGAGCTTCGGCATCATCCTGCGGCACGCCTTCACCCTTCTGGTACATCACCGCCAGATTATACTGGGCATTTGAAATCCCCTGCCCGGCCGCCTTAAGATACCACTTTGCAGCCTCGGCATCGTCCTGTGGAACACCCATACCATACTGATACATCACGCCAAGATTAAACTGAGCCCCTGCCTGTCCCTTTTCGGCCGCCTTAAGATACCACGATACAGCCTCGGCATCGTCCTGCGGAACGCCTAAACCTTCCTGATACATAATGCCAAGCCAGCTCTGGGCATCTGCTTGTCCCTGCTGTGCAGCCTTGAGAAACCATTTTGCAGCTTCGGCATCGTCCTGCGGAACGCCTTCGCCATTATGATATAAAAACCCCAGATTTAACTGGGCGACTGCATCTCCCTGGCGGGCCGCCTCGAGATACCACTTTGCAGATTCAGCATCGTCCTGTGGAACGCCTTTGCCCGCTTTGTACATCATACCCAATATAGTTTGGGCATTTTCATCTCCCTGTCCGGCTGCCCGGAGATACCACTTTACAGCCTCGGCATCGTCCTGCCTGACGCCTAAACCTTCCTGATACATCACACCCAGATTGAACTGGGCAGTTGCAATTCCCTGTTCGGCGGATTTTAAAAACCATTTCGCGGCCTCGGCATCGTCCTGCGGAACACCCAAGCCGTCCTGATATATCATCCCGAGATTTAACTGGGCATTTGCGTCATCCCGCTGGGCTGCCTTAAGAAACCATTTTACGGCTTCTGCATCGCTCTGTGGAACACCATTGCCTTCTTTATACATCATACCCAGTATGATCTGGGCATCCGTATCGCCCAGCTTGGCCGCCTGAAAATATGAATTCACAGTTACAGCATCATCCTGCGAAACATCTGATGCGTAAACATGAATCCCCCCCGTCTCAACCTGGACATCCGCATGTCCCTGCTCGATTGCCTTGCGACCCAATTTTACGGGCACTGCATCGCCCGACAAAACGCCTCTGCCTTCTTCACGAATCTTATCGGGGGCGATCCGGGCCTTGGTGTCCTGCGGCGCTGCCGCTTTCATATCCGGCCCTTCAGACCGGACGCCTTCCTCCGGAATATCTAATATGTCAAGCGTGGCCTGCGCGTCCGCGTGCCCCTGCCTTGCCGCCATACGGTACCACTTTGCGGCCTGCACTTCGTCCTGCGGAACGCCTTTGCCTTCTATGTACATCATGCCAAGTATGTTCTGGGCCTCTGCGTCTCCATTTTCAGCCGCCTCACGATACCATTTGGCGGCCTCTGCATCGTCCTTCGGAATAAATATACCGTCCCGGTATGTACCGGCAAGCCAAAGCTGGGCCTCCGTGTTTCCATTTTCAGCCGCTCTGGTATACCATTTTACAGCCTCATCAAAATCCTGCTCAACGCCTTCACCTTCCTGATACATCCAACCCAGATAGAACTGCGCATACACATTTCCCTGTTGCGCCGCCTTAAGATACCATCTTGCGGCTTCGACATCGCTCTGCGGTACGCCCCTGCCCTCCTGATACATCCCGGCCAGATTCAACTGGGCCTCCGCGTTTCCATTTTCAGCCGCCTTGGTATACCATTTCGCGGCCATCGCTTTATCCTGTGAAACGCCTGTGCCTTCTCTATACATCGTGCCCAGCATGGCCATGGCTTCCGCATTTTTCTTCTTGGCCGCCTTGCGATACCAGCTTAATGCCTCGGCATAGTCCTGTGGAACGCCCTGACCTTCCTGATACATAATACCAAGATTTAACATGGCATCCGCATCCCCTTCTTCGGCCGCTTCGCGAATGTGTGTCAAATTTTTTTCCATATGAATCATTCTCTTAAGAATGTTTTCCTTTCACAACAGTTCCCTGATTATCAGGACATTCTTTGAAATATTTACTTTTAATTGCAACGTCTTATGTGTTTAACAACTAATACATTATCTTTGCTTTTTTTGATAATTATTTATTATATAACACTATTCATTTTTTTGGAAAGAGTAAATATGCCGTTTCATTTTTTACGCTTTAAAAAGGTAAAAGCCGTGGCATTGTGAGAATTGTAAGAGCGGAAATTTCAGGAATCATTGCAGCCGAAGGAATTTTCAAGAAATTCTTTTAATTTTTTAAATTCGCGGGCAAGCAAATACGCTTAGCTGCTACCTTGAGTATGGGCAAGCAAACAACAAGAATGATTAATGTTTTCATTATCATACATGACTTATTTTTGTTTTTTAGTTGATAAATCAGTTACTGCCGGATTGCCTGTAATTTTCATTGCCTGATCTTATCAAGAAAATTTGTTGACATAAAAAAGCAATCGCATTATAAACACGTCGCCAAAAAGTTGGTTCCCTAAAAAGAACATTACCGGCGGCGCTTTTTACATTCCTTACTGGGGAATCGTTCAATGGTAGGACAACGGACTCTGACTCCGTTTATTAAGGTTCGAATCCTTATTCCCCAGCCATAAAATCAATAACTTATGTAACATAAGCAATAATCATTTTAAAATATATCATTCAAAATTGCCACCATATTGCCAATTTTAGAAAGCATTTATGAATTTCCAAACATAAAAAAGGCAGGCAAAAATGTCTATCTGATACTTTATCAGGCATTATTATCAAATCAATTTATCAAAAACTGCATTGACGGATTTCAACTTTTTCGATTCAGAATTTCTCATGCTAAAAACAGGCAAAAGAATGCTTACCGGAAAAATAAATTTGACTTTTATGTTTGTTCCATATAGTAATACATCAAATGATGGAATCATATTATGGAAAAAAACGATGATAACAGCTCTCGATAAGGCCCGCAAAAACCCCGGATCGATGAAGGCGAAAATCCTTGTCGCCGCCCGCGGCTTGTTCGGTGAGTACGGTTTCCACGGTACGACAACCCGGATGATCGCCGAGAAGGCTAAAATCGACATTTCCACACTGCACTACCACTGGGGTGACAAGAGGGACCTCTTCGAGGCCGTTTTGATGGATATTAACCGCGACCTGGGGCGCGAGCTTATCGAGGTGGAGAAAAAAATCCATGGCCGCCCTCTGGGGGACCGTATAAAAATCGCCATCGCCGCGATGACGGACTACCTGTTTGTCCATCCCGAGATATCGAATCTCGTGCTGCACCGGTATTTCAGCAAGACAAGGCACGAAATGATCATAGATTTCAAAGTTCCGGAATTCATCGGCGACATTGCCCGTTCTATGGGCCTGACAAAAGACGCGAAAAAAACACCTGCCAGAGGCCTGCTGGAGGTCCTGACAGTCATGAACGGCATCCATAATTTCGTTTCCGGGGAAAACTTCTTCCGCCCCATGGTAAAACTCAACCGCAAAGACTATATCAAAATGGTCAAGGAGACTCTTCAATTCGTCCTCATTCCGGGTTTCACAGAGAGAGAAGGAAAGAAAGATCAGAAGGTTAAAAAAAATCCTTAGAATCGGCAGTTCAATGGAGAGATCATAATTTTCTCTACCAGGACTTAAGTTTTGTAATTTCAATCAATTTAGAATCGCTTAAACGAATAATTTACAAAACTTAAATAGTAGAGATGGCAACGGTTCATCCAATTATTGAGAGACGTTCTTAGAAAAGGAGAATTTGCTCATGGATATCATTACCTATACGGCGGAGCATAAAATCTTCAGGGAGAGTCTCCGGAAATTTCTTGACAAAGAAGTCGTGCCCCATGTTGAGGAGTGGGAGGAGGCGGGCATTGTTCCCCGGAGTGTCTGGAAGAAGATGGGGGAACAGGGGTTTTTATGTACTGATGTTCCCGAGGAATACGGCGGCGCGGGCGGCGACTTTCTTTATTCCGTCATTGTCTGCGAAGAACTCGTCAAAAGCAATTTTTCGGGACTGACCGCGTCCCTGCACAGCGATATCTGCGTCCCTTATATTTCCGCGTTTGCCACAGAGGAACAAAAGCGCAAATATCTGCCCGGCTGCGTATCCGGAGATATCGTTACAGCCGTAGCCATGACGGAGCCCAACGCCGGAAGCGACTTGGCGGGAATGAAGACAACCGCCGTGGAAGACGGCGATCAGATTATTCTCAACGGCCAGAAGACCTTTATCAGCAACGGCATTAACTGCGATCTGGTGATCGTTGCCGCGCGCGATCCGGCCGTGAAGCAGGAACACCAGGCCGTTGATCTGTACCTCGTCGAGGCCGGCACTCCCGGTTTTGAAAAAGGAAAACAGATTAAAAAAATCGGTTGGCACTCTCAGGATACGGCGGAGCTGTACTTTACAGACTGCCGGATTCCAAAGGAAAATCGTCTGGGCGGCAAGGGAACCGGATTTCTCAAGCTCATGATGAAACTCCAGCAGGAGCGCCTTGTCTGCGCCATCGGCGCGGTGATAGCCGCGGAGTTCATTCTGGATTTTACCATTAAATACTGCAAAGAGCGCAACGCTTTCGGGCGGCCTATTTCCAAGTTTCAGCATGTGCAGTTCGAAATCGTCGAGATGGCCACGGAAACCAAACTGGGACGCACTTTCATTGACAAGCTCATCATGGATCATATCGAAGGCAAGAATGTTGTTATAGAGGTCGCCATGGCGAAATACTGGACAACCGATATGGCTTTTAGCGTCGCCGATAGGTGCCTCCAGCTTTACGGCGGTTACGGATACTGCGAGGAGTATCCCATAGCCCGCGCGTGGCGGGATCTCCGCGTGACAAGGATTTTCGCCGGAACCAATGAAATCATGAAGGGAATTACGGCAAAATTTATGGGGTTATAGACACATTATTAAAACTTTAGTCGCCAAAAAAATATTTAGCGCGAGGTGTTTGCGACATGATGGATTACCCTTTGTTACTGACCAACTTTATGCAGCACGCGGCCAGGTATTATCCAACCAAAGAGATCGTCTCCGTTTACGCGACCGGCACTTTCCGTTATACTTATGCCGACTGGTATAAACGCGTAAGCCAATTGGCGGGCGCTCTTAGCTCCCTTGGCATAAAAAAGGGTGATCGTGTCGCCTCATTCTCTTTGAACAACCATCGCCACATGGAGCTTTATTTTGGCGTTCCCTGCATGGGCGCTGTTCTGCATACACTCAATATCCGTCTTTCCGCTGAAAATCTTGTTTACATCATTAATCATGCCGGGGACAGAATTCTGTTCATTGATGAAGATGTTTACTTTCTCATTGAACCATTTAAAGATCAACTCAAGACAATAGGGAAATATGTCATCATGTCCCATTCCGGAGTAATGCCGCCAACCACCCTCTCCCCCGTTGTTCTCTATGACGATTTTATCAAAGACTTTCCGGAAACCTATGATTTTCCCGTTAACCGCGATGAAAACGAACCCTGCCTCATCTGTTACACTTCGGCAACAACGGGCGATCCCAAAGGCGTTGTTTACAGCCATCGCGGCCTGGTACTTCACTCTTTTGCCACAGGCGTCGTCCTGGGCGTTCAAGAGCAGGATTGCGGTTTGCATATCGTTCCGATGTTTCATGCTAATGCCTGGGGAGCCCCTTTTGCCTGCACCATGCGCGGACTGAAACAGGTGCTGCCCGGGCGGCAAATTCTGGACATGGCGGCGCTGTGCCGGATTATCGCCGAAGAAAAGGTTACCTTCTCCTGCGGTGTGCCGACGATCTGGATTATGCTCCACAATTACCTGGAGGCAGGCGGTACGCATGACTTTTCTACCATCCGGTATTTATTTTCCGGCGGATCGGCCATGCCCCGGCATCTCATTGAATCATACGAAAAAAAATACGGCGTATTGATGGCGCAGGGTTACGGCGCCACGGAAACGTCGCCGGTTGTCACATTGTCCGTCCCCAAAAGCACTATGGACACACTGAGTGTTGATGAACGGATTGATATCCGAACGACAGCGGGAATGCCCATACCGGGACTTGATGTAAAACTTGTCAACATGGAATCAGGCAAAGAAGCGCGCATGGATGGCAAGGAAATGGGAGAAATTCTGGTGCGTGGTCCCTGGATCGCCAATGAATATTATAAAGACCCTAAGCAAAGTGCCATGACCTTCCCGGACGGATGGTTTCATACCGGCGATATCGGAACGATGAGCAACGAAGGTTATGTCTCACTGGTTGACCGGACAAAAGATTTAATCAAGAGCGCTGGGGAGTGGATTTCATCCATTGATCTGGAAAACGCCATCATGGGATGCTCCAGGGTTTTGGAGGCGGCAGTTATCAGTCTGCCTGATGATAAGTGGCAGGAACGGCCGATGGCCTGTATTGTGCCTCAGCCTGACGCGGCAAATACCATTACAAAAGAAGAGATACAGGCTTATCTGAAAGATAAGGTGGCAAAGTGGTGGATTCCCGATGAAATTGTTTTTATGACAGAGCTCCCCAAGACCAGCGTGGGAAAATTCAACAAGAAAAAACTCCGGGAAACGGTTGTGCCGGAGATTCTCAAAAAGAGAGGTAGGGCATGAACGCTAATAATCACGATAGAGTCGCTGTTGTCGATGCCTGCCGAACGCCGTTCATACGTTCCGGCACGGCCTTTTATGATTTGATGGCCTGGGAACTGGGGCGCTTTGCCGTGAAGGGACTCATTGCCAGAACGGGGATTGAACCGTCAATCATTGACTACGTAATTATGGGGACGGTTATGGCTGACATCTCCACAACCAACGTGTCGCGGGAGATAATGCTGGGCGCGGGACTTCCCGGAACGATACCCGCTCATACCTGCACTGCGGCCTGTGTTTCGGCGAACATCGCCGTAACTTCCGCCTGCGATATGATTAAATCCGGCCAAGTGGATACAGTTATTGCCGGTGGCGTGGAATCCTTGTCCGATCCCGCAATAAAAATCTCGAAGCGCTACCGCCGACTGATTCTCGATCTCACCATGTTTAAGCGCCCTAAAACACTTGCGGGAAAACTGAAGCTTTTTCGCGGGATGAAACTTAAGGACTTCATTGTTCCGGAAAAACCGGCGCTTGCTGAATATTCCACAAGACTCACGATGGGCGCCAATGCCGATAGGCTGGCGCGCCGCCTTGGCATTACCAGAGAGGAACAGGATGACTACGCCGCCCGTTCCCATAGATTGGCTGACGCGGCTATCAAGAATGGAATTATGAAAAAGGAAATTGTTCCAGTTGTTGTTCCCCAAACAGGCAAGTTGGTGAAGGACGATAACGGACCCCGTGCGGATGTCACGACCGAAAAACTCGCCTCTGTGAAACCGGCCTTTGATAAGCGCTACGGAACCGTGACAGCGGCTAACTCATCATTTCTAACGGATGGCGCATCGGCAGTACTGCTTATGAAGGAATCGAAAGCTAAATCGTTGAAGTTAAAACCTTTAGCCTATATCCGGGCTTACGCCCAGGCGGGATCAAATCCCTGGGAAGAACTGCTGCTCGGTCCGGCTTTTTCTGCTGCGCGAGCCTTGAAAAAAGCGGGCATTACGCTTGCCGATATAAAAGTTTTGGAAATCCACGAAGCATTTGCCGCCCAGATTCTTGCCAATATCCGCTACATGGAATCCGAAAAATGGGGCATGGAAAGTCTTGGCCTTACCGGCAGAATGGGAGCGGTTGATAGGGAGCTTCTCAACACGCGGGGTGGTTCTTTGTCCATCGGGCACCCTTTCGGGGCTACGGGCGGCAGGCTTATTGCCAGTTGCTGTAGCCGTATGCAGGAAGAGAATGCTCAATTCGGCCTTGTTGCCGGCTGCGGCGCGGGGGCTGTAGGCAATACCATTATTCTGGAAAATGCACGATAGAGGAGATTACCATGAAATATCTGACACGAGAAATTACAAAAAATGGAATTGCTGTTGTTACCATTGATTGTCCTGAAAGCAAAGTAAACAAGGTTTCATCAGGCCTGTTGGATGAAGTTGCCGGTATCTTGCATGATACAAATAATAATAAGAGCATCAAGGGCATGGTTATTATCAGTGGCAAAGAAGACAACTTTGTTGTCGGCGCGGATATTGATGAACTCAAAAGAATGCAAACGACACAAGAGGTCATTGCCTATATCACCAAGGGTCATGCCATCCTCAATAGTCTGGAAAACATGAAAATCCCCGTGGTTGCCTGTATTCACGGCAACTGCCTCGGTGGAGGTCTGGAACTGGCGCTGGCCTGTAATTACCGGTTGGCGGTCAACTCTCCGCAGACGGTTCTGGGATTTCCGGAAGTGCAGCTGGGACTGCTGCCGGCGGCCGGCGGCACGCAGCGGATGCCGAGGCTTATCGGGCTTACGGCGGCTCTGCCTCTGATGCTTACGGCCCGTACGCTCCGGGCGAAAAAGGCCTTGAAAGCGGGCCTTGTAGATGAACTCATTCCCCCCTACGGCATTAAGGAAACGGGAGTTAAGAAGGCGCTGGAGTTGGTCAGGAAAGTCGCTATCAAAAGAAAGCGCAAACGTTCCGTTGTTTCTTTTCTTCTGGAGTCCAACCCGGTGGGAAGGGCAATAGTATTTTCGCAGGCAAGAAAAATGATTACGCGCCAGACTTACGGCTGTTACCCAGCTCCGTATGCCATCATCGATGCGGTGGAACATGGCCAGAAATACGGAAAGGACTCGGGGCTGAAAAAAGAAATCGAACTGCTCAGCAGGCTGGTTACTACTTCCCAGTCCAAATCTCTGATGAGCCTTTTTTTCGGCATGAGTGATCTGAAAAAAAACCCTCAGAAAAGCCTCGCTCGAAAAGTGGGGAAAATGGCCGTCATCGGAACAGGATTGATGGGGCAGGGCATTGCATCCGTCTCCACGTCAATTTGCGATACCATTCTGATGAAAGATGTAAGGCTTGATGACGCCGCCCGCGGAATGAGCGAGATTTGGAAAGGATTGGAGAAGAAATTCAAATCAGGCGCTATTGTTGAATTTGACAGGGATGTTCAGTATGGGAAACTAGTGCCCTGTGACGAATACGCCCTGTTTAAAAATACGGATTTGGTCATTGAAGCCGTGTTTGAGGATCTTGCCGTGAAAAAGACGGTTCTGGCCGATGTGGAAGCCGCGACGGACGAACGCACAATTTTTGCTTCCAATACCTCGGCTATTCCGATTTCGGATATCGCCGCGGGATGCAGACGGCCCCAAAACGTCATCGGGATGCACTATTTCTCACCCGTTCCGAAGATGCCGCTTTTGGAAATTATCACGACAGACCGGACGGCAACCTGGGTAACAGCCACAGCCCTTGATATGGGCATTGCTCAGGGGAAAACCTGTATCGTTGTTAAGGACGGTCCCGGTTTTTACACGACACGGATTCTGGCGCCGCTGATGAATGAAGCCGTTCTTCTTGTGGAGGAAGGGGCGGATATAGTCGCTATTGATCGGGCAATGCGTCAGTTCGGTTATCCTGTCGGCCCAATCACGCTCGTTGACGAGGTGGGGATTGATGTGGGCTCGCATGTCGCCATGGAATTGGGAAAGATGTTCACGGCAAGGGGCCTGCAGTCATCCGGTGCTCTTCCCAAACTTATCGCCAAAGATTATAAGGGGAGAAAGAATAAAAAAGGATTCTACCAGTACGGCGCGAAAAAAAAGAAAGGGCACAAACAACCCAATGAAGAAGTTTATGTCCTGCTCGGTGGAGCGCCCCGTAAAAAGTTTGATGTGGAATTGATCCAGCAGCGAGTAAGCCTGATGATGATTAATGAAGCGTTGATTTGTTTACAGGAGGGAATTATTTCCTGCCCGCGGGATGGGGATATCGGCGCGGTTTTCGGTTTGGGATTTCCGCCATTTGAAGGAGGCCCGTTTCGGTACATTGATCGTATCGGCGCGCCTAGGCTTATGACCACGCTGGAATCTTTGGAAAAAATTTACGGAAAGCGTTTCAGTCCTCCGCAGATACTCAAAGATATGGTGCAAAGCGGCAAAAAATTCTACGAGGAATAATTTCATAACTTAACTTACGGTGCAAGTATCGGCGTAAAGTCTATTTGCTAAATGAATTGGAATCGAAAAATGCGTACACGCAAAGATAAAAAAAATAAGCAATGCCATCCGCTTGAAGGAATAAGAGTACTGGATTTGTCAACCCAGATACCGGGACCGTTTTGTTCGATGCTTCTGGCCGATATGGGCGCGGAGGTCATCAAAATCGAAAATACCGATGGGGGCGATCAATCCCGTCTCCTGCCTTTTCTTTTCAACGGTATTAACCGAAACAAAAAGAGTATTTCTCTGAACCTGAAATCGTCCGAAGCAAAAAAAATATTTTATAAGATGGCGAAAAAGGCTGATGTCATCATCGAAGGTTTCCGCCCCGGCGTATGCAAAAAGCTAGATATTGATTATGAGATGATCAAAGAGATTAATCCCCGGATAATTTATTGTTCAATAACCGGATACGGGCAGACAGGCCCGTACAAAGATAAGCCGGGTCATGACATCAACTACCTCGGCTATTCGGGCCTTTTGGGCCTGGAGAGCGATCTGAATACCTATGCTAAAATGCCGGGGATTCCCGTCGCGGATCTTGCCGGAAGCATGTTCGCGGCCGTCTCGATACTTGCCGCTCTGATACACAGGGAAAAAACAAACATCGGACAATATATCGATGTATCCATGACGGCCAGTGTGTTCTCATTGATTAACGGATCCCTTACAGCCGGCTTTCAGGGACAAAATGGAAGTGAAGCGCTTTATATACCGCATTATGGCCTTTTCAAAACAAGGGATGAAAAATTTATAACGCTCGGCATCGTGCATGAAGAACATTTTTGGAAAAATCTCTGTTCCGTTATCGATATGGGAAATCTGGCGGGACTGGATTTATTCAACAGAATAGCGAAGCGGGAGGAAATAAGCGGTCGTCTTCAGAATGCATTTATCACGAAAAATCGTGACGACTGGATGGCGATACTCAATGAAGCAGACATTCCCTGCGGGCCGGTTTATAGGATTGAGGAAAGCTGTTCTGATCCTCAAATTGTACACCGGAACTCTGTGTTCGAAATGAATCATTCGTCTGAGGGGAAGATAAAATTTAGGGGGTTCCCCGTTATATTTTCTGAATCAATTACAAAAAAAGATACTCCGCCTCCCTTGCCCGGCATGCACACATCGGAAATACTTCACGACCTCGGTTACACAGAGGAAGAGATAGCTAAATTGACAAAAGAAAATATTGTCAAATGATTTATCAATAAGGAGATTCCCATTAAAAGGCAAAAACAGAAATTTTTCCGAACACGTTTTTTCAGCATCACGCTGGCTCAGCGATGGTCAGATAGTCTAATGTTGCAAATCATAGTGAGACGGTTCATTTAATTAAACAGGAGGCATCAGATGCGAGATGTATTTATTGTCAGTGCAGTTAGAACTCCGATTGGCAAACAAAGAGGGTATTATCGCGAATACATAGCCCCGGAACTGCTCGCCCTTGTGCTAAATGAAGTTGCCGAACGCGTCAATCTTGACGTAAACCTGCTGGACGATGTTATCACCGGATGCGTATACCAAATTGGCGAACAGGGATTTAATTTGGCACGGATGGGTATTCTATCATCACGGCTTCCGGTGACACTGGGAGGCATCAGCGTGAACCGTCAGTGCGGAAGCAGTCTTTCCGCGATACAACTTGGTGCAAGTTTGATAGCTGCGGGGTCGATGGACGCGGTTATTGCCAGCGGCTGCGAGCTCATGACCAAATATGGCATCGCCTCCGACATGAACTGCACGTTATCCAACGGACAGAACGCAGGACATCCAATTACGAAATCGTACATAGAGAGCTACGGCATCCCCGACCAGATGACCTCCGCTCAGGCCATAGCCAACCAGTGGAAAATTACCAAGGAAGAGTGTCAGAATTTCGCCGTCGCGAGCCATGAAAAAGCCTTAAAAGCCACAAAAGAAGGCCGTTTCAAGAAAGAGATAATGCCTTTACAGGGTCTGGACAAGGACGGCAATGAAATCCTTTGCACTACCGACGAACCGATACGCGTCGGAGTTACCAGGGAAGTACTTGATAGCCTCAAGGTACTGCCAGGTACCGACTGGATGACGGCTGGTCTTTCCAGCACCGTAACGGACGGGGCATCCGCAGTGTTGCTTATGAGCGAAGATATAGTGAAGAAACTGGGACTGAAGCCGCTGGCTCGAGTCGTGGCCAACGCTGTGGTGGGTTCCGACCCAAAACTAATGCTCACCGGTCCCATGACCGCGACACCGAAAGTGCTTAAAATGGCGGGCCTGAAAATGGACGACATCGATCTCTTCGAAGTGAACGAGGCCTTTGCTCCAATCCCGCTGGCCTGGGCAAAAGAGGTCAAGGCCGACATGGCAAAACTCAACGTCAATGGCGGCGCAATGGCGCTGGGACACCCTGTGGGAAACAGCGGATGCCGTCTTTGTGTCACCGCGATCCATGAACTGCAACAGCGGAAGGCGAAATATGCTCTGGTGACCCTTTGCACTGGCGGCGGCCAAGCCCCGGCGACAATATTCGAAAGGGTTTAGTTCTGCAATTTGTTTATTAAAGATGGATAGACATGCATTCCCCCAAGATTTATTCCTGTAAAAAATATACTTGGGGTTAATGTAATCGACAAAATTAGAGCCTAACAAGATCAATATAGCCAAGCGCCTGCTTTTTAAAACAGTAGGTTAATTGTTCTAGCCTTGTATTCTTATGCTTTACTCTCAAACGCCTCCCGTAATACCGACTGCATCAGTCTTTCAGATTTGTCTTTGCGTTCCGTGACTTGTTTTTCCAGTTCGTCAATCATAGCCATAAGTTTATCCACTCGTTCGACAATGGCATGTTGCTCGGCAAGGGGCGAGAGAGGGATTATAATATCATTAAGTATGCCTAGACTTAAAAAAGGCTACAAACCACCTTTTGTAAGATCTGTATAAATTGCAGTTCGTTTGAAAATGAAATAATTGAATATGTATGTATTAACGATAAGGGATTGGTTGAATTTTAAGATTGCAGTATTTTTAAAACTAAATTCATAGTCAACATCAATAATTGCAGGAGTACCACATCCAGCTCCTATATTTACTAGTAATATTTCACCTTTTTGTGGATATGTTTTTGCAAATAATTCTCTATGATCTTTTTCAGAAACATAATGACATTGTTCCCAATCTATTCTATCTGACTTAACATGAGTCGCAGCAATATACGGAATCCCTTTTGATATTTTTTTAGGGGTGTTGTGAAAACCATCAGTAATTTTGAAACATATTTCACCTAATCTGCACCAAACCCATCCCTCCGGCAAAGCATTTTTTTTCTCGTCATCGGCAATTGGCGAAAGTGATTTATCTTTTCTTATTTTTCCTTCTTTGATTAATCGTTCTTTTTCGGCTTTGATCTTTTCAAGCAGTTTTGACGCATGATTTTCGCCACTGATTAATTTTTGATTTTTCTTTCGCCAGCCTGCTGTAAGCTTCCCCTCAATCGCTTCCTGAAGAATGGCTTGGCGGAGCAGCTTAAATAGAGAAAATTGATAATCATTATCAAGATGCAAATTTTTTTTAAAATTATAAAAACTAGAAAATCGCCTTGCAATCTTCTTTTGCAATTTCAAGTCAGGTAAAGGAATTGAGTAATCAAGAAATTCCCAAGCCCTGATAGAAGAATAATTAGTACTACCTTTGGCCTCAATTTGATTTTGAATTAAGCCAGAATGAATTAATACTTGGAAATAATCTCTGTATATCTTACGTGTATCAAGTTCATATAAGTAATAGTGACTGGATACAATTGCACCATCCAATTCTTCATCAAGAAATCCATAGCCACCATATTTGGCATCCATTTCTGCTACAACAAGATCACCATTTTTACATAATTGCTGTTTTTTGGTTTTGATCTCTGAACCAAGACGTAACTCGCGAAGGACAACACCTTTTCTATGGAGTTGGACACGACAAAGTTTATATTGAAGATCATCTTGAATGATTATAGATCCTTTACGATGTGTCGCTATGTCTTTAATTTTTACTTGCCGCCACTCACCCATTCTTTAACTCAGCTTTCAATTTATTGAGAAGTTCATCACTCTTTCTAAACGAATTATGCAGTATATCTACAAGCTCTGCGCTGGTGTATTCGTGTGTTACTTCTGGTGTATGTGGATTTTTAATGTCAAGATTATAGCCATTCTCTATAATGGCATCGATTGATACTTTCCATGCCTGCTCATTCTCTTTGCGTTTCTTCCACCACTTTTTAAGCGCATCAAATTCGCTTTTCTTAATCGGTTTGGTTTTGCTGTATGCTTTCACACCTTCAGGCAGTTTGTGCTCCCAATACCAGACAAATTTTGTCTTTTTACCCTTTTCAAAGAAAAGCAGATTAGTAGCAACGCTGGCATAAGGCTGAAAAACAGAGTTCGGCAAGCGAACGATTGTATGCAGGTTGCAGTTTTCCAGAAAATACTGACGGATGCGTTGTTTTACACCATCACCCGTGAGCGAACCATCCGGCAGAACAATGCCAGCTCTGCCTTCATCTTTGAGATATCGCACAATCAACATCAAAAAAAGATCGGCACTTTCCGTTGTACGAAAATTAACGGGGAAGTTAGTCTCCACTTTGTCGGCAACCGAAGCGCCAAAAGGGGGATTTGCCAAAATCACATCAACCTTATCTTTTTGTCCGATAGAAGTATATTCACGATTCAAGCTGTCGGTATAATCAACATTGGGCACGCTAATGTCATGCAAGATCAAATTGGTAATGCAAAGCATAAACGGCAGCGGTTTTAATTCCATGCCGTGAATATTCTTTTCCAGCATCTTTAGATCATCAACAGATTTAACATCCTGTTGTTTGCGGATATTTTCGATGGCACTGGTTAAGAAGCCGCCGGTGCCACATGCGGGATCGAGAACTTTTTCACCCAGACGCGGATTGATCATTTCTGTGATGAATTCAGTCAAAGCACGCGGCGTATAAAATTCGCCATAATTGCCAGCGCTTTGCAGATCGCGTAATATAGTTTCGTAAATATCACCGAAAACGTGACGGTCTTCGGAGCTGTTAAAATTAATCTTGTTTAACTCATTGAGCACCTGTCGTATAACAGTACCGTTTTTCATGTAGTTATTGGTGCCATCAAATATTTCATGGATAATGAGCGCAAGTTTATTGCCGGAGCTTACATCAAGGTTTTTGAGTTTTGGTATCAAGGTTGTGTCAACAAATTTTTTCAGTTCCTCACCGGTGTCACCTTCATCATTACCGGCCCAATTACGCCATTGCAAAAAACTGGGTATCGGTGATTTATACTTATCATCAATCAGCTTAAGCTCCTCATTTTTATCGTCCAGTATTTTTAGAGTAATCAACCAGCCCAATTGTTCGATACGTTGGGCATCACCGGAAACACCAGGGTCCTTTCGCATGATATTTTGAAGTGTCTTAATAATGTTGCCTATGTTTTTCATTAATTTCCTTTAAGCTGCGTAGAGTTCATGTTCCAGTTCTTCGATAACGTGTAAATATTTATCCCTGCCGCCAGATATCTGGATGATTTCCGCAGGCGTTCCGATTTTGTTAAAAGGCTCGATACGCAAGACGGCAAGGTCTTCAATATTTTCAATGCCTTCGTCAGCGTATTTATCCAGAAGCGCCTCAATAACCATGCGCGCTTTATCGCCATATTTTGTAAAGTAGTTGCGCTTTCTGACTTGCGCCGCTCTTTCTCTGCGAGTAAGCGCGGGCATATCCCATACAATGTGACAGATTAAATCAAATATATCCAAATCTTTTTTTACTTCGTCAAGAAGGTTTTCCAGGATTATGCCGTGCGATTCCAACTCTTCAATAATTGCTTTCTTCTTCTGCGTCCCATTCCATCGTTTAAGAAAGTTGTCCAGCGTTCGAAACTCTTGCAAGATGCCCTTTTTTGTATAATCTTTAAGGCTTTCGGTAATAAGCTTGCCATTGCCATCAAGATGTTGAACTCTTTCATTGAGGACGGATACATCAACGCCTGCAATATATACTTTGGACCGTGGTTCAGAAATAATTGAACCGCCGGTAATTATTTCCGGCTGCGTGGAATATTTCACCGGCTCTTTTTTATCAAAATCAACAGGTGTACCTGTTTCAGGATCAATAATTGTCTGGTCTTCTTCGGGATGAATATCTTTGTCAGTTAACTCTTCTTCTGCTTTAATTGTTTTGATCATCAACGGTGGGCCGTCAAATGCCGGATCAGCAAAAAGATCGGTAACATTGCGAAAATCCATTATAGCAAAATAAGTTTTGCCATACTCTTCATTGATACGTGTACCGCGTCCGATAATTTGCTTGAATTCTGTTATGGATTTGATGTTTGAATCAAGCACAATTAGCTTACAGGTTTGTGCATCAACGCCGGTAGTCATTAATTTTGATGTAGTAGCAATAACAGGATAGCGCTCTTCCGGATTGATGAAATTGTCGACCTCACGTTTACCTTCATCATCATCGCCAGTTATACGCATTATGTATTTGTGATTTTCAAGAACCAAATCAGGATTTTCAATAGCAAGCGCCTGACGCATACGCTCGGCATGTTCTATGTCCACACAGAAAACAATCGATTTATCAAAGCGGTTTGTTTTCTTTAAATATTCGGATATTTTTTTGGCAACAAGCTGTGTTCTTTCGTCTATCACCAGATTCTTATCAAAATCTTTGGTGTTATAGATGCGATCTTCAACTTCGTTACCGTCTTTGTCCGTCTTACCTGCTTCAGGTCTCCAGCCTTCTAGATCAGTATTGAACCCGACACGGATAACCTTGTATGGTGCTAAAAAACCATCCTCGATACCTTGTTTGAGAGTATAAGTATAGAGCGGATCACCAAAGTATTCTATATTGGATATTTCTTTTGTTTCTCTTGGTGTGGCGGTAAGTCCGATTTGAGTCGCCGAGCTGAAATAAGTGAGAATCTCGCGCCAGGCACTGTCGGCATCCGCACTTCCACGATGACACTCATCCACGATTATCAGATCAAAGAAATCCCGGCTAAATTCCCGATAAGCGTCCTTATCTTCATTATAGTTTGTAAGCCCTTGATAAAGCGCAAGATATATTTCAAATGCTTTGTCAATCTTCTTCTTTCTGATAACCGTCATTCGGTCTTTAAAATGTTTAAAATCATTGCGCTTGGTTTGATCAATAAGAACATTGCGGTCTGCCAGAAAAAGAATTCGCTTTTTTCGTCCGTTTTTCCAGAGACGATAAATGATCTGAAAAGCTGTATATGTTTTACCTGTGCCCGTCGCCATGACAAGCAGGATGCGATTCTGGCCTTGAGCAATAGCTTCAACAGTTCTGTTAATAGCAATCTGCTGGTAGTAACGTGGTGCACGTCCTGATCCATCAAAGAAGTAGTCGAATGAAGCAATCTCTTCCTGCGCAGACGTCTCAATCTTTTTATACTTTTTGTACATCTGCCAGAGTTCAGTGGGTGATGGAAAGTTTTGCAAAGAAAGTTCCTGCTCAATCTTTGTAAAACCAGAGCGGTCATGCATTAGAAAACCATCACCGTTTGAGCTAAAAGCAACCGGCACATCGAGTATCGCGGCGTAATTTAATGCTTGTTGTAAGCCTGAGCCAACGGAATGGTTGTTATCTTTTGCCTCAATAACGGCAATAGGGATATTCGGTTTAAAATAAAGAATAAAATCAGCGCGCTTACGTTCGCCACGCGCGGTCTTATGGCCCTTTACAAAGATACGTCCATCCGTGAAAAATACTTCCTCCCGGATTTGTCTCTCCACATCCCATCCAGATTTGATGAGCGCAGGCAAGATGAATTGCGTGCATATATCACGTTCTGACAATTCTTTTTTATTAGTCATTTTATTGATTGGTTTGTCGCTTTTTTTTGTTTGCCTATTACATTACAACTTTAAGAAAACATTGCAACTATTAAATACAACAGTGACAATTTGCAATGATGTAATTTCTCTTTTTATTTTTTATGAATTGCAGTAAAATTGCACAAAATATCAGAAAATACCCACCGGGCATATTACTTGTCAGGCAAACGATTATGGGGGTGCGCGCGTATGAGAAAAATGCAGATCAGTAAAGCGTTCACACTGATGGAATCGGGGCCGGTTGTTCTTGTCACGACAAATGATGGAAAAAAGAACAATATAATGACGATATCGTGGACGATGGTGGTGGACTTTACGCCGATGTTTGCCATGACCACCGGGCCATGGAACTCTTCCTTTGCCGCTCTTAAGATGTCGCGGGAATGTGTTATTGCAATTCCCACGGTTGATATGCTTGATAAGGTTGTTGGGATAGGAACATGTTCCGGCGCCGATACAGACAAATTTGAGAAATTTATGCTGACCCCGGTGAAGGCAAAGCATGTCAAAGCGCCATTGATAAAAGAATGTCTCGCGAATATCGAGTGTAAAGTGGTCGACATCATCGAGGAGCACAATATCGTCGTTCTTGACGGCGTTGCGGCATACTTTGATAGTTCGCGAAAAGAGAAGCGAACCGTTCATGCAGTTGGCGATGGCACTTTTATAGTAGACGGGCGAAAGTTTAGCCGAAAGAAAATGATGCAATCAAAGATTCCGGCCGGTCTTTAGCGTTCTATGATAGATTGCAGGCATTAATCGTTATTTAAAATTTATTTATTAATCGTGTTATACCGCAGGTTTTTCGGCGTTCAGGTTTTTATAAAGATACGTATAAACATTGTCCGGTGACACCCGGTCACGCAAGGAGGGGGAAATGGCTGATACGATCTTCATGATTCACGGAATGTGGGGAGGGCCCTGGTATTGGGAGAACTATCGAAATCTGTATGAGCGCGAGGGATACAGCTGTGTTACCGGCACGCTGCTCTACCACGATATGGATCCGCAAGGCTCCCCGGACCCTCGTCTGGGGAACACCAGTCTGCTGGACTACGCTGAAGCTCTTGAACAACAGTTGAAACAGTTTGACACGAAACCGATTCTGATCGGCCACTCCATGGGCGGGCTGCTCGCCCAGATTCTGAGCGCGCGCGGACTTGCCAAAGCCGCTGTCTTGCTCACTTCCGCATCCCCTTCCGGCATCATGGCCATCACGCCATCCGTCATCAGGAGTTTTTGGAGCGTGCAAACGAAGTGGGGTTTTTGGAGAAAACCGATGCGTCAAACCCTGAATGAAGCCATCTATTCCATGCTGCACCTTCTTCCGGCAAGACAGCAGAAGGAAACCTATGATAGATTTGTGTATGAATCCGGAAGGGCGGCGTTTGAAATTGGTTACTGGCTTCTTGACTCAAAGGGCGCATCCAGAGTTGACCAATCCAGTGTGACGTGCCCCATGCTTGTTGTCGCCGGCGCCGAAGACCGCATCACTCCCGCCCCGGTCGTGCGCCGCATAGCAAAAAAATACGAGGCCGTATCGGCGACCTATAAGGAGTTCGCGAATCATGCTCATTGGGTCGTTGCCGAGCCCGGGTGGCAGGAGGTTGCGGAGTATGTTCTCGGTTGGCTCAAATCACTGCAAAGGGATTCGTGAAGAACAGGGTGATCGTATTACCACCCGACAACATTTAAGATTCGGATGAAATATTTTCAGTCGAAATAGTATTTTTTTCTTCCCGTAAGTGAGTATTCAGATTTTTTTACAGATATACTTTCTATCAAAAGAAATTCCTTAATCTATTGACAAAGCAGACATGATTTCTTAGACTTTCCCGCATAAAAGGGGGCTCTTATCAAAAAAATACTATCAATCATAATTCCGGCATTCAATGAAGGCAAAACCATTCATTTAATTTTAGATAAGATTAAAGCAGTGCAATTGTTAGCCGGTGTCGACAAAGAAGTCATTATCGTTAATGATTTTTCTACCGACAATACAGAAGAAGAGATACTACGATACAAAAAAGATAACCCCGAACTGCGTATTGAATATTATAAACATTCTTTTAATAAAGGCAAAGGCGCTGCGCTGCATGCAGGTATTGATAAAGCTAAAGGAGACTTTATCATCATTCAGGATGCCGACCTTGAATATAACCCGCAAGAATATAATTTAATGTTACAACCAATATTAGACGGCTTTGCCGATGTGGTTTATGGCAGCCGATTTATTGGCGGAAACCCGCATCGTATTTTATTTTTCTGGCATAGTATCGGTAATCGTTTTCTTACATTGATTTCCAATATGTTTTCTAATTTAAACTTAACAGACATGGAAACCTG
>Ga0187887_10000803_pt1 | contig 29384 bp, 30 predicted proteins | sample June2016WEW_7_10_FD_132977 | JGI IMG/M metagenome (GOLD analysis project Ga0187887, IMG submission 132977) | Peatland microbial communities from SPRUCE experiment site at the Marcell Experimental Forest, Minnesota, USA - June2016WEW_7_10 | ecosystem: Environmental > Terrestrial > Soil >... | reverse complement strand
TTACCCGAACTCGTACCCCCGCTGATGAGGATGTTCTTTCGAGCCAGGACATAATCTTCAAGGAGGTTTGCAAGAGTCTGATCAAGTGCTCCAGCGCGAACCAGATCCTGCACGTCCAGATGACGGGAATTGAACTTGCGAATCGTCAGGACCACGCCGTCCAGACTACAGGGTGGTATGACGGCGGCGACCCGGCTCCCATCAGGAAGTCGGGAGTCAAGAATTGGCTTTGCTTCCGAGATATCATCGCCCAGCCGTCGGGCGATATTCTTCACTGCCACCAGGAGCGCCTTTTCGCCGAGGCTGACGCCTTGCACGTGCTCGAGGAATCCCCGCTTCTCGATGAAGATGTCGCAGGCGCCATTCACCATGACTTCGCTGATGGAATCATCGAGCAGCAGATGCTCGATGGGTCTAAGGAACGGCAGGATGGTCTCGAATCCATTCATCAGAGTCTTCCTTGAGCGAGCTGCTCGAAATAAGAGGTGTTGACGTCATTAAAATAGGGCTTCAGATAACACAAGGTCGGGGCCCTGGGATTGAAACCGTCATAAGCGATTACGACCGATTGTGCGTTTTTGAGTTCGGTAAAGGTCTTTGTGTCAAATCGGAAATCAGAGTGTGGGTAGTAGCTCTTCGATGCGGTGATGTTCGCTTTGTGGGAGATCGCCTTGCCCGTGAGCAGACTGATGCTGGCATCGTGGCCGCTTTCCGACAGGTTATAGCTGACCTTGAGCTGATCCTCGCGCCCGCACAGCTCGCTGGCTGTTTTCGCCGAGAAATCATCGGAAAGAGCCAGGAAAACCTTGGTGCGAAACGTCTGCAGCAGCGTGCGCCAGCTGTCGCCCGGCACCGCGGATTTCAGAGAACTGATGCTTTGTGTGGCGATGATCGCGATGCATTTCGGCTGTCGCGAGAGGCTAAAAAACTTCTCATCTCCGGTTGGTTCGTTCTCGCCAACGGTGACGAAATGCTGGTATTCGTCACAAAGGAACAGGGTCTGGCGGAAGTGTTGTTCCGGATGCGCTTCGATCACCGGGATGCGGTTGAGAACGGCGCGTTGAAAATCGAGCTTCATCATCACGCCCAGGGCTCTGGCGAGCCCCGGGTTCATGGCCACCGGAAAGTTCAGGGCACAGACTTTGCCGCTTTCAATGAGCCAGGTGAAGGACGGAAGCGGCGTGCCGTAGCGGTGATCGGAGTTGGCCGAGCGGTCGTAGCATTCTGGTGGGGGGCAGAAGGTGCGTTTGACGCTGGGGTTGTCGTCGAATAGAGAAAGAAAAACAGAGATGCCCTCGACAATCGATGTTCGGAGCTTCGGCTCGATGCGCCGCCAGTCATCGTAGAACCAGCGCTTGACTGCTTGCAGCTGCTCCTGACGCTCGGGGTCGATCTGGTCAAAACCAGCTTCACTCCAACACTGGAATTCAATCGCTCCGGACTCAAGAAAGCGACGTACACTAGGTGTTTCTCTGGCACGGTACATTCGGACGTCTTCGTCAAAGAGGAAATCAAACAGTTTCAGGTCCGCAACATGAGCCCGGAAGTCGTTCGGGGAGACCAGGAGAAAATAACGTTCCTCGAGGCGGCGTTCCGCGTCGTGAATCTTGCTCTCGAGGACATCGGATGAAATGGCGCACTCGTAGACGTCGAAGAGGGTGACGTAATCATAGGCGAGTTTGTGAAGCAGGATGATGAATTTGACGAGATTTGTGTAGGCCTGCTGCCAGAATGGCTCCTTCCCCTTGCCAAACAGATTGTTCAGTAGCGAAGCGATGCTGTAGGCCAGCGCGTAGGCGTCGAGATCGTTGTGGAGAGGATTGTAACGGTATTCGGATTTGAGACTGATTTCGACGTAGTCGCTCGCGCGTCCATGCGCTTCGAGAATGCCTTTCACTTTGCGGCAGAAGTCCCCTTTCACCTCCAGAACCAGCCCGCCGATCTTCCGCTCCGCGTTGACCGCCTGATAGGCAAGAATTTGCTCCGCAAACGGGTACATGCAGCAGCTGGTCTTTCCACTGCCGATCGCGCCGAAGACAGCGATGCCGGTGAACAGCCCGCGCTCAGGAACCGTGAGCCAGTGGGGAGATTCGGCGGGGCCCGGCGTGCGGGTGTTGTGGACTTCGCCAACAACCAAGAACAGCTTGTCTCTGGTTCGCGGGTCGGCATAAACGGGCAACCGTCCGGGCCGGATCTTTTGCGGGAACTTCAGTGCAAAAACGTAAATTCCCGTGAGCAAGATCGAGTAGCCGATGAACGGTGTGGTGTAGAGGAAAACTAAGTAGGAATAGCGGAGTCCGAGCAAGAGCGGTCGAGCGCGCAAGAAGAGGAGTTCCACAAAGAAATTGTCTTCAGGGAACGGCATCCGGAAATACAGAATGATCCCGGTGGTTGCGGCCAAGACGCAGGCAATCAAATTCTTGGAATGGATCAGGCGCTGAATCATGTCTTGCTCGGAGTTGCAGCTGACGTGGTGGTTCCGTTGCGCGATCCTGAGCCGGTCCGCGCGGCTTTCCATCTCGTGCATTCGGGGTCTCGGGCGAAGCTGTTGCGGAGCGCGAGATTGCTGACGTAGCTAGTGGTGCATGCAAGGAAACGGGAATACTCATCTGGCGGTTCACTGCTAGGCCGTTCGAGGCGAACCGAACGAGCGACCGTTTCCGGTATTTTCTTGCTGAACGGCATGTCTGTTCCTCCAGGGGATGATCGAAACGCTCGGGATCCTAGATAAGCGAATAAGGGGCCGGCGCAGTGAAACTGCGCTCCGGCCGGTTTTGGGCCGCATTTTTGAAGGTCCTCGGTTCCCTGGCTATGTCCTGGCTTTTCCTCAGGGATCGTTCACTCGCAAGGTGACGATGCCCGGGCAGCCCGTCGTGACCTAGCGGGGTGAAGCGCATCTCACTCGACTCTTGGTGGTCGTCTGGCATCGGACTGACCTGTATCGATCAAGTGGGTAGCGAATCGAATGCCGCCTCGCGCGACGGTTTTCCCCGTCTGCAGGCGCAGTCCTTCTTCGGTCAGCTTATTGCTAGCCCAGCTGTCATATAGATGTTCCATGTCCGGATCCCTAAAACGGAGACTGGCCTGCTCGAGCCATTCGATATCCTCATTCGAGAGTTTCCCGTACTGCTTTGCGTCCCAGGCGGCGCGCAGTCGGAAATAGCGGATCAGTTCGAGTGAGACGCCCTGCTGCAGGGAGGTCGTCACCAGGGAGGAGAAACACTCTTCGGCTTGCAGGAAATGGGCGGAAGAGCTGGAGATATAGAGGAACCGAAAATCGCCGAGGTGACGGAAGAGCGGCGTATAGGCATGAAGGTGGTTTCGAAAACCCGCCAAGCTTGCCCGTCCCGGGTCCACGTATGACAGGGTGAGAACGGGCGGACAGGGAGTCTGTGAGGAATCCAGAAAAAGCGGGAACTTGTCCACGAAATAACGCACCGTCGGCTCAGCGGGAGACGCTCCTTCGTAGGACTTGGAAGGAAGGACTGTCCGCGGGATGCCGATCTGTCGACAGAAATAGTTCAGTTTCTCCTGTTCGGTTTCCAGGTACTGATGCCCCTGGTTGGCAAGGATGAAATCCAGAAGGATCAAGCGAGTGCGGATAAACTCGGTCGAGTGGCGGCCCCGGTTGCGGAGGTTGTCCCGATCGAGCTGTCGGTAGAGCGTTCTCGAAAATAGATGATAGACACCGCCCACGCTCTGGTACTCGCGCCATGTAGCGTGGCCGCGGCTTTCCAGCTTGTCGGTAAAGTGTTGCGAACGTTTGCCCCGCCGCGCCTGGGTGAAGGCGATGAACTGCCGTGGCAAGAAATATCCGGAATAAGTGGCCACCAGGTAGAGAAACCCTGCCTCGGCAGTGCTGTAGCCCAAGGCCTCCAGGGCGCTGATGTCGGGAGTGGCGATTTTCATAGGGAAAGAATTTCCGCCGTGAGTTCATGTTGATCGAGCACTCGGCGCAAATGGTCCGTCTCGCCATGTGGCGTGTACAGCGAGAATCCGGCACGCACCTTTTCCGCCACCTGGCGGGGCCGGTAATGTTCGGTGACGAGTTCCAGATGGACTCGGGCCGTCTCTGCTTCGCGGTTTTCGTACTCGATGCAGAGATCGGGAACCGGAATCTTGTTGCGCACCACGCGCAGGCCATGCCGGGCCGCAATCTCGGCTCGCGCCTGGGCGCCAAACGTCGCAAGGTCGCGATTGATTTTCCGCTTGAGCTCGCAGTCCAGGATGACGCGTAGATTGCGCCCTCCCTTGGCTGCAATGCGGGGAACTTCCTTCTGATAGAGGCGGTACAGATCGGCGTCGTGATTTGCCTCTCGCGGTTTGACGAATCCGTGATGGACCTCTTGGGTGCCGGGCAGTAGCCGGCTTGCGCGCAGCAAGCGGTGTCCTCTGCGGGTCAATGTCAACAGTTCGCGGGGGCTCGCCTCGGGTCCCTCGAACGTGCCCTGACGCACGAGGTCCTTGCGGATAAGATTTTGGCGGTCTTGGTCGAACTGTTTCCGATGGCCGTGATAGGCATGTTGCGCGAGGTCTGCGAGGGCAATGACGCGGAATTTCCCGAGCTCTGCGATCGTCCGAATTTCCGATTCGCGCAGGCGATAGCCGCGATCACGGTCATAGAGGGTAGTGCGACCGCGCGTGAAATGAATTGGACGTGGAAGCTGCTCGAGCGATCGTTCGGTGTTGCGTTCTTGCTCCTGAGAAATCGCGGGCTTTGGGCTCAGCTCGAGCGGAACCGGTTCACTTTCAACAGGCCAGTCCTCGCGGACAGGGAATTCGCGACCCGTCTCATCCGAGTCCCGTGGTGTGAAGTCGCGAGACATGTTAGTGCGGATCCTCGTTGTAGTTTGGAGAGGGCAGTGAGGACTGCCCCGAGGTTACTTGTCTGTCCAGGTGCGAGAGCTTGCGGCCAGTGTCCTTGAGGAAAAACTTGCGCTGGATAAGATGGATTGCGGCAAAGATGTTCGTGGCGACGACGGTGAGCGCGAGCAGGATGACCCCGCCATACTGGTGAAGCAGGACAGACTTGTAAGGGATCAGGAACCTCAATTCCCCCATAAGCCAAAATCCCAGCGCCAACAGGATGGTGATGGTGATGATCAGTGTGTTGGCGATCATAGAGATCTGCTCGGATCGCGTCGAGGTTCTGAGACGCGGTTTTCCACCTTGGTATGGTGTTGCGCGGAGTGGGCAGAAAGCCGGGCGAAAAGGAGGCCCTTCTGAGGCCTGCCGATTGTTTTAGCGGCGGAACCTGGTGGGTGTGGATGTGGCCGCTTTGACAAACACAGCCTCAGCAGCAGGCCGGCGCTGGGGTGGCAAGGTTCGGACGACGCTGCCCTGCGTCCGCCCGCGACCTGTTCGGTTTGCTTACTATTTCTGGCGTTCATTTGAACGCCTCATCTTCGCGGAAGTAAGTGATGGTCATTCCCAGCGGGTTGATGGGAATCAATTGGTTGGGGACCTGAGCCTTGAAAAGGAAAACAAAATTCGCGGTGTAAAGATCGCGCTTCAGCTCGCTGTGGTCGGCCGGCGAGTAATACACCATGGAAAAGTCAACACGCGCGCGGAAGGGCGGCGTCTGCATCTCCTCCAGCGCGACTTTCTTTACTTCCACATCGATCTCGGGCGCTGCGGTGTTGGTGATGAATCGCTTGATGATGTCATCCTTGCGGTAAGCATCCAGAATCCCGTCGGCGAGCTTGCCGTCCAGGAAGTACAGGGACTTCGAGAAATCATCCTGAATCGTGTAGCGATTGCGTCGGTAGTAGAGTGCGCAAAACTCCGACAGGAAATATTTCGCCTCGGCGTCCTGCGGCTTGTATTCCAGGTTGTGATAGTTGATGGCTTCAGCGCGGCCCAGATCATCGATGCGGATGACGAGCGGGCGGAAATTCTGGAAGGTGCGAATCGTCCGGAGATCGATGAAAGCCAGGGCCACGCAAACGATGGACAGCATGGCGAGCGCGATCTTGAGATAGGTGTTCGTCACCATCGGGTCACCACAGGACTCCAGATACAACCGTTTCGCGTCATGGAAGCTCCCATCGCGGTCCATCACATCACCTCCTCAGGGCCGGGGCCCGCGCTTCGATCAGCTCGGCGGAGGACCCTCCGGCCGTGCCGCTGAAGATATGGTTGGTAAGCGAAGGGATTTTCAGGAGCACGTAGATCGACGCGAGAAAGGTCATAACCAGGACGGGAAACCAGCCGATGAGCTGTGCGGTGGAAAGCGTGCCCGAAGGCGGCAAGCGAAGTGCCCCGAGCATGAGATTTCCGATCACGTACACAACAGCTGCGGCGATGACCTGGTAGAAGGCGTATTGCAGGAAGCAGCGGAACCAGCCCCAGAACAGCCATTCCATCTTCGGAACGATAAAAAACGGGATGAAGACCGGTCCCACCAGCACGCAAACGGCAGTGGCGATGAACCCATAGGCGATGACCACGATCGCAATGGCCTGGGCGGCGGCGAGCAGGATGGTGACTCCTACGTAGATGGCCGTTCCGAAGAAATCTCCCCAGCTGGGCGAGTCCATGCGTGACTCGAAATCAGCAACCTGCGTGACCACCGTTTGCAGCTGGGCCTGATCGATCCGGCTGGAGAGAAATTGGGCTTCGTCGGTGACCAGATTGTGGAAGCTTGATCCGATGCCGGGGATGGGCGTGCTGTAGTAATTGACCATGGCGAAGCCAAAGCTGATGGTCAGCAGCAGGCTTGCAAAATGATCGAACTGAAAGCCAGGCCTGCCACTGGCGGAGGAAAGAGCGGACTTGATTCCAAACCAAGCCACCAGGATGGTGGCGAAGGAGCGGAAAAGGTTTTGGCCCATGGAGTCGAAGAAGCCGAGGTTCTGGGTGAGCAAATTGTTGATCGCCTGAAAGATGTACTGCAGGAAATCGGTTTGCACGGCCGTCAGCTCCTTCGACGCCTGGGCGTCGCTCAGCACACGCTTATTGCATGCGGAAATTCTCGAGTGAATCGGTGATTGTTCCGGTCACTTGAGCCATGTTCCCGGCGATGCTGGCCTGGCGACCGATGTCGGTGTTAATCGAGTTGGTGGCGGCGTCGCGCTGCTGCTTGGCCAGGATGGTCTGTTGCTCCAGAAGCGAGGCGAGGAGTTTGTTCGAGTCCTGAACGGTGCGGAGAGTCAGGACACCCGCCGCATTGATTTTGTTCAGAACGGAAACTTCGCTATTGAGATCGGAACTGCTCGAGAATGAGTCCTGTTCGAGATTTCCGATCTGAGTTTCGACGCCCTGCGCATTGCCGCGGATCGCGCCGATGGTGGCCATGGCGTTCATGTTTGCCCCGTCGGCAAGTTCGATCGATGCGTACTGCGACGCGACGCGTCCCAGTTCCAGCGGATCCATTCCCGAAAGCTCATAGGGATCGTACTGGGAGAGCGGTGTCGTGGCTTTCAGATAACCCGTGTTGATGTTGGGAAGAACGCCGGTGTTGATGCCGTTGATCCAGGAGACGGTGTTCCCAAAGGAGTTCAGCGAAGTGACGTTCCTCCACTGCGAGAACAGCGCGCGGTAGCGGGCGGGCATGTTCTTGACGAACTGGGCCATCTGCAGAGCGAGGTTGAGTTGACCGGTGATTTTCGCGTAGCTCTTCTGCAGTTCCGCGAGGTGCTGCTGGAGCTGGTAGTAGCGGAGCAATGCGTTGTGGTAATTGGTCGGGTCGAAGACGACCCCGTTCCCTAGTTGCGCCGTGGCCGTACCCACGGCCAATCCCAATGCGAGCCAGCAGATCAGAATCTTTCTTTTCATGAAATTACTCTCCTTTTGCCTTCACAAATCGGAAGGCATTTTGTGGTTCGAGGAATCGGGCAACGCAAGATCGCCCGAGAGATAGACTTTGACCCGGTGGCCTTCGCGGATGGTCACCGTGGGCAGGATGTTCAAAAACTTGTCGAGGATCTGCGCCGAAGATTGCGCGGTGCTTTGCGCGAATCCCTGGCGCATTAGGTCCGAACTGTTTGCACTGAGAGAGCCGGCCGTTCCGCCTTCGGCGATCGCTCCCAGGGCGCCGATGGCGAGCGACACACCGAAGATGCGGAGGTAGTGGTTATTCACCTGGTCCCGCAGGCCGGTATCGCCGATCTGGTTGAGTCCCTTGAACTGGTCGAGGCTGACGGAATACCCGTCGGGCATGAGCACGCGATGGAAGACGACAGCCAGGCGTGTCTGGCCGAGGGCGTCTACCTTCTTGGTTTCACCGAGCAGCTTTGATCCTGCCGGAATCAGCAAGTGCTGGCGATCGTTCGAGTACACGTCGGTTGAGAGCAGGCATTCGACGGGTCCCGCAAAACCCCCATCGAGACGGTTGATGAGAACGGTTTCAAGGATGGTTCCTGCAAAAAGTACGTAGTTTTTTCCTGCCGCCGCAGTGGCGGAGCCAGCCGTTGCGGCGGCAGGATTTCTGGCTTGCTCCTTTCGATCCTGGGTTGATTCCGCGGAATCGTCTTGCAGCTTGGCAGGTGTAACCGGAGTCGCTTGCATTTCTTTCAAGAGCTGGGCGACCTGTGGGGCGTCCGGCGCAACAGGGACCAAATTCTGAGCCGCCGGCGCTGTCTCAGTTTCGGGCGCTCGCGAAGGTGCTGGGGCCTTGCGGTAGGTCAGAGCGACATTCGAAGCGAAGAGCGAGACGTAGGCGCGTCTGTTGCGCTCGGCCCGGATGGGATCCTCGGTTCGCTGGTCTGGGGGGTTACCGGAGGCGCTCTGCTGCTGCGCTGGTTGCGAATCTTGCGGGGCGGCAGCAAGCAGGCGAGTCTGTTGGGCCAGAGCCGACTGCGCGACCAGTTGCTCGCGCTGCAGCTGCTCGATCCGATTTTGCAGTTCATTGATTTTGCTTTCGTTAACTTCGCGTGGCGCCTCGACCGCACCCGCGGGCGAGGCGGTCTTCCTCGGCGCGGCGGGCTTCTTGCCTCCGGTCAGCCACATGATGGCGACCATCAGGAAGGCGAGTCCGATGAGCAACCAGGACTGCACGTTGCTGGGCAGAAGGCCTTGTGGCTTGGGAGCTTTTTCTAGAATCTCAGCGGGCTGGTTCATCGCTGATTCCTCCGCTTGCGACTGCGTGTCGCACAAACGGCATTTTCTTGGTGCCGATGGCGAGGTAGCCCGAGTCGATGATCTTGGCTGCGATGTAAACGCCGTTCTCGAACTGGAACGAGATGAGGTTGGGTTTGCCGTCCTTGATTTCATAGAGCGCGGGTTTTTCCCGCGCGCCGCACTTGATATAGGTGAACGAGTCATCGTGGTAGATGACGGAAACCATAAATGGCTCCCGCGCCCCCTTCGAGTCGAAGAAATAATCGAATTGGAGTCTTGTTGCGTAGCTGGAGCGGAAACGCCCCACCTGCTCGGCGGACTGGGCCTGCGCCGCGCGGATTTGATCCGCCGTCTGGGAGCGGAGCGTTTCCAGTTCCCTCTTGTAGGCTTCCGCCTCGCCGGCGCTGACATATCCGCGAAGCCCGGTGTTCGTCGCAATACCCGAGCCTTCCTTGGGCTCGACGAAGATTTTGAGATCGGGTTCGACGTTCGGTTGGTTGCTGATTTCGGTCAGTAGGAAGGAATAGACGTGGCCGCTTGCCGTAATCAGATTCAGATTGCTGCGAATGCCGGCCTGGGCCGGGTGAATGTAGCAGAGGTTGTGCGCGCCGTTGATGACCCAGAATTCCTTGTCGCCGGTGGTGAAATCGAGGATCTCTTCGTCCTCGGGTAGAACGATGAGCGTCGAAAACCGGAGCTTGGCGCGCACCGGAACAATATCTTCCTTCGAATACTTCACGACACGCGCCGCGGCTTCCGTCTCGGCTTGCACGGCAGAGACGCAGAAAACCACGGTGCTCAAGACGACGATTGCTACCGCATGAAGAAAACCCAGCTGCCACTCGCTGCCCATGCGTCGTTTCATTGTTGCTCCTTTTGAAAAGCTCGTTCTCTTGCAGAACTCCGGTCGTGATCGACAAAGGCTCCGGCGATCCACAAAGCGAAGCGCAGAGCTGTAGAGAAGACTCGAGGCCACGCGAACCAGGTTGGGTGCGATGGTTCGGAGCTCGCCGTCCATGCCAGGAGACGGAAGATAAGAATCACCGCTGTCCTCCCGCGAGGATTTCAAGACCCCTCTCGAAACCGTATTTCTCGAAAGCCTCTTTTCGGCTCTTGTTGTCGTAAGGATCGTTGGTGTAGAGCCAATAGCTCTTGGGATCGACGTTCAGGTTTGCGACCTTCGCGAGCTCCGGTGTCTTAATCAGGAATTGCTGCTTGGGGATCAGGCCCGAGATGAGTTCGACTTCGTTTCCGTTCAAGTGAAACTGGCGGCGGTAGAGATCGCGGTCCATATCGGGATTCGCAAGGAAGATCTTGGTAGCGCAGCTTTCGATGATGACGTCGAGGATGTCCGAGCGCTTGAGCTCATCGAGCGACTGCGTCGACAGGACCATGGCGGCGTTGTGTTTTCGCCACGTCTTGAGGGCCTCGACGACATACCGCTGGATGGCGGGGTTCTTCAAGAACACCCAGGCTTCATCGATAAAGAAGGCTTTGAAAATAGACGAAATCTGCCGATCGGCAATGACGGCATTGGCGCGGTGCAGGATGTAGAACAGCAGCGGTTCGAGCAGTTCCGGGTACTGGCTCATGCGCTGGAAGTCGAAACATTGAAAGCACGAGAACGATATGGTGTCCTCGGCATTGTCGAACAGGAATCCGAACTGGCCGCCGCGAGTCCACTTGGCGAGGCGGCTCGCGATGTCGTGCCCGAGGGTGTTTGTAAGAACCCCCAGCGTGCGCAGCGCCGGGTCCACGGCATACAGGTTTTCGACTTGGTGGAAGAGGTCACGCTCGGTGGCAGGATCGAGCTCGCCCGCCCTCTGCCCCTGAAGCAGCACCTTCAGGAAGAGAGCGAGGAAATCGAGATTTTCTTTCGTCGGCGGGAGCGAGAACGGGTTGATCTTGAGATCTTCTGATTCAAGGCCCAGGCGAACGTAGGAGCCGCCGAATAGCTGGGTGAGGCTTTCAAAGCTCCCGCCCATATCAAAAATGAAGGTGTGCGGAGAGTATTTCTGGAGATTGGTGATCAGGAAATTAAGCAAGAAGCTCTTGCCAGCGCCCGTCCTGCCCAGAATCATTGTGTGGGCGACATCGCGGTAGTGGAGATTCAAGAAATACGGCGTGTGGTGGTTGGTCTCAAGGACCGCGAGATACTCCTGCCGTAGATGGGCATTGCGAGGCTCGCCACAGTGAAGGGTAAAGAGAAACGAGAAATCGGCATAGTTGGTGTTCAAGATGTACAGCGAACGCAGGTTGAAAACCTGGTTGCCCGGAACCGCGGCGAGAAAGGCGTTTAGCAGATTGTATTTTTCCTCGTATAGCTGTGCGTCGTGGACGCTGAACACCTTGTAGAAGTCGGCGCACGCGCGATCCACCTTGGCCATGTCGAGGTCGTAAATCACGACCGTGAGCGAAAACTGGCCAAAATAGTTCCCGTAGAGCTCAATCTGCTCGATCCCTTCACCGAGTTCACGGACCTGGGATTGCTTGGAATCGTCAAGCAGCACGTCTTGTGCGGGAGCGTCATTGAGACTGACCTGGCTCGCGAAGGAGCGCTTGGTGTTGTGAAAATGGCGGCGCTTGGCCTGGATGACCCGGCGCATCTTGCCGGAATCTTCCTTTTTCCACTCGGTCGCGACGTAATAGTTCGCTTCGACTTCGAGCAACCGTCTAAAGATGAGCGGAAAGCTCTGTGCCGAAGGCTCCTTCAAAGTCAAGACCTTGACGTAGTAATCGTCAATGCGCAGGTATCCGCGGTGGCATTCGATCGGGGATTCGGGAAGGTAATAGTCGAGGAAGGTGTCATGCTTGAGTCTTGCGAGTTCGAGTTTTTCGGGGCGAAAGTTGAGCGTTCGCTTGAGCATGCGGAAGGCTTCGTGCTTATCGAGCATGCGCACGGGTAGGAAGTCGCTGACTTGCAGGATGAAGCTGCGGACTTTTTGCAGCAGCGCTCGCTCGGCGCTCTCGACATGCTGTCCAAGAACGACGGTCTGCTCGTGCCCTGAGAAATGTACTCGCAGATGCAAAAAGGCTTTCTTCGGATTCGCGGTAAACTCGGCGAGTGCGTTTAGCAGCTTCTGCGAATTCTGCAACCCCTGGTACAGCACCACGTAATAGACGGACAGCGAAAACAGGCTGTCGGCCTTGCTGGCAAGGTAGGCGATGCGATTCTCGATCGCCGTGTCTACGATCGGACTGGAATAGAGCTGGTAGGGGATCGCTTCGTTGTTGCGCTTGAACAGGTACTGATACAGGCGATAGTTCTCATCGAAGAGCTTGAGTGCAGATTCAAGGCGCTTGGTGAAACCGTCAATCGCAGCGTCGTCGAGACACTCATAGTCCACACCGCGCACTTCGAGGATGACGCCCACCTCCCCGCTCTTGGTCAGAAAGACCTGCGGGCCAATGAAACCGTAGAGATTGATCTGCTCGCTGAGAGAACCAGTCTGGTTGTAGTTCTTAAAGATTCGGCTAAGTCTGAGCATGGCCGTCCCTTCGGATTCGAATGGGGCTGAACTTCATCGGGTCGTATTGAGCGCGGAGTCTTGCGGCCGTAAGCAGAAATCGCAGGATCTGCGGGTCGGTCTGGGTGGCCCAGCGGGCCAGCGAGTACAGCGACAGGAACATCAGCAACCCTCCGAACAGGCTGTTGAGGAGATTGAAGGTGGCCGCACCCAGGCACATGGCAAAGAAAAAGAGCTTTCGTTCCGCCCCGAGAATGGTCAGCGGCCGGGAGAGCGAGCGATGCACTCTGTTGAACCGTCTTGCTTCCGACATAGGCTTCTCCGTGCGGAGCAGGATTCAGTTGCCGGGAAACAGCCACGCCAGGAAATTCACTGCGGCGATGGCCATGCCCACGCCGAACAGCACGCCAGCGAGCACACGTTTCGAGCCACCTTCGCCGAATGCGAACGTAAGGCCGGCCACCACAATTGCAACGAGCGAAAGACCGCGAGCGATGGTGCTGGTGAAGGCCGTCTGTAGAACGCTGACGGCGTTCTCCCAGGGCGAACCCCCGATCCCTTGCGCGAAGGCTGGCGCGGCGAGCAGAAGCGTCAGGCCGATTGTCGCGAGTGCCAGGCGCAGCCAAGAGCGATCGAGATAGATGCGAAGGGGTCGTTTCATTTTTGGACTCTCCCTGTCTTATCCGAATCTTGCTAAGGGGCCGTTGAGAGGAAGTCCCCGCGGACTGCGGCGCGAGAAAGGAAGGCGGCTCGCGACTGGAGGGACGGCTGTATGCGCCGGTTCCTGGACATTCCCCGTCCAGGCACAATGGGAGCATTTGCTCCGAGTACAGCGTTGTCCCACAATCGCGTCCGTCGCCTTCTACGGGCCGCACGCGACACAGGGCTAGACTCGGACGAAATCGGTCGAGCCCTGTCCGCGGGAGTTAACCGGCGGGAACTCCCCTCACACTACTAATCAGCCACGGGAAATAAAAACAGACCGGGTACCAGTGAAATATTTTTTCGCAACTGCCAGGCGATGTCGGCAGCAGTCGCAACCTGTCGAGGCGAGGATCCGGTCGAGGGTCGAGATTCATCGGGAGAACAGATTCAGTTGTTCGGGCAGACCGGCGCCTGATTTTCGCGCGATGCGGCGCAGTCGATCCAGCATGCGCTGGATCCGATGCCGGACCGCTACCACCGAACCTCCGCTGCGGCGCGCGAGTTCCGGGCAGGAGACACCTTCGAGCTTGAATTGAATGAGCAGCTCCCGTTCTTGCGAAGATAACCATCCCCTGCGCTGGCAGTCGTCGAGAAACTGCTGTAACACAATTTTCGAGCGGGAATCCTCGACGCCGGCGTCGGTTCGAGCAGCGCCGGCCGAAGTTCGGTTCGTTTCATTTCGCAAGGATGTGCGCGATTCGCGGATGGCCCAGCGAAAGGCGCTACGGCGGATCTTGCGCGCGATGGTGAAGGCCAGGTGCGAGCGGCGGCGGTGAAGTTCCTGGGTCGGAAGAAATTCCAGCAGAACCGTAAACAAGTACTGGGCGGTGTCGTCGCGGGCGAGTGCCGGAAACGTGGCCGTGACTTGGGTCGTGGTGCGGTGAATGGTCGGAATGAAGACCAGCAGCGAGAGTTTCTGCCACATCGGAGCGAGCGCTGCGTTGCGGCTTCGCCGCAGAAGTTCCAGAAGGATCGGATCGGACGAGGAATTGCGTCCCTGATCCTGATGAACGTGAAGGTGCTGGATGAGTCGAAGCGCGGTGGGAAATGCGGCGAGGAGTTGACTGGAAGCAGTGAACAACCGAAATTCTTCCTGGCTCCGATCATCGCTCAGTTCAGCGATGAGGCTCGCTTCCAGGCGGCAGATGAGGCAGCTGCAGTTCGACCCGGCCATCACGGAGACGCTCCGGCCTGCTGGGTCGTTCCCTGTCTGCGGCAAAAAAAGGGAATGCCCCTTTCTCAGTTCATGGACATGGCTCGGGTGTTCCGGCGGGAGGGGACGACGGCGACCGTTTTCGGGAATGGCGCCCTGAAATTCGCGAGATCAGGCCGAATCCCTCCCGCGCACGGTTGAGAAGGGGGTTCGCACTCGGTGGAACAATAATGCTATGCCGACTGAGGGAGCAGGAAACTACTTTCGGTTCGGTCGGAAGTGGGACCAGCAAAAAAAGGAGCTCCGGCGGAACGCCGAGGCCCATTGTGAGTCTGCCCTAGAAGGGAGAAGCACGGATGTTGCAGGGGATTCCTGCGAAGCCTGGAAGTTCGGAGCAATCACTTCCGGCTCGAGTTCGCCGCAATCAAGCTTGCGCGCGACATCAGCGCGAATGAACCAGGAGGTGATCTTCTCCGCCTGGGCCTTCTTGCCTTTGCCACTGCCGCGCTCGAAAGTCGAGCTAACCAGGCTTCCCTCGATCAGGACGTCTGAGCCTTTCTCGACCGACTGCAAGACGTATTCGGCGAGTCGCGGCCGGAAGATCGAGATACGGTGCCACTCGGTCTTCGAGGACCATTCATCCTGAGCGTTCTTCCAGGACCGGCGCGTCGCGACAGAAAGAACGGTGAACTTCGCGCCGCTCCGGCGCGCTTGACGCTGCTCCGGGTCGGCTCCAACAAATCCGATAATCGTTACTGAGTTCATTATGTGGAATAGGGCTGGTTCTCCCGCCAGACGTATCGTTGGGTTCGGTCCCCGAGGGGGCCGAACCCAAATTGGAGGAACCAATGGCCCTGGAGTTTTCGATTTGTGCAGTTCGATGGGAGCGATATCGGAGGGTTTCAGAGAATCCCCACGCAAGGGATTGGCTAAAGTTTCAGGCCGCACGCGGTCTAGCCGCGAACACGATCGAAGCCTACGGGCGAGACCTGGACCGCTATCTCGGTTTTCTGGAGACCGAAAACATCCCGTTTCACTCGGTCATTCGTCCGACGATCGGAGCCTACATTCGGAGCATCACTCAGCTCGAGGTTCCAAGGGTTTCGAGAAAGGGGATGGAAGCAAGAAGCACTCTCGCGAACGCCACTCTGCAACAGCACCTCACAGTGCTTCGCCTCTTTCATGACTTCCTAGTCGAAGAACGAGTCTGTACGAAAAACCCTCTGCGCCCGCTTATAGGCGGGCGGGGCCTAATCCAGCGGCATCACCGGCTTCCGTGGATTCCAAGCGAGGAAGAGTGGCAGAACATTCTGCAGGTCTGTAAGCAGGAGCCGCTGCGAAATCGAGTGATGCTGGCGATGTCCTACGATGCAGCTCTCCGCCGCGAGGAGATCTGCTCGCTTGAAGTGGCCGACATCGATCCCGCACATCGCCTGCTGCGAATTCGGCTGGAGGTCACGAAGAACCGACGCGAAAGAGTGGTCCCATACTCGTTGGCAACGAGCGAGCTGTTCAGCAGGTATCTCCAAATGCGCCGCGAACTGAGCCGAGAACGCGGTCCGCTGTTCCTATCAGAGTCCTGTCGCAATTACGGAAAGCCAATCTCGATCTGGACCTGGTCCAAGACAATCGCTCGCGTGGCCGAGCGGTGCAATCTTCCACGCTTCACTCCGCACACACTGCGTCATCTGTGTCTGACCGATCTGGCGCGCGCGAACTGGGACATTCACGAAATCGCGACGTTCGCAGGGCATCGAAGCCTTCAGACAACCACACTTTACATTCACCTGAGTGGCCGTGACCTGGCAAACAAGCTCGCTCGTGGAATGGCAGAGATACACGCCCGGCGGGTGACAGCAATGAGCGAGGTGCTGGCATGACGGAGAAATCCGCGTTGCCGGTGTGGGTCTGGCCCATAAAGCTCGACGACTACGATCGGAATCCCGAACTAAACGTAGAGGAAGCGGAAACGCTGCGCTCCAGTCTGCCGAGCTTTGCAAACGGCGTTCCTCCTTCGATAGTGATCGAAAAGTGCGGCCTTCCGCGGCTCATGAAGCCAATCGAGGATGTCTGCACTCACATTGAGCTTCAGAGAAAATACTGGCCGAACCTAAAGGCCCTGATGATACGCGACGTAGCCGAACGCGGTAGGAGCTTCTGGGGCTGGAGCGAGAAGGAATGGCTCGACAGCATCAAGAGAGGCGGCCATGAAAAGCCCTCTGTGGCCGCGGCCGCCTATCTCTTGTGCAGGTTCGACTCACTTCACGAGCTGGGACGGTACAACTTTCTGTTTTATGGGCTGGCGATCCGCGTTTTCGGCCGGAAGCGCATCCGAAGCTTGTTCGCCGAACTCGAAGCAATGCTTGTCGAGTGGGGCTATCGCGACCGAACTGCGAGAATCTACATTCCCCGCGCGATGTGCGAAGTTCTGGTTACCAATCGGAGTCCTCACCTTGAAGACCTCACATTCGAGCTGCTCCAAAAAGTTCAGCAAAGGCGGCAGAAGAAGACCAGCACACTCTACCTCGCAGCTGTGTCGAAGGTCCTGGCACATCGCAAGATCATCTCGGCTCCCGTCATGCGTATGCAGCGCCCGCGGCATCCGAACCCCCATCTGTTGGCAGGCGTGCCGGAGAAATGGATCCAGGCGGCGAAATACTGGCGCGAAAATGCCCGATACAGCGCGCGTGTCCGCCAAGCGACCTACTACCTCCTGCTCACGGTGGGACGCTGGCTGGCAGCGAAACACCCAACGATAACTACGCCGGAGCAATGGGACCGCAATCTCGCAGTCGAGTGCCTGACGATGATCACGAACATGCGCTGTGGAGACTTTAGAGCACAGTGGGTCGGGCGTAAACCACGCAACTATGGAAAGCCGTTGACGCCGAACGGGAAGATGCTCAATTACACGGCGCTTCGAGTGTTCTTTGCGGACCTGCAAGAATGGGGTGTCATCCCTCCACGTATTGATCCCTACCGCAGTTTTACGCCGCCGCGTTCAGTTAAGGCCTTAGTCTCTACGACACCGCGAGTTATCGCTGACGATGTGTGGGCCAAGCTTCTGTGGGCTGGGTTGAACGTCACGCCAGAAGACTTTGCGAGTTGGCGAAACCCGAGCGGGAGAATACACACTTACTACCCGATTGAGATGATCCGAGCTGTCGCGCTGGTGTGGCTGTTCGCCGGCATCCGCGGAGACGAAATCCGCCGCCTGCGTGTTGGCTGCGTACGCTGGCAGCCAGACAATGAATCGTCGGTATGCTTTCTGGATGTTCCGGTGAACAAGACAGGGACGGCATTCACGAAGCCGGTGGACGGCGTCGTCGGTCAGGCGATCAACGCTTGGGAGAGAGTTCGACCCGCGCAAGCAAAGCTCTGCGATCAGAAGACGGGCGAGATGGTTGACTTCCTGTTCCTGCACCGCATGAGGCCTCTCGGAGAGTTCTTTCTGAATCACGGCCTGATCCCCAGGTTGTGCCGCAAGGCTGGCGTACCGCAGAACGATCTGCGCGGAAAAATTACGAGTCACCGAGCACGGTCGACTATCGCTACGCAGTTGTTCAATGCGAAGGAGCCGATGAGTCTATTCGAGCTGCAAGAGTGGCTTGGGCACAGGATGCCGTCTTCGACGCAACGGTACGCAAAGATCACGCCAACGAAGCTGATGAAGTCGTATGCGGACGCAGGTTACTTCAGCCGGAATCTGCGCGCCATCGAAGTACTCATCGATCAGGACAAAGTGCGTTCGGGAGTCGCTGCCGATGAAGCGTGGAAGTTCTACGATCTCGGCCACGGCTACTGCACGTATGACTTCTTCGATCAATGCCCGCACCGCATGGCCTGTGCGAAATGCTCGTTCTATATGCCCAAAGGCTCGACGGCGTCGGCTCTCCTGGAAGGCAAGAGCAACTTGTTACGCATGCGTCAGGAGATCCCACTGAGCGACGCTGAACTCGCGGCGCTCGACGACGGCGTCTCGGCGCTTGAATCGTTGCTGAGCCGTCTCGCCGATGTTCCGACACCTGCCGGCCCAACGCCTCTTCAGCTACGGGACACAGCGCTGATCCAAATCGAAGCGGCGGACTGATCGTTAACGCAAAAATAAAAAAGGCCCTCCGACATCGTCGGAGGGCCTTCGTGTAGAAGACATCAGAGAGCAGCTTCGTTGGATTCCAGTGCTTGCGCGGGAGCAGGCGCGTCGGGCTCTGGTTCGCCGCGATCGAGCCTGCGCACGACATCGGCGCGGACGGACCACGACGTAATCTTCGAGGTCTTCGACTTCTTGCCTTTGCCGTTCGGTTGTTCGTAGGTCGAGCTGACGAGAGAGCCTTCGACGAGTACGTGAGCGCCCTTCTTGATAGTCGTAGCGACACGCTCTGCCAAAAGTGGCCGGAAAACAACGACCCGATGCCAGTCGGTTTTCGAGCTCCATTCGTCATCTGCGTTCTTCCAAGAGCGCTGTGTGGCGACCGACAGCACGGTGAATTTCGAACCGTTGCCTTTCGTTTGACGTTGCTCCGGGTCAGAACCAACGAACCCGACGAGAGTTATAGAGTTGAGGTAAGACATGACTGAATTTTCTCCTTTTTCTTGCCCCATTTTCTTGGGGCCACCCAGAAGCGAGTGGCTTCTGCTTCCAAAGCGAGCGGCTGCTTTATGGGAGGGAACCCAATGGTGAAAGGGACGGAACCGGGAAAGCAGAAGCCGCGAAGCTGCCGGACGCAGGAATTAGCCCGAAGCAGTGGCCCAAGAAAAGGAGCGGCAGAAAAAGGTTGGCTTACCGGACTCGACAAACAATCGGCGCGAGAGGGATAAACCGACGGCAATGTCTAAGGCGAAAGAAAAATCGAGGGAGTGTGTCTAGCGACGGCGCACGCTGGAAAAACTGTGCTGGAGCGAGTGAAGCGCGGCCGGGAGTGGGTCTCCCGGCAGTCAACGGCGTGTCGCGATGAGGAATGTGCCTCCAGTGAGTGTTGCGAGGCGAACAAGCGCAGCGGCGCGAACGCACGGGTTACGAAAGTCAGACAGGCGTTCACTACTTTGCTCGTCCCGCCATCCTTCAGTTGGTGTTGTGTGATGGTTATTGCTACCTAGAATACGATTTCACGCCGCTCCTTGCGGCTTGCGAAACAGCGACCTACGCTTGAAAGAGAGACCGGAATTCAATTGAGCGGTGCCGGTTAGGCATATGCAAAAACAAATGCGCAAGTTTCGAAGAAGCGAAGTCCTTCGGGCATGGTGTGTAGTCGGGTTGTTGTTGACTTTTTCAGCCAGCCTGAAGGCTCAGACAAAGGCAAGCGATGTTCCGAAGCTTGTTCAGGATCTCAATGACAAGGATCCGGCGGTGCGCGGCGCGGCTGCGGCGGCGCTTGACAACCTGCACGACACCGCGGGAGAGCCCGCGCTCATCGCTGGGCTGAAGCAGAGTAGCAAGAACGTTTCCGCAGCTACAGTGGTCGTGCGCACGCTAGGTCGATTCAACGACGCGAAAGCCGTTGCGGCCATCGCTGACCTTTTACCAGGTGAAGCAGGACACGCCGCGGCGCAGCAGCTCGTACAGATGGACCCGCTGGGAATCCGGGCTGCCGCCGATGCGACAGCATCGGAGAGTGAAGCGACGCTCGCGGCGGTGCGCGACTCCTTTATAGACGCTCCAGAGGTCGGCTTGAAGGTGCTTCCGAGCACGTTGAGGAATTCGAAATCTCCAGCGCAGCGCGCCGCCATCGTAATTCTGCTCGCGGACTGCGCTGCTCAGAACCCGTGGTATGAGGATCCGCCGCGGTCTGCGTTTGTGCAGGGATTCCTGCCGGCGGCGACGGATTCCGACCCAGGAGTGCGCGTGGCAGTGGCAGGGGCGATCCAAAAATTGGCGGAGACTGAAAAGCTAGATGATCCCGGCATGGGTCATCCCGAGTTCGGTTTGAAAGAGGCGCTACCTGTGCTGAACACGTTTGCCTCGGATCATGACGCGGACGTGCGGACCGCGGCGATGGATGCGCTAGGCTCGATGGCGAATGCGGATACTACCGCGATTATCAAAAAATATTTGAACGATCCGGATGCAGGAGTGAAGCAGCACGCAGCGGAGGCTCTGGCGGCCGCGCAGGTAGCGGTGCCGGAGGCAGCAGCGAATGCCGCGCCTGCGCCGAAGCCAGGCGGAAAGAACGCGGCCACGCCGAAGACTGCGGAAGCCCGGAAGTTGGCGCAGATCAAGAAATGGAACGATGAGACCGCGATTCCAAAACTGATACCGCTTCTTGGCGATCCGAGTTCGCTAGTGCGGGCGGCGGCGGCCGACAAACTCGGCAAGCTCGACTATCGCGCGACGGCGATGAATGGCGCGGACCACGAACAGAACTTGAGCGAAGTTCCAGCGCTGATTGAGGCGTTGAACGATACGCACGCGCTCGTGCGCGCAGCGGCGGCGGAGGCGATTGGGGAGATTGGCGACAGGTCTGCGGCCGGGCCGCTGGTTGCGCTGCTGAAAGACTCGAAGCCGAAGGTTGTCATTGCAGCGGCGAATGCGCTGAGCACGATGGTGAAGGGCCAAGGCTACGCGCAGGATGTGCTGACGCCCGAGGATCACCAACAGGCAGGTCGCGCGTTGGCGGAGCTGCTTTCAAGCAGCGACCAGGAAGTGCGACAGGCGGCGGTGAGCGCGCTGGTGGATGTTGGCACGTTGGATGAGCTGAAGAAAATGGTGGCACTTCTAGAAGACAGCGACGTGTTGGTGCGCAACCAGGCGGCGCGAGCGCTGGCGCGGGCTTTTTATCCGAATCCGAATGTGGAGAGGGATCCGAAGCTGGATGAACTGGAGAGGGTCGCAGGGCCGGCTCTAGCGAAAGCGCTCTCGGTGCCGGAAACGCGAGGCGCGGCGCTTTGGGCGCTGGCGGCAATGAAGAGACCGCCCCTGGAAGCCGCGCGTCCGCTAGTCGAGAGTCTGAAGTACAACGTGTGGATCCATTCGGACGGGATGTCGCGGCCGGAGATTCAAAGCACGCCTTTCAACGGATTTCAGGGACCGATTGAGATCGGTCAAGCGATTGACGTGCTTTCGCGAACCGGCAGCCCGGAGGCGGAGCCGTTGCTCGTGAAGTTTCTGAACATCATCAATCCAGACGCAGGAAAGCATGCGTGCGCGGGGTTGGCAACGCTCCGCGATGCAAGGGCGGTCGGCCCGCTGCTGGAAGTGCTGCAAAGGAAAGGAGTAGACCTACAGCCAGAGGCGGCTGAAGCGCTGGCCGCCTTTCAGGATCCTCGCATTGTTCCTGCGCTGATTCAGTCGTTGCAGTCGGAGAATTATTCGCTGCGTGGAGCGGCGGCGAGCGCGCTCGGGCATTTTCACGACCCACGGGTCGCTCCGGCGTTGATCCATTCACTTACGGATGAGAACGCCGACGTCAGGCTCAAGGCGGCGGAAGCACTGGGCAATTTGGGCGACGCAGCGGGAGTCGAGCCGTTGGGACGAGTTGCGAAAACTAACTACGAGGCGGTGAGGGCCCTGGGCAAACTGAGGTTTCCAGGAAGTGTGGCGCCGCTCGTGAGTGTGATGCAGGATAAACAGGTTCAGTATCCGACTCGCGGTGAAGCAGTGGCCGCTCTGGCGAAGCTCGGTGATCCGCAGGCGGTTCCGGCGCTGATTCAAACAATGGAGCAGGAAGTGGCTGCGGACCCATCCAGCGCACTGGCCGCGCAGTGCGTGCATGCCTTAGGTGCTATCAAGGACCCACGCGCGATCGAGCCGTTACGAAGGCTGGTGGGAAAACCGACGATGGCAAGTCAGGAAGCAGAACAGGCGCTCAGGGCATTGAGCGTCTCACCTTCAACGCGGAAGTAGATTGGTGCGCGCCTGGCGATACTCGGTTCCTGGCCGCTCCCTCCACTACGGCCTAAGCGCGCCGCCTCCGGCGTCGCAGGCCTTCGTTCCGGGAGTGGCCATACAAACACCACACGTGCTCTAATGACGGGAGCGTCGGCGAGCGGACCTACCTTAAAACCTTATTCCACTTAACATATAAGTAGGACATGAAAATGTCTCCTCTTTTTGCCCCATTTTCCTGGGGCACCCAAAAGCGAGGGCCGCTGCTTCCAAAGCGAGTGGCTGCTTTATGGGAGGGAACCCGATGATGTAAGGGCGGAACCGGGAAAGCAGAAGCCGCGAAGCTGCCGGACGCAGGAATTAGCCTGAAGCAGTGCCCAGAAAAATGAGAGGTAGAAAAAGGGTGGCCTACTGAACTAGCAAGATCGGTTGGAGGAGTCGATCACAGGCTGCGGATGTGAACTGCCGCCGCCAACAGGTTGACGACCGGATCCAAAGCGCGTCCCCCTTTCGAAGAACCATGAGAAGCACGCAGGCAACGACAATGATGGCCGTTACGACGCCTGTCGCGACATCAGGCGCCTACGGCAGAGACGTAGCGAGCAGGAGACCGGCACCGGCGAATTCGACCGCTTATTGGAGCGAACGAACACGAGGATGATCCATGCTCCGCCCGAACCAACGGAGGAAAACCGATTCCTGTAGAGGCGAATAAAAAGCGAACATGTTACACTCCAAAGATCGGCTCGATTTGTTTGGGGTGTTTCTCACATCCGAATTTCAATTTAAGGAGAGACCAATGAAGACGCGTTTCACCATTCTCACCTCCATGACGCTTTTGCTTGGGATTGCGTTATCGGCCCCAGCCCAGACGGAGATACCGACGCCCGCGCCCGAGCTAAAGAAACTCGACTACTTCGTCGGGACATGGACTGCGGAGGGCGAGATAAAGCCGGGACCCATTGGACCAGGCGGCAAATTCACAGGAACAAACCACGTGCGGTGGATGGACGGTGCATTCTTCCTGGTGACCCAATCCGAGTTCAATGGCGCCATGGGCAAAGGTGCGGAAACGTCCTACATGGGCTACGACAGCAACGACAAGATGTACACCTACGACTCTTTCAACACCCTGGGCGAAGCCGACCACGCCAAAGGCGATGTGCACGGAGACACTTGGACCTGGCAGAGCGAGACAACGGTGGGCGCACAGACCATGAAAGGACGACTCACCATTAAGGTGCTTTCCGCCACCGCCTACAACTTTAAGTTCGAAATGTCGCCTGATGGCGCCACCTGGAGCACCGTACTGGAAGGCAAAGATACGAAAAAATAGATAGCCGCGGAATCTCCAGGACGGGGCGCTCGCCCCGTCCTTATCTTCCACCCATCCAAAAGTCACCGAGTGGCCCGAGATCCGCAACAAAGGAGAACGGTCAGCGCGGTTCGAAGAGCGTGACCGCAGCCCCATGGAAGTCGCCGATGATGGCTTGGAGCAGCGTTTGCGACGATTATTTCCGGGTGGCCGACCAGCCGGGACTTATCTCATGGCGGCCCGAATTGAAATATCTGGTGCCGTGATTGGCAAGGTCGGAGATTCCGAGCCAGTTTTTTCGGCTCTCTCAAATCTTCTCTGAGTAGACTACTGTGCATCGGCTCTCCCGCGGCGGCCCTCCATCAAAAACATGGCGAAGTCTGTGGCGAGCGGATTAGCGGCAAGCTGCCGCAACATTAGCGCGACTTGAGCCCGATGGTAAGTGGAATGATTCGCCACATGTTGCATGAGGTGCGCCAGACTGATTTGTGTTTCGCGAACAGGTAGCATCCTTCGCAAGGATTCGTTTGTTACGCGATTCACAAACTCGACTTGTTCTCTCTCGACTTCCGCCCACTTTAGCTGCACCGCAGCGAGGTCAGGAAACGCATTCGGATTAAATAGGGGGTTATCCCGGGTCCACAAATCTGTGAGGAAGGCGGAGCTGGGGGACGGTTCCTTCCAATACGTCAGCCAACGACACTCCGCGCCGACGATGTGCACGAGCGTGTCTCGCACAGAACGGAAGCTGCCGCCCAGATCACGCGTGAACTCCTCAGCGCTGAGAGCGGAGGCCGCGTGTAAAACCCTGTCGTTCGCCCAGCGATCGTATTCGTAGAGTAGCTGGATGTCATCTTTAGTCATGGTGGTGGTCGGCCCTCTCCTTTAAGCAATCCTACCTTGCCACAGCCATTCGGGAAGACCTCACATGCAGTCCTTTCTAGCATCTTGGCAATCGTTCAAGGGCAACTCGGAAGCAATGTAAATGTTGCAGATGGCGGCATTCGCCATTGAGCCCGCTCGGACGAGATTCGCCCAATAATCCGTCCTTGGCCACTCCCTCCACTGCGGCCTAAACGCGCCGCCTTTGGCGGCGTAGGCCTCCGTTTCGGAAGTGGCCAAGGAAACACAAAGATGCTTTAATGGGCTAAACTGCTGGCGAGCAAACCACCGCCGCGAGCTATTCCACTTAACATATAAGTACATTGCCTTTCTCCTTTTTTTGCCCCATTTTCCTGGGGCACCCAAAAAGCCAGGGCTTCTGCTCGCAAAGCGAGCGGCTGCATTCCGGGAGGGACCCGAATGGATTCGGGGGAGGAGCCGGGAAAGCAGAAGACGCGAAGCTGCCGGGCGCAGAAATGAGCCCGAAGCCGTGCTCAGGAAAATGTACGGCCGAAAAAGGCGCGGCCACCGGACTCAGCGCGATTGGGTGTGGGACCGCGCCAAAATGAGCAACGACAAGCGACCGCAAAGCAAGGGAATGGGCTCTCGCCGCCGACTGGGCAACTTACGCACGAACGCGCCAAGATTAGCGGCAGGTTATTTCGATGCGCAGAGCAGCGTTCGGGCCCGAATGGTTCGACGTCCGCGTATGGAGCCGCGCGGGGATCCAGGCGGCCCACGATGCTCCGCGAACTAGGAGGCCGTCTTGCGGGCGAGCGGAGCCCCCAATTCCGCGCGCTCGGGCAGATCCTCGGAAACAGCCAAGACGCAATCGCAGCCTTCGATGGGCATGATCTCGGCCGAATAGATCGTGTCGACGGCTTCGCCCGAGTGCGTGCGGAAGCGAGTCACCCGGTTCCGCACCCGGCCGTGCTCGCGAATCTCATCGAGCGTGCGCATCGGTTCGCCGGGGTCATCCCAGATTCCGATATCGAATATGCTGCGGCCAAGCAGTTCGCCGCGAGCGTATCCATAGCGCCGCTCGAACGCTTCGTTCACGTCGAGGAAGCGGCCATCGTCGACGGTAGTAATAGAAAAAGCAATAGGGCTCGAGCGGAACACCCTGCTGAACTTTTCCTCCGAGAGTTCTCGGCTCTGCTCCGCTTGCCGTAAGGCGTTCTGCGTTTGTTCCAGATCCCGAAGCCGTTGCTCGAGTTCCACGCCATAGATTTCCGCGCGTTGGTAGAGGCGCGCATTCTGGATGGCGACTGCGGCGGGAATCGCAAGCGACTGCGCGAGCCGCAAATGGTCCGGTGAGAACGCCTGCGGCCGCGTATCGCCGAGCGAGAGCAGTCCCAGCACGCGCTGCGAAGCGATGAGCGGCACACACAGCCACGAGCGCATCTGCGCATACCCCTTGAAAGACTGCCATTCAGGTTCCGCGCTGGTGTCCGGAATGAGCACCGGGGCTTTCGTCGCGAGAACGTGCATGAGAAACCGGCTGGTGCGGGCGTCGAAGGTCGCCGGACATTTCGGGAGGCGCCTGGCTGATTCCGGGTGGCGCATCTCCCGCGCCAGAAATAGATGAGTATCGGTTTCCACCAGCAGAACGCGCGCCGACTCGCAAGGGACGAGTTTCAGAAGCGACTGGAGCAAGGTGTCGAGGACGTAGTCCATGCGGAGGTTTTGCGTGAGAGCCAGAGTCGTTCTGCGGAAGGCATCGGCTTCGGCGGATGCCGATTCGGCGAGGGCGAGATTTCTTGCCATTTGTTCCTCGGCGGATTTGCGCGCCGTAATATCCAGCGCCGTGCCCACCAATCGTCGTACGGCGCCGCTGGCGTCGCGCACGGGGAAGCCCCGGGCCCAGACCCAACGGATCGCATGATCGGTCCGGACGATTCGGAATTCTTCATCAAAATTTCCGGTTTCGATCGCCGCTTCCAGGCGGGTCAAGACCCGGAGGCGATCCTCGGGATGGAATAGCTCCTGATACGAAGCGGGATGGTCGCCTAGCGTTGCGGAGGAACGTCCCGTTACGGCCTCAAATGCCGGGTTGACGTAGACCACGTGCTTGGTCTGGGCGTCAATGATCCAGTACACCTCCTGGATATTGTCCGCCATCTGCCGGTAACGTTCGTCGCTCTCGCGCAGGGCCGCCTCCGCCTGGCGCCGGAGAGAGATGTCGCGCAAGATCGCTACGTGACGGCCCGGCAGGTAATTTGCTGTCACCGTGTACTCGACGATAAAGGCTTCTCCGCTGCGCCGAACGATCTCGATTTCACCGTGACCCGAGTTACGACCGAGGAACGCTTCCCCGGTATTCGCCGACCTCTTGGCAGCCAAATAGAATTGCTGAATCGGATAACCCACCAATTGTTGACGCGCGGCGCCGAAAAGCACCAGAGCAGCAGGGTTGGCCTCCAGGCAAATCCCTTGGTCGTCGAGGATCAAAATGGCATCGAGTACGTTGTCAAAGATGGACTGGAACTCGCTTTCGGTCGCGTCCAGAACGCGTGCGGCTTCGCCGTGCGCCTGGCGGGCCAGAATCAGGAAGCGGACGTGCAGAGCGATCGCCACCGCGAGAGCGCCCAGAACCAGAGTTAGAAACACCGTAGTCGAGCGGCTGCCGTAGGCGCGCGGCATAAGTCCAGCAACAAACAGAGCAAGGATGGCTACGGCGATTACGATCGCAGCCGCTGGCACCCATTTGCGTCCGCTCCGGCCGCGATCGGAAGGTAATATCGTCATGGCGCCGCTGCTCTGCGGGGTCGTCCCGCCCATGGAGGAGTGACCGGGTCAGGTAGTTACGCCTTGATACCGTCACCGTTCAGGGAGGATGCTACGCTGCCGAGTCATCGAGAGTCAATACGGATCACTCGTCACGAGCCGCTCCCCGCGGCAAGCACGGCGTTCCTAGCGGCGAACACGACGGATGCTAGTGGTTCGAAGATCACAACGCAGCCTGCAGAACCTGTTGAAATTCTCCTTGCGCGATGAGGCGCGATACGGCAGCAATATCGGCTGCAAGCGATCGATTCCTGTCGACTGCGATTGACACGGACCTCACCCGTTCCAGGGCCTTCTGCGCGTGGGTCCCGGTCCGGGGCGGTGTGAGAAACTCGATTCCCTGGCACGCCGCAAGGAGTTCGATCGCGAGCACCTTCCGAAGGTTCGCGAGCATCGAAGAAAGCCGCCTGCGTCAATTTCCCAACCCGTCTCGCGTACGGCAATCCGCGGTATCTTCGCTATTGACTTGTACGCCTGATGGCAGTACACTTGGTTCGCCTTCAAAGAGAAGGAGGAGATCATGGCGCAGGCGCAAATCCATCGCTCACGTAAGCAAGAGCGCTTGCAAGCTCGACTTACGCCGGCTCAGAAGCAGCTCATCGAACGCGCGGCTGCGCTTCGCGGCACATCCGTTACGGAGTTCGTAGTGGTTAGCGCCCAAGCGGCAGCCGCCAGTGCGATTAAGGACGCCGAAGCGCTACGTTTGCGCGACGAGGCGCGCGAGGTTTTCATCAATGCCATTCTGAATCCGCCTGAGCCAAACCCAGCTGCGCGCCGCGCAGCAGAGCGCTACAAGAAGAACATGGGTCTCTAGTTGAGCAGCGCATCCGACGAACCCAAGTTCGCATTCGAGCCGCTCGGCCAGCAGCATAACCGGGCGGCTTTTTCTTGCGGCGTCGAATCGCTCGATTCGTATCTCCGAAAGCAAGCAGGGCAAGACGCCAGAAAACGTGCGGCAGCGCCTTTTGTTCTCACCTATGACGGGCGGACAATCGCGGGTTACTACACCCTCTCGCCGTATGCGATCGAGCTGGAGGACGTTCCCGAGGAAGTCGCAAAGAAACTACCCAAGTATCCGCTAGCTCCTGCGACGCTCCTCGGGCGCCTCGCCGTAAGCATAGACTTTCGGGGGAAGGGGCTTGGGCAAGCGTTGCTGATGGATGCTCTCTACCGCAGCCTCGCACTGAGCGAGCAAATCGCGTCGACAGGCGTCATTGTCGACGCCAAGGACGAGCTGGCGCACGCGTTCTACCTGAAATATGGCTTTATCGACCTGCCTAAAGTTGACAAACGACTTTTCCTGCCCATGGCGACCATCGAGCGACTTTTTTGAGAAGAAGTAGATGCGATACACGCGATGCTCGCACCGCCCTCGCGATTTCGAATCGCGGACAGGGAATTGCCGGGAAGGCGCAGCGGCGGAGTTGCGCGCTGCTATGCAGAGCGAGCGCAGCGCGCCTTACGACGCGGCGGCGAATGGAAGCCAACCTTCCTAGCTGCGGCTATATCGCAGTGCGATGCTGCGACATCGCCATGAACGCCTCGGATCGTGAACTCGTCTACACTTTGCCGGGCCGTCACGCTAGCGCAACTGTACGGTTCAGCCCGCACCCGCGGGGCGTGCCTGCGAGGATTTATAGTCGCCTTCGAACGATGCAAAGATCGCGTGTCGCGGTAAACCGCCGATATGAAAAACAAGAAGCCTATCGAAGCTGGTCGACCTTTAGCCCTACATATTGATTCTCCCATCGCTGGAAAGTCTGTGCGGAGATTCCCAGCCGCCGGATTAGTTCGGCCAAAGGAACTGCCGCTTCTGCCTGCTTCAAAACTGCTACGTTCTGCTCAACTTTGAAACGTTTCTGCTTCACGGCAACTCCTCGTTCTCAGGTTTGGATTTTTGCCGGAAACCAACGTTAGAGGGGATCAAAAATACCCGGGCCGCTCAAGTCAGGCGCGCAACGAACGGCTGCGAGAAACTTGGCAATCTCAGCGATCCAGCCGTCGCGAATTTCGAACCGATCTGCCCGCAATTCCAGAAGCCCTTTGGCTGGGCCGCAGGTTGCCAGCCCCATTCCGTTACACGCAAGCGATGCACCGCGCTTTAGAAAGTACATCGCGATAACGATCCGGCCGTGCCATGATTACGCGCGCGAGCGCCCAGGCAAGAGGGTTCGCAATGCACATGAATCCGCT
>Ga0187887_10000799_pt1 | contig 29505 bp, 24 predicted proteins | sample June2016WEW_7_10_FD_132977 | JGI IMG/M metagenome (GOLD analysis project Ga0187887, IMG submission 132977) | Peatland microbial communities from SPRUCE experiment site at the Marcell Experimental Forest, Minnesota, USA - June2016WEW_7_10 | ecosystem: Environmental > Terrestrial > Soil >... | reverse complement strand
GACGGAAACCATGGAACGCGCTCTGTCGGGCGGGTACGAAGGACCCATTTCGCTCACGGCAGCTCTGACCGTCGCGGCGATCTTCCTCAAATTTCACGGCGCACCCGCGCTTTTCGGATTGTTGGCCGAAGCGGAAGCGTTGTTCCTCGCCGGACTCTTCTTCAAGGAAGCTTATCCGCGGCAACTCGGCGCGGCTCTATTTGCGGGCGGCCTTGGCAAAATGTTGATCGTCGATCTTCCAGTCGGTGGGATGGCGAAATTTGGGAGCTGGACGGTCAAACCGTGGACTCCACTGGCAGCGGCAAGCGCGCTGCTGTTCTACGTGAATCGTGCGCTGCGTAGCGCGGACACATTCTATGGTTATGCAGCGTCGGCAGTAATCGCGCTGATTCTCGGTTTCGAAATGCCCGAGCGCTACAGGGGACTGAGCTGGTTTATTCTGGCCGCCCTGCTTTTCGCTTTCGGATGGTGGCGCCGATTGGGCGATTTCCGCGTGCAGGGCTATCTCGCCGGAACGCTGGGGCTAGGCGGAATCGCGATTCATCAGGCCGACGTGGAGTTCGGATACGCGGCACCGTTTCGCTATCCGTGGATTGCGCTTTCATCCGCGGCCATCCTGAGTTACCTGGCCGCGCTGTGCGGCCTCCGCTCCAGCCCTGACCGTCTGGATGAATGGGAGCGAAACGGACTACGCAGCATAGGATCGTGGGCCGCTACTGCAGCCCTGCTTGCGCTCGCATGGCGCGTGCTTCCCTCGGATTTCCTGGGCCTGGGTTGGATGGCGCTCGCGCTAGCTATCTTGGAACTCGGGCTGCGGAAACTCCCGGAGGATTTGCGCATGCAAGGCTACCTTGCGGCTGGCCTCGGAGCCTTGCGCGTGCTCTACTTCAACTTCGTACCAATCGCGAATGACGATCCGCTCAGTAAACGTTGGATCGTCGCAGGCGCGGCGTTGATCGCATATTTGATGGCTGCGCGCATTCACTTTGCGCGAGATCGAATGGCCAGCGCCACAGAGAGCCGCAATGTCTTCAATCTCAGTTCTTCGGTAGGCACGCTGTTCCTGCTGGCCGGACTCTGGGCGCTTTTGCCCGCAGTGGTGATCGGTCCGGCCTGGGCCATGGTTGCGCTGCTGTTAATGGAAGCCGGTATCGCCCTCGACCTTCCCAGCTTGCGGCTGCAGGCGCACCTGGCGGGAGGCGCTGCATTCGGCCGGTTGTTCTTTGCGAATTTCACGGGCCTTGGACGCGTGGGCGCAGTCTCGCATCGCGTGCTGACCGTGATTCCAGTGGTGGTCTCGTATTACTACCAATGGTCGAGACAACAGATCGATCGAGCGCGACTACGCGAGTGGGAACTGCCGCTAGGTCGCATCTATCTGTACGCGGCAGCCATTCTAGCTGTGGTTCTGATGCGCTTCGAGCTTGGCCGAGTACTGACGGTGACGGGCTGGGCCGCGTTCGCGCTCGGACTCCTGGTGTTCGGGCGGCGCTGGAACAATGTGGATCTACGCTGGCAGAGTTACATCCTGGCCGCGCTCGCTTTCTGGCGAAGCTGGACCACTAATTTCTACGCGCCTGAAAGCTTCGCCGGCGTCTCCGGCCGGATTCTGACCGGCGCATTTGTGATCGCTTGTTTCTACGCGTCCCAGCTCCTGATTCCTCGGAAGGGCCAAGAGACCGGCCTCGAGCGCCACGCCCGCACGTTCTATTCGTTGCTCGCGGCAACGTTGCTGGCGGTGCTTCTGTTCTACGAAGTTTCGGGCAGCGTATTAACCGTGGCGTGGGGTGTTGAAGGCGTGGCGTTGTTGATCGCTGGCTTTCCGCTCAACGATCGCGTGCAGCGTTTATCCGGGATGTTCCTGTTCCTGGTGTGCATCCTGAAACTCTTCGTATACGACCTGCGGCATCTCGAAACGATGTACCGGATTCTTTCGTTCATCGTGCTCGGCTTAATGCTGGTAGGCGTTTCGTGGATCTACACGCGGTTCCGCGATCGAATTCAGCGGTACTTGTAGGAGGCGGAAATGAACTGGACAAAATTCGCATTGGTTTTTTCGTTGCTGGCGGCGGGTGCCGTTTTGGCTACGCGAGGAACTTCGGATCCGCAAGTGAGTTTGAGCTCGGTTGTCGACTTGTGGAACGATACCTTGCGCGACACAGATCAGATTGGAATGAAGATCACGCGCGTTTCCGACGCCGAAGAAATGAAAATTGGCGCCGATCTGGCCCGAGGCGTGACTGATATGGGCAGCGAGGATGCGGATTCCACTCGCTACGTGACAGCCGTCGCCCAGCCGCTTCTCTCTCATTTGCGGCGTCCAGGAATTCACTACCAGTTTCACGTGATCGATTCCCCGCAGATCAATGCTTTCGCCTTGCCGGGCGGGCAGATCTTCGTGATGAGCGGGCTACTCGAATTCGTGGAATCGGAAGCGGAATTGACCGCCGTGCTGGGGCATGAGATGTCGCACGTCGATCTGCGCCACTGCATCGAGCGTTATCAGTACGAAGCGAAATTAAGGAAAGCCGGTGCGCCGGAGCTGGGTTGGATGGTAGAGATGGCCCATCGCCTTGTTATGCTGGGATTCTCGCCACAGCAGGAACTGGAAGCGGATGCGCAAGGCGAACGGCTGAGCGTCGAGTCGGGCTATGATCCAGACGCGGAACCGGCGCTGTTCACGCGCATGAAAACAAAGTTCCACGAACCCTCCAGAGTCCAGGCCACTACGCCGGCTGGTGAAGTTAGCGAGGCCGCCGGAGAAGCAATTCAGGCGTACTTCCGCACGCACCCGCCTTCCCAAGAACGGGTAGCGCGACTGAACGACATGCTGGCGCGGCATCGGCAGGAGTTGGCCCAACGGTCGTTTTACGTCGGCAAGGAAAACCTGCGGGAGCGCGTTCCGAAGTCGAGCCATCAATACGCCGGCGAGTTTCGCGAGATTTCCCCGCGCTGAGCCCAGCGAAAGAGGAAACGTAAACCTACAATTCGAATCTATTACAGTAGCGCTACCCAAGAAGAGGGCGTAAGCGCGATGCCACCCGGTGGTCTCGCAGGGATTGCCGGGTGGTTTCTTGCCAGCTAGATCCCTAGGACGTTCTTGTTCAGCACCATTCTTCGCAAACGCGAATCCGTGGAACGTGTTGGATACATCTTAGGCGGCAGGATCACTTCGCTGAAGTCAGACCGGCAGGCGCCAGTATAGCCGAGCATGAGTTGGAATCGCGGCTGGATAGAATTGCGGCTGCCGTAATGGAAGCAACCAGAAGACTCAATAAACAGTACGGTGCCGCGCGGATAGCAGAATTCAATCACGCCCTTCCGATCCGCCACGGAGTAAATGTCCTCATCGCTCACGCGGTAGCCTCTTCGCTGCCCCCAATATCCCAAGGCCTTGGCCGCCTTCTGAGAAACTGAGCGCGGCAGAAACGTCCACGGGCCGTGTTCGGGAGTTGCGTCGCGCAGCAGCACAATCACATACACATTCGGCAGAGAATAGTAATCGATGTGATAAAGCTGGCTGTCCTTCGGAGTGTCGGGCTGATCGTCAAACGCCGCGTTGGATTCAACGAAGCGGATTCCGGGCGGAAGAGTGGTGGAAAGCGCTGGAATGCATTTCAAGTAATTCGACACAGCCGCCAACACGTCGCTCGAAGTCGCGAAGTCGAGCACCGAGGGGTACTGCTCCAAATCCTCGGTCTTCCAGACATCCTGAAAATAGCTGCGGTACGAATCCCCGGAAAGACGGGCGCCGGAGCGCTCCGCGATGATTTTCTCCGCATCCTCTAAGACACGATCCAGGTGGGGCAGCGAAAGGGATGTGTCAACGGCCCAGCCGTCGTTTAATTGAATGGCCGGACGGGTGAGCCCACCGTTCTCTTCAAGCAAAGCGGCCAATTCGTTACGATACAGTGCTTGGCGCCAGCGGTCCTGCTGCCGAAACTTGACGCGGTTGACGGCGCGAGCCAGGCGCATTGTGTTGGCGATCCCGAGATGCGACATATGGCTGGCCTGCAGCCATCCAGCCAGCGTGCGCCCTAGCGAGTGTCGCTCAGGCGCGGCTGCAGCCTGTGGAAGTGCCGCACTGCCGGTACCGCTTGCATTGGGCATCGAAGGCTCCGAATGGATCTCTTTCTATCACACACCACCCAATTAAAGCAAGCCGAGTGACCGCGCCGCGAGTTCCCATGGGCCTGCTGGCCCATCGTGGCGCACGCACTCCTGCGTGCCGCGTTCACACTCATGTGAACGCCATGAGAGTAATTTTTCTTCCTAATTGCTTCGCAAGAGTGCGAACACGGCACGCGAAAGTGCGCGCGCCACAAGGCGCCTCAAACGGAGGAGTGCCTTTGGGCGCGGCGAACCGCTACGCGCCCTGCTCCCCGGCTTGTTGCCTGAGAACCAGTCCACCGCTGTACGCTTCCAGGACGCTTGCGGCATCGCCTTCCATAACCAGCTCGCCGTGATCCAGCCAAATCGCGCGCTCGCACATTTCAAGGACATGCGGAGCGGAATGCGAAACGAACAAAATGGATTTCCCGGAGCGCTGAAAATCCAGCAACGCTTCCCGGCACTTGGTCTGGAAGCCGGCATCGCCCACCGCCAGCACTTCGTCCAGCAGCATGATATTCGGCTCGGTATGAATAGCGATGGAAAATGCCAGACGCATCACCATGCCGGAGGAATAGTTACGCAGCGGGTCGTCAATGAAGTCTCGAATACCGGAGAACTCGACAATCTTGTCGGCCAGCTCCAGGGTCTGCTTGCGGCTCCGGCCCAGCAGCGCGGAATTCAAGAGCAGGTTTTCAGCTCCGGTAAGGTCGGGATGAAAACCGGAGCCGAGTTCCAGCAGCGCCGCCAAGTGCCCGTTGACGGTAACGCGCCCCGCGTTGGGCGTGGCCAGTCCCGCGGCCAAGCTCAGCAGCGTGCTCTTCCCCGCTCCATTTCTGCCCACCACAGCCAGGCTCTCGCCCGGCTCGAGGCGGAAGGAGACGTTCTTCAGGGCGACGAATTTCTCCTTCTGTTCGCTCCCAAACCATTGCGCGATGTGTGTGCGCAGCAAAGCACGCCCGGTGCTATGCGGGAACCATTTGGATACATTCTGAAATTCGATCAGCGCCATGTTCTTTAGCACTTGTGTCCGCTACAAATACTCGTAAAACCCTTGCTTCAGCTTTCGAAATACTAACCAGCCGCCGATAAAAGTGAAGAGCGACACGCAAACCAGATTCCGCAACGTGGAGGTGGCTGGCGCTTGGCCTTCCAGTAGAATGGTTCGCATCATCATCACCAGCGCCGCCACCGGATTAAACTCGTACACCGCCCGAAAGCGCGCCGGAATAGCCGCGAACGAATAGAAGATGGGCACCAGCCAGAAGAGGATGGTGTTCGCCGATTCCACTACGTAGCGCGTGTCGCGCACATAGACGTTGATAGCCGAAAAGGTCAGCGCCAAGCCGAGAACGAATATGATTTCCAACGCCCAGATTACCGGCAGCCACAACCAATAGATATTCACACCGCTCCCGAACACCAGAATCAATACCAGCAGCAGGCCGATTTGAATGACCAGATGCATGCAGTTTGAGAGCACGCTCGCGATAGGGAAGATCTGGCGGGGCACCGGCACCCTCTTGATCAGCGACGCGTTCTCGAGCAACGACACGGTTCCCGTCAACCAAGCCAGCGAGAAAAAATTGAACGGCACCAGGCCGCACAACACCGCCAGCGGGTAGTGCTTCATGGAACTCGAAAAAATCTGCGTGGTAATAAAGGTCATCACGCTCATCATGATGAGCGGATTCAGCAGCGACCACAGCACGCCCAAAGACATGTTCCGGTAGCGGACTTTGAAGTCCTTCGCCACCAGGCTTCGGATCACGAACCAATAGTCGCCGTTCCACATAAGCCTGCCGTGTTACACCACGACAGCTTCTTTGATAAAACTCCCGCTGCCACTCTCGCGCGCCTTGTATTGGTCGAAGATCCAGGCGTAAGTTTTCTCCAGACCCGTGCGCAATGGCGTGCTGGGCTCCCACTTGAGATACTTCTGAATCAGTGTATTGTCGCTGCTGCGGCCGTTGACGCCTTTGGGCGCCGTCAGATTATAGTTCCGCTTGAGCTTAATTCCCGCGATTTCCTCCACCATATCCACCAATTGATTGATCGAAACCATCTCGGACGAGCCCAAGTTCAGAGGCTCCAGAATCTCCGAGTTCATGATCTTCCGAACCCCTTCCAGGCAGTCGTCGATGTACATAAAGCTGCGGGTTTGCTCGCCGGATCCCCAGATTTCGATTTGGTTCGCATCCGAAACCTTGGCTTGGATTACTTTGCGGCAGATGGCCGCGGGCGCCTTTTCACGGCCGCCATACCAGGTTCCGTTCGGACCGTAGACATTGTGAAATCGGGCCACGCGCGTGTTCAGCCCGTAGTCCTCTCGGAAATGACGGCACATGCGCTCGCTGAACAGCTTTTCCCACCCGTAACCGTCCTCCGCGAGAGCCGGATAAGCGTCCTCTTCCTTGAGCCCCGGGCAGGCGGTGTCGCGCTGCTTGTCGGCGTTGTATACGCAAGCTGAGGAAGAATAGAAAAACTTCTGCGTTCCGTAGCGCTGCGCGGCTTCCAGCATCTGCGTGTTGATCAATACCGACAGCATACACAGCGCCTTGTTGTTTTCGATAAATCCCATGCCGCCCATGTTCGCGGCGAAGTTGTAAATCTGGTAGGCGCCACGGGCGGCCCGCTCGCAGTTTTCCCTGAGATTCAGATCGAGAGAAAGATTTTCGACGTCGTCGAAGCGCTGGTACCATTCCTCCAGCGGCTTGATGTCCACAGCGCGGATCTTCCGGTAGCCCTGTTGGCGAAAATCAGCCACCAGGCTGCCGCCGATGAAACCCCCGGCCCCGGTTATTACGGCCAGTTCATTTTTCATGATAAGCGTCTATTTTAGCGAAGTGTGGGGCAGCTTGGTAAGCTGCGGCCGATTATTAATCGGCCCGAGGCTCCAGGAAACCACCTTAGAACGTGTCCACCGTAGCCGTCAACCACCCGGATTGCGGACGTCAAACCCTCGGGGTATTACCCCATTGTCGATTCACCTCCGTGGATCTATCCTAGAGTCCAGGAGAATGATCCGTGAGGAACCCTCTTCGTTTCGCGATCCTGCTAGCGCTGGCCGCTCTCGCCGCCGCTCAGCCGCCCACGGTTGGCAACTGTACTGTCTTTCCGGCTGACAATATTTGGAACACCCGCATCGACCAGTTGCCTGTGCACCCAAGTTCAAACACCTGGGTAAATACCATCGGCACTTCCGCGCATCTGCATCCTGATTTTGGATCCGGCTTGTACGATGGTGCCCCAATCGGGATTCCTTTTGTAACGGTTCCAGGAACACAAACCAAATATCCGGCTACATTTACCTATCAGAGTGAGAGCGACCCTGGCCCTTACGCGATCCCGCTCAACGCCCCCATCGAAGGCGGGAGCTCCAGTACCGGAGATCGCCACGTAATCGCGGTCGATACCGATAACTGCATCCTTTACGAAATCTACGCCGCTTATCCGCAGGCAGCCAGTTGGCAAGGCGGCTCCGGCGCCATCTTCAATTTACTGTCCGATGCTCTGCGCCCGGCCACGTGGACTTCCGCTGATGCCGCGGGTCTGCCTATATTCCCCGGCCTGGTCCGCTATGACGAAATCGCGGCAGGCCAGATCCGGCATGCCATCCGTTTCACCGTTCCCCAAACCCAGGATGCTTTCGTTTGGCCGGCGCGGCACGAAGCCTCCTCACTCACCAGTGCGAGTTATCCTCCCATGGGCGCTCGCTTCCGGCTGAAGGCGAGTTTCGACATTTCCGGATTTTCAGCCACCAATCAAATCATCTTGACGGCACTCAAACAGTACGGCATGATGCTGGCCGACAACGGATCGTCCTGGTACATCTCAGGTGCGCCGGATTCGCGCTGGAGCAACGACGACCTGCATGTTCTGAACAATATCGCCGGCTCCAACTTCGAGGCTGTGGATGTTTCGCCCTTAATGGTCAATCCCAACAGCGGCCAAGCGCTCCAGAATTCGGTGAGCGTGACTCCGCCCAGCAATTTGCAAGTCACCGTGAAGTAGCAGTTCAACGCAACCGTCGCAGGCAATGCTAACCAATCTGCTACATAGAATGTGAACGGCGTGATCGGCGGCGATAGCGCATTCGGTTTTATCGACTCGGTCAGTGGCCAGTACACTGCGCCTTCGATAGTCCCGTCGCCGGCCACACTTACTGTGCACGCAGTCAGCCAGGCAGTAAACTCCCAACTTGTCATCACCGCCGCATGCTACATCTATTACCCCGTCCATCGAATGCCCTTTACCTGGCCAACGATGCCGGCCCTTGGCAGGGCCCGGTGACCGTCGGGAAGGGAAAAACCCTCAAGAACAGCCAATGCACGGTTCATGTGGGATCGTCCTCTGTGAAGACTTCAGGAAAGACGCTGACATTGAATCTGTCTGTGACTTTCAACACCGGATTCGCAGGGACCAAGAACATCTACATGGAAGTGGCCAATGCCACGCAAAATAGCGGCTGGTCGCTCGAGGGCTCCTGGCTGGTCCCCTAACCGGACCGCGACCGTGGCCCCACCCGTTATAGTTAGACTGGAATCGTGACCCCCTCCGCTCTCCCTCTGGTCAGCGTCGTTACGCCTACTTACAACATGGCGAACTACCTGACCGAAACTATCGAGAGCGTGCTGTCTCAGGATTATCCAAACATTGAATACATCGTCGTGGATGGCGGTTCGACTGACACAACTCTAGAGATTTTGAAGAGCTATCAGGGACGCTTGCGCTATCTTTCGGAACCCGATCGCGGGCCCTCCGACGCGGCAGCGAAGGGTTTTCGGCAAGCGAGCGGCGAAATTTTTGCGTGGCTGAACGCCGACGATACCTATCTTCCAGGGGCCGTTCGTAAAGGCGTAGAGTACCTCCAGTCAAATCCGGAAACCGATGTCGCATACGGCGAGGGGTGGTGGATCGATGAAAGTGGCGCGAACATCGGCCGCTATCCCACATTCCCGTTCGACGCCAAGATCCTTGAACGGGAATGTTTCATTTGCCAGCCTTCGGCATTTATTCGCGCCGCGGCTTACCGGCGTTGTGGATTGGATCCGGCCATCACTCAGGCCTTCGACTACGATCTTTGGATACGTATGGCCAAGGCGGGAATTCAATTCCGTGCCTTTCCGGATTATCTGGCGAATTCACGAATGCATGCCGGCGCCAAAACCCTTCGCGAACGTGAAAACGTGTTCGATGCGTCCATGGGTCTTCTGAAGCGGCACTACGGGTACATCCCGCTTCCTTGGATTTTTGGCTACACAGCGTATCGTCTGGATCACCGCGACCAGTTTTTTGAGCCGTTGCAGTATAACGCTTGGAAATATCTGGCGAGTCTTCCGGTGGGCCTTTGGTATAACCGCCGGAAGCCGCTACGTTTCATGACCGAGTGGTTGGTGAAAGGCGGCCGGGAGCTGGTTCGCCGGCGTTGAGTTTTGTCTCGCGCTACGCTATGATGAAAGCTCCTGTAAGGAATCCAGTTAGAGCATGGCAAACACTTTTTCTTCCATAAAACGGGTGCGCCAAACCAGGCGGAAGACCGAAGTCAATCGTCTTCGCAAAACCAGGTTGCGCCACCAGATCCGATCGGTCCGCCGGCTGATTGAACAGAAGGACGCGGGCGCCGCTCAGGCCGCGCTCCCGGCCACTTTTTCTCTGATTGACCGCTCCGCCAAATGGGGCATCATCAAGAAGAACACGGCGGCGCGATACAAGAGCCGCATCACTGCTCGGCTCAAAGCGATGGCCTAGCCGCCCATATCCGAACCGTGACGCCAGGCGGAAGTGCCTGCGCCATCCAACGAACTTACTTCAAAGAGCCTCGCGGGTAAGTAAGAGGGCAACCAATTTTGGCCGCCCTCCATACGGACTTCGTGTTATTTAGTGCCCGACGTAACTTATACTCGTGGTCGCGGTAGCACTCTTGCCGGCGCTATCAGTGACCGTGACCATGAACACGTAAGTGTTCGGCCCGTTGTCACCGAGTTGCGCCGTGGCGACAGCCGAAGTGCCATGCAGAAGAGAGACATCCTGTTCTCCCCCCACCACGCTCCACTGGAAGGTAAGAGCCAATCCATTCGCATCGGTGGATTGAGAAGCGTCCAGCGAGACTTGCTTCACCGTGACGGTCTGGTTCGCGGGAGTAATCACCGCCGTCGGGCCGGTGGAAGTGCCGCCGCCACCTGGAGGAGTAACAGGCGTCGACACTGTAAGTGTATTCACGGTCGCCGTTGGCGAATAAAGTACAATGGCCCCCGCCACGGTCTCAATCACTGTATTTACCGTAGCTGGAGTTGCGGCTGTGGTGCCGGACGCGCTGGTGGCACTGGTGAAGCCCACGGAGATCGCGGACGCCGCTCCCTGATAAGTGCCATACGGCGTGGCCGTGCTCTGCGTGTCGGTTCCCACAAACATGATCCCCATGAAAGGTTTAGTGGTGACATAGATTTTGTCGATGCTCATCGTGACCACCGCAACCAGCGCGCTTCCCAGGTTGGCGAGCTCGGCGGGTGGTGTAGGAATCGGTGCGCCGGTGGGAACGGCGAAAACGGTCGACGTTAATGTGTTCGCCGTGGAATTGTAGACCAATGTCTCGCGAATCTCCAAGGCGCCTCCGGTCAGTGACGCCAGAACACTGGCGGGCAGATTGGGTGTGATACCAGTGAGAATGTCGTTGAGCGCGATAGTTCGCTCAATATTAAGCGCCTGCAACGTTTGAGCAGTCGCCGGTGCCGCGTAAGTCAGCACCAAAACCAATGCCAGTGCAAATACTCCAACCATACTCTTAAATTTCATACTTTTCTCCTTCTTTCATTCGCGCAATGCGTAATGATACCGGTTAGTACTAGGTTGAGTAACGCCTATGTAGAAATACTATGTTTTGGGTGTCCCGGTCAAGTAACCGGTAGCGCGGTAAATTCGATGGCCCTTGGCCTTAGGCGGCCAAGATCTTGTGAGGCCCACCTTTGTGAGGGCATAGCCTAATTAGTACACTCTTGGATGCAACATGTCTGCTCAAAAGTGCTCACACCCTCCTGTCACTTGTTGCGAGGGTCTAAACGCTTCACGAAAGCAGTTGGGGACCTTATGCTTCAGGCCAGCGGCGATCGTTCACGTACCGCCGCGGGACGCAGTTGCGCGTCTTCCAACCGCTTGGCTTCCTGGTAAGTGAAAACCATGCGGTGGATTACTGTGATGTTAGCCAGCACCGCAATTACCCACAAAACTGGCGCCATGCGATCGAACAGAGCTCCAATGATGAAAAGCACCACGCGCTCGGGACGCTCCATGAATCCCACCTTGCAACTGGGAATGGTATTTTCGGCGCGCGCGCGTGTGTAACTGACCATCACCGATCCAGTCATTACAATCGCGGTCAGAACTACATAAAACGGCCGATTGATGATCCCGTAATAAACCAGCAAGCCCATCAGCAACGCCAGATCCGAGTAGCGGTCCAATACGGAGTCGAAAAACCCGCCGAATCTGGTCACGCGGTTGGTTTCGCGCGCCACCCGGCCGTCCACCATGTCAAATAGACCGGCGCCGATGATCACGAAACCGGCGGCCCGAAACCGCCCTGCGGCCAACAATACCGCCGCCGCGATGTTGATGAGCAATCCCAGGAACGTCAGAACATTCGGATGGATCTTTGAGAGTGCCAAGCCGCGAACGATGAGACGAATTATTTTGTCACAAGCGATGCCGATCGCGCGGGTGAACGTTATCTTCACAGTTCCTTCTGATTCTACCCGAATCCAGATCTGTCCGGAGTGTCAGCCCGGGGCCTCTTTACCAGCGTCACCGGGTTCCTCAACAATTTCGTGGATGGTGGTCAACTGGACAATCTCAAACTCCCGGGCGCCCCCGGGGATCTGAAACTTCACATTGTCACCCACCTTCTTGCCGAGCAATGCTTTGCCGATGGGCGACGTCGTGGAAATACGGCCATTGGCCACGTCGGCTTCCTCGCTGGTCACCAGCTTGTAGATCATTTCTTCGTTCTTGTCGACATCCAGCACCGTAACTGACGAGCCCAGCCCCACCCGGTCGCGCGGAATTCGCGAGAAATCGATCATGGATAATTCACGCAAACGCGCCCGCAGCTGGCCCAACCGGGCGTTTACCATCCCCTGCCGCTCCTTAGCGGCGTGATACTCGGCATTCTCGCTCAGGTCGCCATGCGCGCGCGCTTTAGAAATCTCGCGCGGAAGATCCACCCGCAGTTCCATATCCAGCGCGGCGATCTCCTCCTCAAGCTTCTTCTTCAAATCTTGCATCTCTATAAATTATAGGGGCTGAAGGCTAGGGCCTGGGGCCAGAGTCCGAATCGGACTCCGATTCAAACAAAACTATCCCAAGAATGTTACAATTTAGCTGAGAGGCCCCCAGCCCCCCCTTTATGGCTATCAAACCAGCTTTCGCTCAAGGTGCGCAGATCGAACATTCCAAGTATGGCTTGGGCTCAGTAAGTTCCTGCACCGAAGAGCATATTGTCATTAAGTTCGACGACCATGGCGAGAAGAAGTTTGTGCTTTCTATCGCCATGCCTGCGCTGAAAAAGAGCGATCGCCAACCGCCCGTCGAGAAGCGCCGCTCTACCCGCAAAAAAGCCGCGCCGGCCGTTGCTCAATAACGCTGCCTCCGTTATTCAGTCCGTAACGTCGCCATCGGATCCACCCGCGTAGCTCTCCGCGCCGGAATGTAACACGCAAGAAGCGCCGCCGAAGCGAGCACCGCCAGCCCCGCACCAAACATTGCCGGATCGTATTCCTTCACCCCGAAAATAATGTTGGCCAGCAACCGTGCAATCACCAAGGTAACCGGCAAGCCAATCAATAACCCGGTTCCGGTTAGAACCAACCCGCGCCGCACAATCATCCACACCACGTCTGTTTGACGCGCTCCCAGCGCCATGCGCACCCCAATTTCGTGCGTCCGCTCATTTACCGAATAGGCCATCACCGCATACACGCCGATGCTTGAAAGAAACAATGCGACGAACCCAAACACGCCCATCAGCACCGCTAGAAACCGGAAGCCGGCAAGTTGGTCGTCGAAAAGCTCTTCCAAAGTCTTGAACTCATAAATCGGCTGGTCGGCATCAATGGCGAAAACCTGCGCGCGCGCCGCCGCGGATAGCACCTTGGGATCGCCCGTGGTTCGCATCAGGACGTCGAAGCTGCGAATGGCGTGCTGCAGGTAGGGCCGATACAGCACCGGCCGGTAGAATTTATCGAACGGATCGCGCCTCACGTCGCCCACGATGCCGACAACAGTCATCCACGGCGAATCCATGGATGGCAGCCCAATCTTGAGGTGCTTCCCGATGGGATTTTCGCCCGGAAAATACTGGTTCGCGAGCGACCGGCTGATGATCGCCACCAGCGGCGCGTCTTTTCCATCGCGTTCCGTGAACGCTCGTCCCTGCCGCACTGGAAGATGCAGCGCGCGGAAATAGTCCGAGCTGACGCAGGCATTGATGGCCACCGGCGGGCTGCCGCTTTCCCGCGTATCGCGGTCCTCGATGGTGAAGTCTGTGTTCGTGCTGCTGCCCGAATACGGAAGATTGGTGGTAACGGCAGCGGCTTGAACTCCGGAAATCACTTCGACCGATCGCAGCAGCCGCTCCTGGAAGCCCGCGATCTCGTTTTGTCCGCGATACTTCGATTCCGGCAGCGAGATGCGCATGCTCAAAGCATGTCCGGGATCCAAGCCCGGCGCAGGATCGGTCACCAGCGCGCTACCCTTGGCGATTAGTCCCGCTCCCACCATCAGCACCAATGCCAGCACAATCTGACCCACCACCAGGATGCTGCGAATTCGATGGCGCCGCACGCCGCTGGATGTGCCTCGGTTGCTCTCCTTCAACATCTCGTTCAGGTCCGCGCGCGATCCGAACCACGCCGGCACAATACCCGACACCACGCCTGCCACCAACGCCGCCACCAGCGTAAACCACAACACCCGGTCATTGATGCCTAGCCGCTCCCAGCCCGGCAGATACCGCTGTACCTCAGCCGGAAGAGACGAGCGCATGATGTAAAGTCCCCAAAATGCCAGCAACAGACCGAACAGCGCGCCCAGCATGCCGAGCAGCGCGCTCTCGCCCAGGAACTGGCGGATCAGCCGGAAACGGCTGGCGCCCAGCGCCGATCGTATCGCCATCTCTTTGGACCGCAGCGAGACGCGCGCAAATTGCAAATTGGCGACGTTCGAACAAGCGATCAACAACACAAATGCCACCGACCCCATCAGCATCACGATGAAGTCCTCCACCAGGTTTCCGGATACATATTCCCGCAGCAACTCCACTCGGACGCTGCGGTGCAAATGCGATTCCGGATCCAGCTCCGCAATCCTTTCGGCCAACGCCGCCAGCTCCGCATCCGCTTGCGCCACCGAAACGCCGTCGCGTAGCCGCCCAACTACATCGAGCGACATTACCGACCGCTGCCCGCGCTCGTTCGCATCCATGGCCAGCGGGATCCATAAATCCACACCCGGCGGATAACGGAAATCCTTGGGCATCACGCCGACCACTCGATATGCCTGGCCTTCCAGTTGAATGATACGGCTGAGAATGTGCGGATCCGATGCGAAGCGTCCAGCCCACAAAGTGTGGCCCAGTATCACCACCCGGTCCTGACCTGGTATATCCTCACCATCCGCAAAAATTCGCCCTTGCGCCGGACGTGCTCCCAGTGCCTTGAAGAAACTGACGGAGGCACGCGCGCTCTCCACCCGTTCCGGCTCGCCGTCGCCAGTGAGGTTCAAGTTGGCTTCCACTCCGGCGCCCAGGTTCTCGATGGTGCGCGTCTGCCTCTGGAAGTCGAGAAAATCCGCGGGCGACACGCGGTCGAAAGATTTGCGGTTCCCTTTTTGCGTGCCGATCACCGTCACCACGCGGTCCAGATCCGGCAGTTCCAATGGACGATACAGCAAAACGTCAGCCAAGCTGAAAATGGCCGTGTTCGCGCCGATCCCGAGCCCCAGCGCGAGCACCGCTACGGCCGTGAATCCGGGACTCTTGGTCAGCATGCGTGCGGCGTAGCGGACGTTCTTCGGGAGGAGTTGCATTTCAGGCGTGGTTTCTTTAGTGTCGCACGCCTTTCCCGCCCGCCACTCGGCGTTTGCGTTTGGATTTAATAACCGTCATAATGAAGCCCTAAACATTTGTTTCGCGGGTTGTTCCCCCCGCCAAGTGATGCTTTCCGTAATGTCGTACCATCCTCACCCGGACATCGCGCAGCGGTTCGCCGAATTACATCCGCCGCTCGAACCCCAAGCCGCGCTGGTGGAAGCGCACCGTTGCCTCTTTTGCTTCGACGCGCCCTGCTCCGATGCCTGCCCCACCCATATCGATGTTCCGCGCTTCATTAAGAAAATCGCCACCGGAAACTTGCGCGGGTCCGCCCTCGGGATTCTGGACGCGAACATTTTGGGAGCCAGCTGCTCCCGCGTCTGTCCGGTGGATGTTCTGTGCGAGGGCGCCTGCGTCTTGCATCGTTACAATAAGCAGCCCATCGAAATCGGCCGCCTGCAGCGTCATGCCATGGATTATTTCTACAGCAACGGCGCGAAGTTGGCGTTCTTACCCGCTCCGGAAAAAGCTCAAAGGATCGCATGCATCGGCGCGGGTCCCGCATCGCTCGCCTGCGCGGCCGAATTGCGAAAGCGCGGCTACGCCGTCACTATCTTCGAAAGCCGCGCCCTGCCCGGCGGATTGAATACATACGGCGTGGCGGAATACAAGCTGCGCCCGTCCGACAGCCTGCGGGAAGTGGATCTGATCGCCTCACTCGGCGTCGAATTCCGCTTCGGCGTGAGCGTGGGCGCCGACATCACCGTGGAGGAACTGGAGCGCACCTACGCGGCCGTCTTCTTGGCAGTCGGCTTAGGACCCGCCGAGCCTCTCGGCCTGCCCGGCGAGGAAATGTCGCACGTTGTCGACGCGCTCCGCTTCATCGCCGATTACAAAACCGCGCAAACTATTTCGGTCGGCCGCAAAGTTGCAGTGATCGGCGGCGGCAACACCGCCATCGACGCCGCAAATGCCGCGCTCCGGCTGGGCGCGGACGAAGTGTATATGGTCTACCGCCGAAGCGAGCGCGAGATGCCGGCTTTCCAATTCGAATACGAAAATGCCAAGCTGGAAGGCGTCCGTTTTCGTTTTCAGACACAACCGGTAGCTATCCGGCCGGACGGGCTCGAGTGCCTCCGAGTGGAATTAGGCGCGCCCGATCAATCCGGACGCCTCAAGCCGGAGCCGGTCCCCGGATCGAATTTTCTAATCGAGTGCGACATGATGATCCTGGCCGTCGGGCAGTCGCGCTTTCTCGATTTTCTTTCCGCATGCCGAGGTGTGGAACTGCGCGACGGTAATGTAGTCGTGGATCCCGAGACCGGCCAGACATCGAATCCTCGTTACTACGCGGGCGGCGATTGCGTGAACGGAGGCCGGGAAGTAGTGGACGCAGTGGCGGAGGGAAAGCGGGCCGGAATCGCAATGTCAAGTTGGCTAGACGTGCCTAATGCCACCTAAACCGTGGGCGGGTCGTGGGGCAGGTCCCCGACCTGCCAATCCAGCCGGAGGCGCAGCATGGCTGACCTGACAACCGTATTCGCCGGCGGCATCCGCTGCCCGAATCCGTTCTGGCTGGCATCCGGGCCGCCCGCCAATTGCGGCGAACAGGTGATGCGCGCCTTCGACGCCGGATGGGGCGGCGCAGTGTGGAAGACGCTGGGCGACCCAATCGTCAACGTCTCCTCGCGCTATTCCTCAGTCGATTGGAACCGGCAGCGCATGATGGGCCTCAACAACATTGAGTTGATCACGGACCGTCCGCTCGAAGTCAACCTGCGCGAGATCAGCGAAGTCAAGAAGCGCTACCCAGCCCACGCCGTGATTGCCTCACTGATGGTGGAATCGAAACCCGAAGCCTGGCGCCAGATCGTGCGCCAAGCCGAGGACGCCGGCGCCGACGGTCTCGAACTCAATTTCGGATGCCCGCACGGGATGAGCGAGCGCGGCATGGGCAGCGCGGTGGGCCAGGTTCCCGAATATACAGAGTTGATTACCAGTTGGGTAAAAGAAGTCGCGCGCACTCCCGTGCTGGTCAAGCTCACACCCAACATCTCCGACATCCGCATGGTTGCCCGCGCGGCCAAGCACGGCGGCGCCGACGGACTTTCTGCCATCAACACCATCAACTCCATCACCGGCATCGATCTCGACACGCTCACTCCCCGGCCCGATGTCGGCGGCCAATCCTCGCATGGCGGCTATTGCGGCCCCGCCGTGAAACCGATCGCGCTCCATCTGGTACAGCAGATCGCGTCTGATGAACAATCGCGGTTGCCCATGTCCGGAATCGGCGGGATCTCCGGCTGGCAGGAAGCTGCGGAGTTCATCCTGATGGGCGCGGGCACTGTGCAGGTTTGCACCGCGGCCATGCACTACGGGTTTCGCATCGTCGAGGATATGATCGACGGTCTGAGTAACTGGATGGATTCCAAGGGTTACCACACCCTCGACGATTTCCGCGGCTTGAGCTTGCCGCGCGTGGTGGAGTGGAAAAATCTCGATCTAAATTATAAGATCATCGCGCGCATTCATCCCGAAAAATGCATCGGCTGCGACCTTTGTTATACGGCCTGCTGGGACGGCGCACACCAGTGCATCCATCTGGATCGAGTAGCAGGCGCAAACGGCAACGGCCATCGCACGCCTGCCGAAGTGGAACGAGAAAGCAGCCGGAGAATCGCAACTACGCCCATCGCAAAACTGGACGGAGCCGGCCGTGAGGCTTCGCCGTACGCAACGCCGTTAGCACGAATCCCCCGCGTGGACGAAGACGAATGCGTCGGCTGCAACCTCTGCGCATTGGTTTGCCCGGTGGACGGCTGCATCACCATGGACCGCGTCGACACCGGCCGGCCATTCGAATCCTGGGAACAGCGCATGGCGAAACTATGAGCATACTGATCCGAAATGGCACCGTGGTCACTGCGGAGTCTACATTTCCCGCCGACATCCTGGTGGATGGCGAAAAGATAAAAGAAGTCCGGCCAGGCATTCCCCCGAACGCGGACGACACCGTGCTGGATGCCGCGGGGCTGCTGCTGCTGCCCGGTGGCATCGACGCGCACACGCATCTCGACATGCCTTTCGGCGGCACCACATCGAGTGACGATTTCGAAACCGGTACGCGCGCCGCGGCATTCGGTGGAACAACAACAATCGTCGACTTCGCCATCCAGGCTCGCGGCACCCGCATGCGCGACGCTCTCGATACCTGGTGGAAAAAGGCGGAACGCAAAGCCTGCATTGATTTTGGCCTGCACATGATCGTCACAGATTTGGGAGGCGCGGGCCTGGAAGACATGGACGACATGGTGCGCGAAGGTGTCGCCAGTTTCAAGTTGTTCATGGCTTATCCGAACGTCCTGATGGTGGATGACGCCACCATTTTTCGCGCCCTGTCACAGACCGCCAAAAACGGCGCGCTTATTTGCATGCATGCCGAAAATGGCGGCGTCATTGACGTAATCGTGCAGCGCGCGCTGGCTGAAGGAAAAACCGCGCCCATCTATCACGCCTTAACACGGCCCACCACAGCCGAAGCGGAAGCCGTGCACCGGGCCATCGCATTAGCGGAGATCGCACGCGCTCCGGTTTACATCGTGCATCTCTCATCGGAAGATGCTTTGAATGAAGTGCGCGAGGCTCGGGACCGCGGATTGCCGGCCTTCGCCGAAACCTGCCCGCAATATCTGCTGCTCTCCATCGAAGAACTCGATCGCCCGAATTTCGAGGGCGCGAAATACGTGTTTACGCCGCCGTTGCGTGAGAAAAAGAATCTCGGCAAGCTCTGGGATGGTCTCAAGCACGATCACCTGCAGGTGGTTTCCACCGACCATTGCCCATTTTGCTTCGAGGATCAAAAGATTCTCGGTAAAGACGATTTCACCAAGATTCCCAACGGCGGTCCCGGCATCGAAAACCGCCTGCAGTTAATCCACCATCACGGCGTCAACCAGGGAAAACTGACCATCAACCGCTTCGTCGAGCTGGTTTCCACTACGCCCGCGCGCATCTTCGGAATGTATCCGCGCAAAGGCGTGCTCGAACCCGGCAGTGACGCGGATATCGTGTTCTGGGATCCCTCAGCCGAGTACACCATCAGCGCCAAAACGCATCACATGCGCGTCGACTATTCCATGTTCGAAGGTTTCCATGTAAAGGGCAACGTGCGCACAGTGATGTCGCGCGGCGAGGTGATTATCGATCGCGGCGAGTTCTTAGGAAAACCCGGCCGCGGCCAATACCTAAAACGCCAAGCCCACGGCGGAGCGTGGGCGTAGAGCCTAGGGCCTAGAACTTCTGCCCTGAGGCCTTTCGAGCGATCTGGCCGAGCCGCGACCGGAAGGGAGCAGTACCACGAAGGCCGCTAGGTAACTGAGTTCGTAGTAGCGCTTCCTTCCGGTCGGCTCGCCCCTACGGGTTGACACATTACCCAAACAGGCGCATACTCCTGTTAGATGCTGACCCGAGAAGAAAAGAACCGTGTGGCCTTGCTCCAGGGCACGCTCGATCTGCTAATCCTACGCACCCTGGTCTTCAAACCCGAACACGGCCAAGGAATCGCTCGCGCCATCCAGCAGCAATCCGAGGATGTCCTGTTGGTGGATCACGGCGCATTGTATCCCGCCCTCCAGCGGCTGGAATCGAAGGGCTGGATTTCGGCCAAATGGGGCAATTCCGAAAACAATCGCAAGGCGCGCTTCTATGCACTGACCAAGAACGGGCGCAAGCAACTCGTGGAGGAGACCAGCCAGTGGCGCAAGCTCGCAACCGCGATCGGGCGCGTACTGGGACCAGAGGAGGGCTAACCCATGTTTGGACGGCGCAAGCGCGATCCGGAGGATTTCTCCGAGGAGCTTCAAGCGCATCTGGCACTCGAAGCGCAGCAACTCAAAAAGGATGGCCTGAGCGCCGGCGAAGCGGAAACGGCGGCGCGCCGCAGGCTCGGAAATATCGTCCAGAGCGAAGAACGTTTCTATGAATCCAGCCGCTGGATTTGGCCGGAGCAGCTTCGGAAAGACATCCACCTGGCATTCCGCCAACTGGCCCACAGCAAAGGTTTCACCATCGTTGCGCTCTTGACGCTCGCGCTCGGCATTGGCGCTAACACAGCGGTCTTCACTCTGGTGAACGCGGTGATGTTGCAGTCGCTGCCGGTCGCGAATCCCAGCCAGCTCTACCGGCTGGGCGACACCAATGACTGTTGCACGATTGGTGGATACCAGGGCAGCTTTTCAATCTTCTCCTATTCGCTCTATCAGCACCTGCACGACCATACACCCGAGTTCCAACAGATGGCTGCGTTTGGAGCCCAACCTTCACCCTTTAGCGTGCGCCGTGGCGGTAACACGTCTCTCCCCACTCCCCTGGAGGGCCAGTTCGTATCGGGCAATTATTTCACCATGTTCGGCGTTCACGCCGCGGCCGGCCGCACTCTCCTCGCCACAGACGACTCGAATAGCGCTGCACCGGTGGCAGTGCTGAGTTATCGCGCCTGGCGACAGCGCTACGCGCTCGACCCCAAAGTCGTCGGCTCCACATTCATAATCAATGGCGCCGGCTACACGATTGCTGGAATCGCTGCCCCCGGGTTTTTCGGCGACACGCTGCGCACCGATCCGCCGGATTTCTGGATTCCGCTCTCAGCCGAGCCGCTGGTGCGAGGTCAAAACTCCATCCTGCAACATGCCGGCGACCATTGGCTGTATATCATCGGCCGCATGAAACCCGGCGCCGGCCCAGGGAAAGTGCAAGCCGAAGCTGATCTCGAATTGAAGCAGTGGCTCATGAACCAGGCGGGCTCGAATGTTAGCGCCAAGGAGCGCGACGAGATTGGAAAACAGGGAATTCGCGTAACGCCCGCCTCGGGTGGTGTGGGAAGGCTGAAAGAGCGCTACAAAGAAGCCTTGCGACTGCTGATGCTAGTGGCCGGGTTGGTGCTCGCGATCGCGTGCGCCAACATCGCGAATCTGCTGCTCGCCCGCGGAACCGCCGGACGCGTGCAAGCCTCTATCCGTCTGGCGCTCGGTGCGCCCCGCCTTCGGCTGATTCGCCAAATGCTCATCGAAAGCATACTGCTCGGCTTAGTCGGCGGCGCAGCGGGACTCGCGGTTGCCTTCATCGGCACCCGCGCCATTCTCCTGCTGGCTTTTCGCGGCGCGAACTTTGTTCCCATTGATGCCGCGCCCTCACTCCCCGTGCTCGGTTTCGCCTTCGGACTATCACTATTAACCGGCATCATCTTCGGCGTTGTGCCGGCCTGGATCTCCGCCCGCATCGAACCAGCCGAGGTTTTGCGCGGAGCTAATCGCTCCACCGGGAACAGCTCCGCGCTACCGCAAAAGTCGCTAGTTGTTTTTCAAGCTGCGTTGTCGCTGGTGCTGCTGGCTTACGCCGGCATACTCACCAAAAGTCTGGGAAATCTCGAACATCAGCAATTCGGCTTCGAAACCACCGGCCGCGTGATGGTCTCGCTGAGTCCAGCGTTCACCGGCTACACGCCGGACCGGGTTCACGCGGTGTACCAGCAGCTTCAGGAGCGATTACCGCACATCGCCGGAGTACAAAGCGCTAGCTTCTCGCAATATAGTCCCATGGAAGGAACCAATTGGAGTTCCGGCATTCACTTCGAGGGCCGCCCAGAGGGAACATCAGCGTCGTGGCTCCGCGTCGGCCCGCACTATTTCGAGACCATCGGAACGCACCTGCTGCGCGGCCGCGCGATCGACGAGCGGGACGCTCCCAACTCGGCGATGGTCACGGTTGTGAATCAGGCCTTTGTGAAGAAGTTTTTCCCGAATGAAAATCCCATCGGAAAGCGCTTTGGGATGCAGAACCCGAACGACTACGAGATCGTCGGGATCGTCGAAGACGCCAAATATCTCGATGCCCGCGACCAAGCTTGGCCCACATTCTTCTTGCCGCTGCTGCAGATGGCCAAGGCCCACTTTGCCGAGTCCGGCTTGGTGCGTTCGAATTTGATACACGACATCGAATTGCGCGTGGCCAGTAACGCCAAGGATCTGGAGCCCGCGCTGCGGCGCGCCATCGCCGAGATTGACCCCAATCTCACCGTGCTCAAGGTGCGAAGCTTCGGCGAGCAGCTCAGCGTCAACTTCAACCAGGAGCGATTGTTGGCGCGGCTGACCGCACTATTCGGCCTGCTGGCATTATTGGTTGCGACGGTCGGACTCTATGGGATCACAGCGTATTCGGTTGTACGCCGCACCAGCGAGATCGGTGTCCGCATCGCCTTAGGCGCGTCGCGCTCCGATGTCGTAGGTATGGTGCTGCGCAGCGCGGTGCTGCAGACCGGCCTTGGATTGGCGATTGGAATTCCCATTGCTTTTTGGGGATCGAGCATCCTGGCCAATCAACTTTACGGCGTGAATGCTCGCGATCCTATGGTGCTGATTGCGTCGACCGTCATCCTTGGCGTTTGCGGCGTACTGGCCGGATTAGTTCCCGCGTTTCGCGCAGCCGGCATCGATCCGCTCAGAGCACTCCGCACGGAATGAATTTCTCGATTGAGCCGGTGCAGCCAGGCACGGAAGCGTTCCGCGCATACTGCAGCCTTCGAAATCAACTGTGGCAGATGGGCGAAGCCGTGTGCGAGCGTGAAGCATTGGAGATCCTCGCCGATTCCCGCTGGGCAGTTTTCGTTTCCCGTCTCGATAGCGGCGTTGTGGTCGGGTTTCTGGAAGTGCACCTGCGCGATTACGCGGAGGGCGCGGAATCGTCGCCAGTGGGTTATCTGGAGGGATTGTATGTCGCGCCTGAATACAGAAAGCAGGGCATCGGCGGAGCTTTGATACGGGCTGGAGACCAATGGGCCTGGTCGCGCGGCTGCATCGAAATCGCCTCCGATGCGCAAATCGACAATGCCATCAGTATCGAGATGCATAAACGCATGGGATACACGGAAGTCGAGCGTCAAGTCTGTTTCTTGAAGCGGCGCGAGTGAGACTTATTCGTACCTCAACGCCACCATCGGATCCACGCGCGTAGCACGGCGGGCGGGCAAATAGCTCGCGAGCAGCGCAACGGCCACCAACAGCAACGACACAACGATAAAAGTGAAAGTATCTGTCGGCCGCACTCCCCACAAGAACTTTTCCAGGACCCGTGTCATTGCGAAAGCGCCCGCCAGGCCCAAGACAATACCGGCCCCAGCCAACAGCATGCCCTGCCCGACCACCAGCGCCAAAACATCGGAAGCACGCGCGCCCAGCGCCATCCGCAAACCCATTTCGTGCGTCCGCTGCGTCACGGAATAAGCCATCACGCCGTAAATTCCCACTGCCGCGAGGATCAGCGCCAGCGCCGCGAACACACTAAGCAGCAGTGCGGTAAGTCGCGGCTGCGCGATGGAGTGCGATCGGATCTGTTCCATGGTTTTAATGCTCGTGATCGGCAAATCTTTTTCAACCGACCAAATCGCGCTTTGAATAGATGCCACCAGCTTCATCGGATCCACGGAAGTGTGCACCAGCATGGTCAGATACGGCCACGCAAACGGATCTTGCAAGTAAGATAAATACACCTCGGGCACCGGCTCAGCGCCGAGCCCTCCCTGGCGGACATCGCCCACCACACCTCGAATCGTAGCCCATGTCTTTTTGTCGCTTGAGATCCGCGCACCGATTGGGTCCTGACTGGGCCAATATTTGCGCGCCAACGATTGATTAATCAGCGCCACCAAGGGCGTCGATGCAGAGTCGCGTTCCGTGAAATCCCGACCCTTCAGCAGCGGGATTCCAAGCGTGCGCAGGTAGCCGGGGCCTACTATATTGACATTCCAACTGAGCTTTCGATCGGGCGCGGGGTCCTGGCGTCCCTCGATGCTGAATCCCTCGGCGTCGATATCGCCGCTCAGTGGAATGTCGGTGACAACCGCGGCGGACTGCACGCCCGATAGTTGCTCCACGCGATGCAGAACTTCTGATACGAACGGCGCCCGCGCCTGAGTCTCGGCGTACTTCTTGCCACCAATCGCCAGATTCAGGGTCAGGACATTTTCCGGATGGATCCCCGCATCCACGCTATTGAGCAGCACAAAAGTCTTGATCATAAGGCCTGCCCCGATCAGAAGAACCAGGGCCAGAGCAATCTCGGCTACTTCCAGCGTGGCGCGCATCCGGTTGCGGCGCCGGTTTCCCGTAAGGCCGCGGCTGCCTTCTTTCAGCGTGTCGTTGACGTCCAGACGCGACGCTCCGAACGCCGGCGCCAATCCGGCTACCATCCCGACCGCGAGTGAAAGAAGCAGCGTGAACGCGAGTACGGTTCCATCGATAGACGCCGTATCCAAAGCGTGCGTCGCGAAGGTGGAACGCACCAGAGTTACCAATCCCAGAACTCCCCAATAAGCAATCGCGAGCCCCGCCGCTCCGCCCGCCAGCCCCAAGAGAGCACTCTCCGTGATAAGCTGCCGGATCAGCCGAACGCGCCCTGCGCCCAGTGCCGCGCGAAGCACCAGCTCCTTGTGCCGGCCCGCCGTGCGCGCTAAAAAAAGATTCGCCACGTTAGCGCACGCAATCAGCAGAACAAAGCCCACCGCGCTCAAGAAAATCAGAAGGGCGGGACGAAAATTGACGGCGTACGAATCGCGCAGCGAGAGTACTCGCACTCCGGCCTTCTGGTTTTGCTTCGGATACAAGAGCTCTTGCTGCTTAGCGATCGTATCCATCTCCACCTGCGCCTGAGCGAGCGTGACGCCTGGCTTGAACCGCCCCACCACGTTCAAGAAACCATGGCCGCGGTCAGGATCTGGCGGCTGCGGCAGCACGATATCCGTAGGATGGTCGGGAGGAAATTGAAATGTGGAAGGCAAGATTCCGATCACGGTGAATACTTCGTCGTTGAGCTTCACGGTTTTGCCGAGAACGCCCGGGTCGCGCGCAAAGCGGCTCTGCCACAAGCCTTCGGAAAGCAATACCACGTGATCCCCGCCCGGCTGAATCTCATCGGGAACGAAAGTCCGCCCGTGAATTGGATTCACCTGCAAAAGCTGCAACAGCCCACCGGAAGTTCGCAGTCCCTGAACATGCTGCGGCCGATCGCCTCCGGTGATATTGAAAGATCGCGGAACGTAAACCTCCATTCGTTCAAAGCTGCGGTTCTGAGTTTTCCAGTCCAGGAAATTCGGATATGAGGTGATGGAGCCGTTCGTAGGCCAGACTCGCATGAGCCGGCTGGAGTCCGCGAAGGGCAGAGGCCGCAGCAGGAATGCGTTAACCACGCTGAAGATGGCCGTATTGGCGCCAATGCCGAGCGCGAGCGTCAATATTGCCACGATGCTGAAGCCAGGGCTGCGCCGCAACAATCGCAGTCCATATCGCAAATCCTGCGTGAAGCGTTCTAACGATGTCCATCCGCCCACTTCGCGTATGGCCTCCTTCAGCAAGGTTGTGTTTCCCAAGGTGCGCCGCGCGGCATGGATTGCCTCACGCGGGCTGGATCCAGCCGCCCGCAGTTCTTCAGCTTCGAGATCCAGATGATCGCGAAGTTCCCGATCGAGATCGTCGTCGTGCATGGCGCTGGTAGATATTCTACCCTACTGGTTCGCTCCATGGTAGACGCCCTACCATCACAAAGGTTTGGGATAGTTAGGGGAGTGACCGGCTTCCAAACTCGAAAGTCGGCGCTGCTGCTGGCGCTGGCTGGATTAGCGTCGGCACTATGTACGATAGCCACTCAAGCGCTTCCTAACTGGGCGTCCGGATACTATGAAGGATTCGTCTTCGGCATCTGGATAGCCGCGTACTTCGTGGTTCATGAGGGGGTTCGATCGGTTGGGAAGGTGGTCGCATTCGTTGCCGCTTCCACTGCTGCATTTCTCGCATCGGTTCTGGCGGCCTTCAAGGTGTTTGATCACCTTCCGGGGCACGCTTCAACGGGATCGTCAGGCGTCAATATTCCCCTGCTGGTATTTTTCATTAGCGGCACCGTCGGAGCCTTTATTATCCTCGGGGCGGCCTTTCTCCTGTTCGGTCCGAGGAATGTTACCTGGCGGTCCTTGAGCCGGATTGTTTTGTGGTCCGGAATTGGGGGTTTTCTGGGGATTGTTGGGTGGACGCTCGGCTCTCTGCTGAAGCGCCCGAACGCCCAGTTCTTTCCACTGTTTATAATCTGGCAAACTGGCGTAGCTCTATCACTCGCTTTGTTGCTCTCGAGCGAAAGAGCAATTTTCACCGACGCTCCACGCGCGATCCCCATCAGCCGATCCGCCAGGCTGGTCGCAATTCTCTTCTTCGCCGTGATCATCATCTTTCTTGGCTGGCAGGTTTCGAGGACTACGCAAGCGCAGCGGGCCCAGGGGCGCCGGATGGGAGCGTTCCAGAAATCGCTGGCAGAAGCACCGGCTGACAAGAACCTCCCGCCATTACCACCCACGGCGCCCGAACAGGCCCTGGTTCTTGAGGATGTCGGCGGTCTTTTCGCCGAGAAACCATTCGTGAGTAACTCCGACGGACGCCCGGGATCGGCGGGCAAGTTCGCTGCCATTCCGCCGGCACGAAGCTACTCTGTTAGCTACGTACCGCTGAAGGACGCACCTTTCGGAACGTACCAGCCCAGAATCACGGCTGGCGTGGAACAGTATCCGAACGCCGATTGGGCTCATTACAAAGCCAAATATACCGCCACATTCAATCCTGCCGTCGGCGATCCGAAGTATCTCGTCACAGTCACGAAATTCCAAAGCAGAATTGTTATGGACACCTCAATGCGCGACAGCATTGGACACCTGTTCTTCGTGTGGCCTAGCGGTAATGTGGTGGTCACCATCCGCTACGAAACCAAAGACATCAAGGAGGAGTTCCTGAGGCGTTATCTCGAAAAGTATCCCAGTTCGCTGTGATCTTGCCTATCCATACATCCCCGGGTACGCCTCCCGCATCTCCTCCGCCTGGCCACGCGCGCTTTCAATCTGAATCAGCGGCCCCTTCCCAATCCCCGGACACCACGCGGCCGTTTTCAGCCACTCGCGCTTGGAATCCACCAGCTCCGGCCAAAACGGAAAGATCCGGCACTGCGTAGGCTTGGCCGGATGGATGGAGCAGCCTTCTTCGCCGAGGAAATGACATTGGCTGTGGCGCGGCATCCGGAGCCGCAGCAGGTGCCTAGTGCGATAAACGTAACGCCGCTCGAAGTCCCGCGGCCGCATCCCCACGAACTTGGCCATGCGCGCCAAGTCGCCCTCAGTGATGTAAACAAACCCCTTCTGGCGGCAACAATTGGTGCAGCCGGGTTGGCATTCGAATCTTAGGCCGGTCATTCCAAGCGCTTGTAAGCCTATGGTAGCGCCTAACCGTTACGAAAATAAGTAGTCTAAAGGCTGGATGGAAGTGGAAGCAGGCAGCGCGGTCGAACGGGCGCGAGCCGGCGACAGCGATGCCTTTCGGCTGCTCGTCGAGCAGCACAGCCGTGCCATCTTCCGACTGGCTTTTCGTATGACTGGAAATGAACAGGACGCCGAGGACGTGGTGCAAGAAACCTTTTTGCGCGCCTACAAGCAGCTGAATAGGTACGAAGCGCGATCCAGTTTCGCGACGTGGCTGTTTCGCATCGCATCAAATTACTCATTGGACTTAATTCGTATGCGCAAACGGCACGAAGACAAACGCGAACGAGGCTCGGATGAAGAACGCGACATCCTGCAGAACATCGCGGTGGATACGCCGGGCCCGGATCGCGTGGTGTACGGCGCTCAGGTGCGCGACCGCGTAAACGCGGCGTTAGATGAACTGAGCCCGCAGGAAAGAACGGCTTTCGTCCTCCGCCATTTTGAGGGATTGTCGATTGAAGAAATTGGCGCGTCGCTCGGCACCGGGACGAACGCCACCAAGCACAGTATTTTTCGGGCGGTGCAGAAACTCCGCAAGAATTTGGAACCGGTAGTAGGGCATGCAAGATGAATCATATTAGCGAAGAACAACTCGTGCTCCTGTATTACGGCGAGTCGGATGAAGCAGCCTCCATCGACCAGCATCTGGTGGAATGCGAAGCGTGCCGGAAGGAGTTCCGCGCGCTGCAGTTGGTGCTGAACACCGTGGATTCGGCCCCGGTGCCGGAGCGCGGCGCCGAATACGGGAGAGCCGTTTGGCAGCGGATCGAAAAGCGGATCGGCAAACGGAAACAGCGCCGCTTTGCGCAATGGTGGATTTGGGCGCCCGCTATGGCGGCCTTGCTGGTGACGGCGTTCCTGGCCGGCCGGCTGACTCACAAACCGGTAGGTACGGATGTTGCAAAGAACCAGCAGATTCGCGAGCGCATTTTAATGGTGGCCGTGGGCGATCACCTGGAACGGTCGCAAATGGTGCTGGCGGAGTTGAGCAACGCGCCGGATCACGTAGGCAAGTTGGATATTACCGACGAGCGGCAGATGGCGTCGGAGCTGCTGGACGACAATCGCCTGTACCGGCAGACCGCCCGCAGTACCGGCAATACCGCGGTCGCTAATGTGTTGGACGATCTGGAACGCGTTCTGATCGAGATCGCCCATAGCCCTACGGAAGTGTCGAGCGGCCAGCTGGACGATTTGCGGCAGCAGATCGAAAGCCGCGGGCTGCTGTTCAAAGTGCGTGTAATGGGGTCCGAAGTGCGCCAGCAGGAAGTGCCGCCCGCGCCCCAAAAAGATGGAAAAAAGCTGTAAGGAAGACTGAAATGACAAAAATGTACAGAAGTTTCGTGATAACAGGAATGTTGGCTGCATCGGCTATGCTGGCGCTCTCGCAGGATCTCCCGGCGCCTCCGCCTCCACCGCCAGCCGAGTGGCCGGCACCGCGCGCAGTGACTCCTCAAGTAGCGCCGCGCGCGTGGCGCTGGGAATTGGCTATGCCGCCGGAGCCTGCCGATTGGCCGACACTGGAGATTGCACCCAAGCCTCCGATGCCGGCGATCGCACCCATGCCGCCCATGCCTCCGATGGAGCCGATTAGTGCCTGGGAATCCGCGCCATCGATAGCGCCCATCGCGCCTATGGCGCCGATGCCTGCGATGCCTGCGCTGGCCCCAATGCCTCCACCAGCACTCGGAGAACTCGCGCTACTGGGTGAGCCAGGCGAGCCGCAGGATGATGACGCGAGGCGTGCGCAGGAAGACCAAAGGCGTGCGCAAGAAGAAGCCCGGCGGGAACAAGAGGAAGCCCGTCGCGCCCAGGAAGAAGTGCGGCGGTCCATGGAACGCGACAACTCCGACTACCAGCGGGGTAAGTCGAATCTGGATCGCAAGGCATACGATAAGGCCATTGAGTCCTTCAATCGCGTGATCGAGAATAAGGGCAGCCGTGCCGATGGAGCTTACTACTGGCG
>Ga0187887_10000795_pt1 | contig 29704 bp, 26 predicted proteins | sample June2016WEW_7_10_FD_132977 | JGI IMG/M metagenome (GOLD analysis project Ga0187887, IMG submission 132977) | Peatland microbial communities from SPRUCE experiment site at the Marcell Experimental Forest, Minnesota, USA - June2016WEW_7_10 | ecosystem: Environmental > Terrestrial > Soil >... | reverse complement strand
GCCGCCCTTGGGGTGCCAGAAGATGAGGCCGGCGCCGGCGACCTCCTGGATGCTGAAGAGGTCGAGCTGCTTGCCGAGGACGCGGTGGTCGCGGGCCTTGATCTCTTCGAGCTGTTTGAAGTGTGCGTCGAGATCCTTGGCGTTGAAGAAGGCCGTGCCGTAGATGCGCTGGAGCTGCTGATTGTTTTCGTCGCCGAGCCAGTAGGCGCCGGCGATGGAGGTTACTTTGAAGGCCTTGACGCGGCCGGTGGAGGGGACGTGCGGGCCGCGGCAGAAGTCGGTGAAGTTGCCGTTGCGGTAGAGGGAGATTTCGTCGCCAGGCTTGGTGAAGCGCTCGATGAAGTGGATCTTCATAAACTCGGCGTCGGACTTGTAGTCGGCGAGGGCCTGGTCGCGGGGTTCGAGGATTTGGACGAAGGGTTCGTCGCGCGCGACGACCTCGGCCATGCGGGCTTCGATGGCGGCGAGGTCGGCTTCGGTGAAGGGGACCTCGCGATAGACGTCGTAGAAGAAGCCGCTGTCGGTGGCGGGGCCGTGGCCAAGCTTGGTTTCGGGGAAGAGCTCGAGCAGCGCGGTCGCCATGATGTGCGCGGCGGAGTGGCGGGCTACGCGCAGGGCGGCGGGGTCGTTCTCCTTGAGGAGCTCGAGGGCGACGTCTTCGTGGAGGGGCGTGGAGAGGCCGACGATTCTTTCGGCGGAGACTGCGGGGCCGGAGTACATTGCCTCCTCGGATTGCTCGAGGGCGGATTCGTTCTCATTGACGGCGACGGGGGTCAGCGGGCGGATGCGCGCGACGACTACGGCGGCGGCCAGGCGCGGGGAGATGCTGTTGGCGATGTCGAAGGGTGTTGTTCCGGCGGGGACTTCGCGAATGGAACCGTCGGGCAGCTGGATCTTGATTGGATTGCTCACCTTGTCAGGATAGAGCAAAGTTGGCGAAGTTACTTTGCCATGGACAGCACTGCCCCAGGGCTAAAGCCCAGATCTTTAGCCGGCTGTACCGCGGGCTAAAGCCCGCTACTAATCCGGTAAGGCGAAAACAACGGGCTCAGTTCGATACAATGGCAGAGATCCCCGGCAGTTGGCGCGGGGAAGGAGCGAGCCCCGGAAATGACCTGGTTCAAACGAGACGCGCACGAGATTTCCCCGACCCCCGACCACGAGGTGCGTACCCAGGGCCTCTGGATCAAGTGTGAGCAGTGCCGCAAGGCGATCTGGAAGGACGATCTCGACAAGAATATGCAGGTTTGCCCGGTCTGCGGCAAGCACTTCAAACTGGCTGCGCGGGACAGGATTGAGAGCCTGCTCGAGCCCGGGTACGAGCTGGTCGACCTGGAGCTGCGGTCGACCGATCCGCTGGAGTTCACGGACCTGAAGCCCTACAAAGGCAGGCTGGCAGCGGCGCAAAAGAATACCGGGCTCAACGACGCGATCATCAACGCGATCGGGAAGATCGGCGAGCAGGATGTGGTGCTCTCGGTAATGGAGTACGGGTTTATCGGCGGCAGCATGGGGCCGGTGATGGGCGAGACGATTGCGCGGGCGGTGGATCGGTCGCTGGAGCGCAAGGTGCCGCTGATTATTGTGTCATCCAGCGGCGGGGCGCGGATGATGGAGGGGATTGCGAGCCTGATGCAGATGGCGAAGGTCTCCGCGGCGCTGGCGAAGATGGACGAGGCGAAGATTCCGTTTATCAGCCTGATGACGGACCCGACCACCGGCGGCGTGACTGCGAGCTTTGCCATGCTGGGCGATCTGAACATCGCCGAACCGGGCGCGCTGATTGGGTTTGCCGGGCCGAGGGTGATTGAGCAGACGATTCGGCAGAAGCTTCCGGAGGGATTTCAGCGCTCGGAGTTCCTGCTGCAGCATGGATTTCTCGACGCAGTGGTGGAGCGCAAGGACCTGAAGGCGTATCTCGCCGAGACGCTGAAGTGGATGACCGACGGTCAACAAGTTCGCGCGTTAGCGGGTTAGCAAGTTGGCGGGGCGGGTCAGCATTGCATGAAGTGAATCCATCGCGGACGGCGCTGCGGGTGGCGCTGCGGCGGGCGGCTCACCAGTTGCACGATGCTAAGCCGCTGGTGTTCGAGGATCCGCTGGCGGTGCGGATTCTGGGTAAAGAACATTATGAGGAAGTGAAGCGGACGCCGGATAGCGTGAAGCGGCCGTTTTCGGCTGCGCTGCGGGCGTTCATGGTGGTGCGTGCGCGGCTGGCCGAGGATACGCTGGCAGTGGCGGTGCGCGATTTGGGCGTGCGGCAATATTTGGTGCTTGGCGCGGGGCTGGATACGTTTGCTTGCCGGAATCCTTATGCGGACGTGCGGGTGTTTGAGGTCGACCACCCCGCGACGCAGGCCTGGAAGATACAGATGCTGGCGAGTGCGGGGATTGTGGCGCCGGAGAGTGCGCGGTTTGTTGCGGTGGACTTCGAGAAGGATTCGCTTCGGGCGCGGTTGAAGGCGGCGGGATTCGATGAGTGTGTACCGACGGTGACGGCGTGGCTGGGCGTGGTGCCCTACCTGACGACCGAGGGGTTTCGCGCGACCATGCGCCTGCTGGCGCGATTCACGGCGGGCAGCGAGGTGGTCTTTGACTACTCGCAGCCGCGCGAGGTGCTGCCGCCGGTGGAGCAGCTTATGCACGATTCATTGAGCGCGCGCGTGGCGTTGGCGGGGGAGCCGTTTCAGCTTTTCTTCACGCCGGAGCAGCTTGCCGAGGAGCTTGAGTGGCTTGGGCTGCGCGTCGTTGAAGATCTGGACAGCACCGCACTCACCGCACGTTACCTGGCTGGACGTAAGGACGGATTGTTGCTGCGCGGGAGGGCGGGCAGGATTTGTGTGGCGGCGTCTGGGAATTCGGTGTTGGGGGATTCCGTGTTGGTCGATGCTGCGTTGGGAGAGGTGCGAGACTGATAGATGTGATGACGTACGCGGAAGCATTGGAACGGTTGGCGGCACTTGGGCCGGAGCTGCGCACGGGACGCGCGGCGGATGGCTCGGCGGCTCCGGTGCGCAGGAAGTTTTTGCTGGACCACATTCGCGCCCTGCTGAAGGTGCTCGGGGAACCGCAGCAGAGCTTCGCCTCGGTGTTGATTGCGGGCACGAACGGCAAGGGCTCCACTGCCTCCACGCTTGCTTCCATCACGAACGCCGGTGGAATCAAGACGGGGCTTTACACTTCGCCGCACCTGCTGCGCGTTAATGAGCGGATCAAGATTTCCCCTGACGGGGCTGCGGGTAAGCGGGCGCTGGTTGAAATTCCGGACGCTGACTTCGGCCGGATCTACGGGCTGGTCGACAACGCGACTGCGCGGCTTATCGCGATGGGCGGTCTGCCGCACTATCCCAGCTTCTTCGAGCTGCTGACTGCCATCGCGTTCACTTGGTTTGCCGAGCAGCACGTGGAACTCGCCGTGCTCGAAGTCGGACTCGGCGGGCGGCTGGATGCTACGAACTCCGTTGAGCCTATCGTCAGCGTCATCACCGATATCGGTATTGATCACACGGAATATCTTGGCAACACGATTCGCGAGATTGCTGGGGAGAAGGCCGGCATCCTTCGCCAGGGCGGCGTGCTGGTTACGCTTGCGCAGCATCAGGAGGCCAACGCGGCGATTGGCGAGGCGGCTGTGCGGCTCGGCGTGCGGGGCGTCGACGCAGCCCGCTGCTTGCCAGGGTCCAGGGCTCAGGGTCCAGGGTCAAGCGGGTTGCAACGTTTTCTGCTACGGGCGAATTGCTACGATCTTTCTCTCGAAGGCGAGGCGCTGCACGTTGACTCTCCGCTCGCCGGCCAGCATCAGCAGCGCAACATTGCGCTCGCTATCGCGACTGCCATCGAGTTGCGGAGCAATCAGCGTCTTGTGGACGGTCGCGCTTTTGAGATTTCGAACGCAGCCATCGAGCAGGGGATTCGCGAAACCCAGTGGCCCGGGCGGCTGGAGTGGATCGCCTCGCACGCGGGGCACGCTCCGCTGCTGCTCGACGTCGCGCACAATCCTGCCGGAGCCTGGACGCTGCGTGCGGCGATCTCGCAGCTGCCGGAGGAGATGCCGCGCACCCTGATCTTCGGGTGCCTGGCCGACAAGCAGATCGACGAGATGGAGCAGGTTCTGCTGCCACTCTTCGATTCCACTTCGGGCGACCCGGCACGTGGACGCGACCACGTGATTCTTGCGCCGGTGCACAATCCTCGCGCCGCAACCATCCAAGAACTGGCTGCTGGAGCCCAGCGGTTGGACGTTCCCGTCCACCTGGCGCGAGACCTGCGCGATGCCTTGGAGCAGGCCCAGTCGCTGACGCCGAAGGACGGCGTGATCGTCGCGACCGGCTCCATCTTCCTGGTGGGCGAGATACGCTCACTGGCGTTAGCGCAAGCGGGTTAGCATAGGGGAGATGTCCGCCGCCGACCAGATTCTGAAGACAGAAGAACCCGCCCAGCCAAAGGTACCGCCGCCAGTCGTCTCGTGGCGCCGGCGCTGGGTGAACTACCTCGTCTTCATCCCACTGGTCGCGCTTGCCACCGGCTTCTTCGGAACTATTTCACTTGTGTGCGGGGTATGGGATAAATCCGGCCGCCAGCAGCACGCCATCGCCAGTGTGTGGGCGTGGGTGCTGCTGCGGATCGCGATGTCGCCGGTCAGGCTTGAGCATGCCGAGCGGCTGCCGGTGGGCGCGCCGGCGGTCTATGCCAGCAATCACCTTAGCTACTACGACACGCCCGTGCTGTTCGCCAAGCTGCCGTTTCAATTTCGGATTCTGGCCAAGGCGCCGCTGTGGAAGATTCCATTTATCGGCTGGTACCTGGAGCGCTCGGGGCAGGTGCCTATCGACCAGAGCTCGGGGCGCGCGGGCGTCGTAAGCCTTGCCCGGGGAGCACGCACGCTCGAGGCTGGCATGCCCATGGTGATCTTCCCTGAAGGTGGCCGCGCGTTCAACGGCCAACTGCAGCCGATGCTGGCCGGCGCTGCCTGGATGGCCATCAAGGCGCAGGTGCCGCTCGTCCCGCTGACGCTGGTCGGGACGTATGAGATGCTGCCGATCCACGTGTACGCGCTCAAGCCTCGGCCGGTGAAGCTCATCGTTGGGGAGCCAATTTCGACGGTGGGTATGTCCACGCGGGATGCGGAAGCGCTGACTGAAAGATTAAAAGCGGTGATCCATGCAACCTATTTGGCGGAGCATGATTAACGCGTAGCCCAATTTGGGCAGGTGGATCGAAATCTAATTTCTTTTATCCGTGGTCATACCCTTCCCGCGTGGTGAGCGTGCATCTGACGTGCAGGACGTGCAACTTGCTCTGTACGGAAGGAATGATGATGAAACGAACAAAGTTCACACTGGGTACACTAGCGGCGGTCACGTTAGCGGTCGGAATGACTGCGAGTCCGATGTTGGTGCCGATGGCGAATGCTCAAGTCACCTTCCAGCTTGGCTGGCAGCAGCCACCGCAGGAATTCAACGACGTCCAGCGGCAGGGATATCAGGCTGGAATCGAAGCCGCGCGGCACGATCTGGACTTCCGTCTGTCGCCCGATCCGCATAGGCACTGGGACTACCGAAGCCCGCATGTCCCATCGCCGGCCCGTGACGACTTCCGTCACAGCTTCGGGCGAGGGTACGAGATGGCCTACCAGCACCGCGGCGAGTGGAATCATGATCATCATGACTGGGACCATCATGACGGGGATCGCGATCATCACGATGGCGACCACGACAACAATGGATATCCACACCAGTAGAAGTTGAAGCGCCCCTCCTCCGGAGGGGTGCGCGTTTCACACCGATCCTTTACTCGCGAGCAGGTGTCGCTACAATCAATGTGTGATCGCGCATCTTCGTGGACAAATTCTGAGCAAGACACCCAACGCCGTCGTGATTGATTGCGGCGGTGTTGGGTATGAGCTGGCTATCTCCGTTACCACGTACACCGAGATTGGCGAGGTGGGCGCTGAGGCGCGATTGCATGTGCACACGCATGTGCGTGAGGATGCGCTGCTGCTGTTTGGGTTTGCCGAGCTGACCGAGAAGCGGCTGTTTGAGAAGCTGCTGACGATCTCCGGCATTGGGCCGAAGCTGGCGATCACCGTGCTGAGCGGGATCTCGGCGGACCGGCTGGTGGGAGCGATTCGCAGCGGCGATCATGCAACGCTGACGAAGATTCCCGGGATTGGCAAAAAGACTGCCGAGCGCGTCGTGCTGGAGCTGAAGGACAAGCTTGATGATCTGGCCGGCTTTACGGCCGGGGATGTCATCGTTCGACCGTCGCTCGGAGCAACAGCGGAAGATGTGCTCAGCGCACTGGTGAATCTGGGGTATCCACGACCCATTGCCCACAAGGCGGTTGAAAGCGCGGCGAAGGACGCTGCGGTTTCTGGAGATTTCGAGAAGCTGTTTCGTGCGGCGATGTCCGCAGTGCGCTAGCGCCTAGGCGCGGCGGCGATACTTTACCGCGAACTCGTAGCCGGGATTGGGCGGGTAGAGGTCCGCAACTACGCGCAGCCGTGCGGCGAGCGCAGTCGGACTCAGCAGCGGATACTCCCGCTCCCGCAGCTCGCTGTAATCGAAGTCCAGCGCGAGCGATAGCAGATAGATTGCTACCGCATCTGAGAACGCCGCCTCCAGATACAAGGCGCGGTCCTTGTCGCTGACGCTCGACGGGGCGCCGATCTGCGTGACCTGCGCCGACGCGTTGAGTTCACTGACCGCAGGCTCTGCCACTTGGCTGGCAAACGCGCGTTGCCGTGCTGAGAAGCTTGCCAGACCGCGATTTCGCCGCGAGGCCAGAGGCGCTGGGTCGGGCTGCGCGTTGGCGGGGCGGCCGAACGCCAGGTTGCGGGTCTCCCACGCGTCGATGCTGGTTTCGCCACGCACGCCGCCGAGTGCCTGCTTCCACACGAGGTCGGCAAACACCTCAGGGGTTCCCGCCTGGTCCACAAAGGCATGCGCGACGTTGATAAAGAACTCGAAGCTTAGGGCAAAGCGATCGCCCATCAGCCGCGTGGAGATGAAGACTCCCCGGCGACCGTGGCCGAGTTCCACGTTGCGATGGCAGATGGCGGCATCGGAAAACTCGTCCGTGTAGGCGCTCGCGACCATGGTCGGTTCGGCTGCCGCCTCGCTCTTCAAAAGCGCTTCTGCGTCTGCCTCGGGATTCTCAGGGGTCTCGGTGACGGCCTCGCGCAGCGCCAGCGGAACAAAATAGTAGGTATTTGCTTTGAGCGAAGCCGTGATCGCCGTTGGTACGGTCTCAAGCATCCGGTCGAGATCGAGATCCGCGAGGCCCGTCTCGCCAAACGTGGCAAAGCTTACGCCGTTGGGCGACTGGCGGACTTCTGTATCGTGCGCAATCTGCGCGGCGTTCACCAGGCTGGCGGCGCGCACTAATTGTGGCGTACGCGGCTGGCCGGTCTGTACAGTCTCTGCCATTAGCTTATTCTAAATGAGTATGGCTACTGCAAACGATGTAGAACGCGCGCGACGGGATGGTGAATTGTTTGGAATCCCACTGGGGGACCTGGGCTGGTTCCAGTCGCTGATTATGGGGATTGCCACCGGAATGGCTGCTTTCTTCCTCACGACCTTCGTGGCCATCATGGTCCTGCTGGTTTACATGGTGGCGACGGGCAAGCATCCGGACTTCGCGGAAACCTATCGTCTGGCGGGGTTTCCTGTCGGCGTGGTCGTGATGGCGCTGGCGCTGGTCTTCCTCGGCGTGCAGTGGGCGCGACGCATGAAGCGCAAGATGCGCAGGACGTAAGCGCACCCACCGCACATTCATTCACCGCAAAATTCTCTGGAGTCGGGGATTCTCCGCCACTTTGGGCGCGCGGACGCGTATCCTAACGCCATTCGGTTTTCTCTATTCTGAACCCCTTCTGAGGAGTTTTTCCCATGGCGAAGTTCGCTAGTACCTTGCTGCGTCGAAACATGACCGCGGCCGTGATGGCAGCAGTTGTTTCGACGGTGTTTCTGAGCGCCAGCGCGCAAGACAAGAAGAAGCACGAGGAGGCTAAGCCCGTCCCGTCTTACTATGGTCCGCAGCCCGCGACTGAGACGCTGGACCTCGCGATGTATCAGCGCATTCGCGATGAAGGCTTTCAGCACGGCAAGGTGATGGACTTCGCCGAGGCGCTCAATGACGGCATTGGGCCGCGGCTGACCGGCTCGCCCAACATGGCCAAGGCCAATGCGTGGACGCGCGATACGTTGACGGCGATTGGGCTTTCGAACGCTCATCTTGAAGACTGGGGCGAGTTTGGCATGGGCTGGGCGCAGGTGAATACGTGGGCGCGCATGGTCTCGCCTGACCCAGAACCGCTGTGGATGCAGTCCGCCCCGTGGTCTCCTGCGACCAAGGGACCGGTCACGGGCGAGATTGTCTACGTGCCGCTGACGGACGCCAAGGAACTGGACGCGCTCAAGGGTAAGCTGGCGGGCAAGATTGTGCTGCTCGGCGCCACGCGTCCCACGCCCGACATCACCAAGCCGCTCTTCACGCGGTATACCGACGAAGAGCTCAAGGAGATGCAGACGTATACACCGGGTGGCTCGTTCTCGCTGAGCAATCCCGCGTTCCGGACGATGTACGCGGAACGCATGCAGCGTGCGGCGCTGCGCAAGCAGGCTCTTGCGATGATGACCGACGAAGGCGTCCTCGCGATCATCACGCCCAGCCGCGATAGCGAGGATGGTGGCGGGACCGGCATCATCTTCGACGATAACGGCGCGAACCTCGCGCGTGATGCGCAGAAACCCGAGAATGCCGTCAAGATTCCCAACGCTGTGATGATGATTGAGCATTACAACCGGCTCGCGCGGATGGTCGAGCATCATGTGCCTGTCACCCTTGAGGTCAATATTGAGACAAAGTTCACCGGCGAACACGAGCACGGCTTCGATACTGTAGCCGAGATACCCGGCACCGATCCTGAGGTGAAAGATCAGGTAGTTATCGTCGGCGGGCATCTCGATAGCTGGATCTCCGGCACGGGCGCGACCGACAACGGTGCGGGCAGCGTGATCGCCATCGAAGCGGTGCGCATTCTCAAGGCGCTCGATCTGCATCCGCGCCGCACCATTCGCATCGCGCTGTGGAGCGGTGAGGAGGAGGGCCTGTTCGGCTCGCTGGGCTACGTGAAGCAGCACTTCGGCAGCTTTGCTCCGCCGGCTACGCCCGATCCCGCTGGCCTGCCTAGTTTCATGGGGCATCACGGCGCGTTCAACCCTACGCCGGAGTGGGACAAGCTGGACGCTTACTACAACCTCGATAACGGAACCGGCAAGGTGCGCGGCGTATACACGCAGGGCAACTTTGCTATCGCGCCCATCTTCGCGCAGTGGATCGCGCCGCTTGCTGATCTGGGCGTTACGACGATTACGAATCGCAACACCGGCGGCACCGATCACCTGTCGTTCGATGCGGTGGGGCTGCCGGGCTTCCAGTACATCCAGGATCCGATGGACTACGAGACGCGCACGCACCACTCCGACATGGACACGGTTGATCGCCTGCACCCAGCTGACCTTGAACAGGCCGCAGTGGTGGAAGCGATCTTCCTCTGGAACACCAGCCAGCGCGACGCCATGATGCCGCGCAAGCCGTTCCCGCACCCTGAGCTCGACCAGAAGATGAGTGCCCCGCTGAAGGGCATCTATCCGAACGCAACCGAGTAGACGTCATCCATCCCCAACCAGCGGCGAAGACTTCGGTCTTCGCCGCTCTTCTTTGTGAGCCGAGCAAGCCTGCGCGTTGCAGAAAGATCGGTGTGCTTGCCGAGGTCCCGCGTTATAGTTGCTGGCATGAAGGCGATCCCGCACCCGCGAGCCACAACGCTGCTGCTGGCCATTGATTTGGTCGGCACGGGATTGTTCGCTGCCGAAGGGGCTTCGGTGGCCCTGAACGCCCGGCTGGATCTTTTGGGCGTGCTGGTGATTGCGGTGGTGACGGCGACCGGGGGCGGCATCCTTCGCGATGTTCTTCTGGGGGATACGCCGCCGAGCTCCATTCGCGACTGGCGTTATTTCTTTACGGCCCTGATTGCGGGAGCCGGCGTGTTCCTTGTGCATTCCGCCATTCATTTTGAGAACTTGTCACTCATTACCTTGCTCGATGCGGCTGGTTTGAGCTTTTTTGCTGTCGCCGGCGCGGCCAAGGCGGTGCAGTTTGGGATTCATCCACTTCTTTGCGTGGTGATGGGCGGTATCACCGGGGTCGGAGGCGGTGCCGTCCGCGACGTCCTGCTCGACCGGGTACCCATGGTGCTTCGTGGCGATATCTATGCGACTGCGGCTTTACTCGGAGCGGCGGTTACCGTGGTTTGTCTCAGGTTGAAATTCCATCCTGCGATCGCAAGCGGTGCGGGGATTGTTTGCTGCTTTGCGCTGCGCATGCTGGCAGTCCACTTCCATTGGAATTTGCCGGGCGCTGTTGCTGCGAATTCTGTATGAAGTCTTCGCCACCGTTCTTTGTGAGCCTCGCGGGCGGACCGTAACATCGAAGAGGCATGCCGACCCAGTTCACTCCCGAAACGATGAAGTTCCTGCGCGGCCTCGCGCGCAACAATGATCGCGAGTGGTTTGAAGCGCGCCGCGCGACCTACGAGCGCGCCCTGAAAGCCCCTGTGCTGGCGCTGGTCGATGAGATTAATGCGAGCATGATCGACTTCGCGCCCGAGCATGTACGTCCACCCCACAAGGTTGCGATGCGCATCTATCGCGACATCCGCTTCAGCCCCAACAAGCAGCCGTACAAAACGCACCTCGCCGCATGGTGGTCGCGGCGTGGCATGGAGAAGACCTCCGGCGGCGGCTTCTATCTGCAGATCAGCCCGCAGCACGTGATGATTGCCGCGGGCGTCTACATGCCTGAGCGCGAGCAGCTACTCGCCCTGCGCCGCTGGATGAGCGCACACCACGAAAGCTATCGCGCCACGATCAAGCAGCTGCTCAAATCGCGCGGCGCCGGCTTCGAGCTCAGCGAGAGCGAAGCCCTCACTCGCATGCCCAAAGGCTTCGACCGCGACGACCCTGCCGATGAACTGGTGCGCGCGAAGAGCTGGGGTGTGCGCGCGTGGCTGCCCGGAGAGGCCGCGCTCGAGCCTACACTCGCACGCGAGATCGTGCGCAGATTTCGCTTGATGACGCCGCTGATCGACACGCTCAACAGCGCCATTCTCACGCGCGATCACGACGCTTCGCGGCGCGCACTCGCGTCGCCCTCGAAGCGTTTCTTCTAAGCACGAAAGGACGAAAAACCTGTGAATATGCGCTCTTAAGGGATCAAATTCGGAAATACCCATCAAATATCTGTGGAAATGGGAGATTTGACGTTGACAAAGCGCTCAAGAAGGTTGAAGGTGAACATCGGCGCGGTTCTCCGCACCCGCATGAACACTGGCGATTGACCCCTCGTAAAAGCTTTCGGCGATGTCAGCCGGAAGACGGAACGGGAGCCGTCAGAGGCAGGTCGGGAGATGAGCCAAGGCTCACACTCAATCCGCTTTATCTATTTCTTATTTACTTGAACGAAGGAGAAACAATATGGCAAAGGGAATTACAAAGACACAGCTGGTCCGCCTTCTGGCGGAGAAGCTAGAGCTCACCAACAAGCAGACCGCGGCATTCCTCGAGCTCCTGGCCGAGACCGCCGTCAAGGAGACGAAGAAGTCGGGCGAGTTCACCATCCCCGGCATCGGCAAGCTCGTCAAGGCTGAGCGCAAGGCTCGCATCGGTCGCAATCCGCAGACCGGCGAGGCCATCAAGATCAAGGCCAAGACCGTCGTGAAGTTCCGCGTGGCCAAGGTTGCCAAGGACACGATTGCTCCGCCCAAGAAGTAACCAGCGCCTCGCTAACGAGCGCCCGAATACTTCGGGTTTAGTTTTTGGGTCTTGTGGAGGCTAGTGAAGAGGGCCGGAGAGTCGACGCAGGTTGCGTCGGGTCTCCGGCCCTTTTGACGTTTTGATTACGCTAGGCGACGGCGGGTGCATCCTGCGCGGCGCGTGGAAGAAACGCTCGCACCACCAGCGCCAGCCCTACCGAAATAATCAGGCCCTGGCGCAGCGGCTGCGCATTGAAGCTCCATCCGAAGACCGCGAGTACCAGGAATACTGCGAGGAAATAAATCTCACCCAGCAGCGCCTGCACCCAATGCGGTTGCGCTCCTGCTGGTGCGATTTGTGGCTTCGTCGCAGGCAGAAAGCGCGGCACGGCCTTTTCGTAGTCGAGATACGCTTGCCCAAACTTCGCGGCCAGGAAGGGCTCTTCCGCCAGCGCGAGCCGCACCTGGAAGATCCACAGCAGGACTACTGCGAACACCGCGCCGCTGGGTGGCATGAGAACCGTCACGCCGAGCGTGTGCAGCAGCGTCCCCAGGTAGAGGGGATTGCGGGTGCGCCGGTACGGGCCGTCGGCCAACATCGTCTCGCCGTGCATAGATGGGGACTTCACGATGCTCGACCCTACGTACGCCGATCCCCAGACCCGCAGCCACGCGCCGAGGCCCGTCAGCAGCAGTGCGATGATCAGCAGCGTAATCGTCGCCGCATCAAACGCCAGCCATCCCTGCTTGGTCAGCGCAGTGGATAGCACCAGCCACGTCGAGCTCGTCGTAAAGCCCGGCACGCCCGCCAGCGAATGCAGGAACAACCACGGCGCCGTGAAGCCAAGGATGTAGATCAGCGCGTGAATCATGAAGCGGAAACGATACTCAAAACGTGTAGCCTGCATCAGAAACTGTTCTCCACGGTGTTGGATTCCACGGCCGCAGGTGCGGATGCGACGAGCTTGTCGATTGCCGCCGGCTGCGCTTCGTCCTTGTAGATCACGCCTGCCTTCATTACGAACGGCACGTGCTGCAGGATCTTCACATCCGCCAGCGGATCGCCCTTCACCGCAATCACGTCCGCCCACTTGCCCGGCTCGAGTGAGCCGACCTTGTCGGTCCATCCCATCAGGTCTGCCGCGTTCAGTGTTGCCGTCTGCAGCGCGGCCAGCGGGGTCATCCCAAACTGGTTCACGTACACGTCCAGCTCATGCGCGTTCAGGCCGTGCGGATAGACCGCTGCATCGGTTCCGCAGGCTACCTTCACGCCCGCCTTGATGGCGCGGATCGCGTTCTTCTTCTCCACCGCGCTCACGTCCTTCATCTTCTGCGCGTAGAACGGCGGCAGGTTGCCGTACTGCTGGACCCAGTCGATGAGGTAGGCCGTGGGCACAAAGTAGGTGCCGTGCTTCAGCATCATGGCAATGTCGGCATCGTCGATATAGCTGCCGTGTTCGATGGAATCGACGCCAGCCTCGGAAGCCCACAGGATCGCCTGCGCTCCATGCGCGTGCGCGGCGACCTTACGGCCGAGGCGATGCGCGTCCGCCACGATAGCCTGCATCTCCTCCAGGGTGTACTGCGATGCCTGCGGGTCATCGCCCTTGGACAATACGCCGCCGGACGCGCCAATCTTGATGAGGTCCGCGCCGTACTTGATGTTGTTGCGGACCATGTGCTGCACCGCCGGAATTCCGTCGGCCACGCCTTCGCCCTGCACGTGATATTGCTCCGGCAGCAGGTTCTCATCCATGTGTCCGCCCGTGATGCCCAGTGCCGGGCCTGACACCTGCATGTGCGGGCCGGGGATGTGTCCTAGATTGATCTCGTCGCGCAGGGCCACGTCGGTGAAGCCGTTCGCGCCGACATTGCGCACGGTCGTGAAGCCGGCGTCGAGCGTGGTCTTGGCGTTCTCCACGCCGAGGATCGCTTCCTTGGCCGGCGTCATCGAGAGCTCGAAATAGGGATCGAAGTTGGTGGCGTCCGTCAGGTGCGTGTGCACGTCGATGAGGCCCGGCAATAACGTGTAGGCCGTCAGGTCGACGACGCGGTCGCCTGGGCCTGCGGGTGTCGCACTGGTCGCGGCAATCGCGACGATCTTGTCGCCGCTGATGATGACGGTCTCGTCGGGCGTTTCCTTGCCAGTATGCACATCGAGCACGCGGCCGGCGCGCAGCAGGGTGCGTCCAGTGGTGGGCTGATAGGTCGGTTGAGCGAAGGCCGTGGCAGCAGCAAGGCCAAGCATAGCGAGCGGGAGAAACGTACGGCGCATCATGAACCTCTTTGTTGGAAGTGGATGTACATGGGCCCGAGCCGAAGCTCAAATCTCAGACAGCGGAAAACAATCTCAGTCAGCGCAGAAACCTACGCGCCCGGTGTATCGCCCAGCGCCGTCAGTATCGCGTCAAAGTCCTCCACGCCGGAGTACTCGATGATCACCCGGCCCTTGCCCTTCTTGTCCTCGATGGTGACCTTGAGGCCGAGGCGGCGGCGAAGTGTGTCCTGCGCGTCGCGTACGTTCGGGTCTACAACGTCTGCGGGCTTGGCTGGCTTGGCTTTCGATTCCGGATTGAGCAGGCCCTGCACGTAGTTCTCGGTGGCCCGCACCGATAGATGCAGCGCCAGCACCTTCTGCGCGGCTGCAAGGATGGCCTCGGGCGACTCCAGCGCCAGCAGCGCCCGCGCGTGCCCGAAACTCAACTCTCCCAGTTCCACGTGACGCTGCACGGATTCCGGTAACTTCAACAAACGAAGGAAGTTAGATACGCTTGCGCGATCCTTGCCGGTGCGTTCCGCCATTTGTTCCTGGGTCATGTGGAAGTCCCGGCTGAGGCGCACGTAGGCATGCGCCTGCTCCATCGGGTTGAGGTCGGCGCGCTGCAGGTTCTCGACGATGGTCATCTCCATCGACTGAAGGTTCGACACCTCGCGCACGATTGCGGGGATCGTCGCCTTGCCTGCCTTCTTGCTTGCCAGGAGCCGCCGCTCGCCCGTGATGAGCGTGTAGCGGCCATCCTGGCGATGGTTCACGCCATGCCGTACCACGATCGGCTGAACCACCCCAGTGGCCTTAATGGAGATCGCCAGCTCCGCCAGCTTGGCCTCGTCGAAGTTGGTGCGGGTCTGGAACGGGTTGCGGTCAATCAGCTCGACATCGATCTCGAGGGGTTTGCCGGTCGACTCCACCGCCGCAGCTGCAGCCGAAATCGGAGCCGTTACCGCTGCTGGCCTGGATGGCAATAGCGACTCCAGCCCCTTACCCAGCGCTCGCGGCTTGCTCGACTGCGCCTTACCGTGTTGATCAACTTGATTCGCCGTTGTCATGTTCAATTCCTACCTATCAAAATAATTCCGTTTGGCACAACCGATGCGTTGCTGACACCGTATCTCGAGTCGTCAGGACTTCCGAAACGGCCACATACCTTTTGACTCGCCAATGCTCTCCAGCACAGCGAAGTTGGGTTTCGGCCCCTGCTTCTTTGGCGGCTTCATGCCGTTCCGCTCCAGAAGCTCCAGCGCGAGGTTCCGATAGGCCTCGGCCCCGCGCGAACGCGGATCGTACAGGGCCACAGGCTTTCCGTGGCTAGGCGCCTCGGCGAGCCGGATATTGCGCGGGATGGTCGTTTTGAAGAGCTTGTCCTCAAAGAAGTTCTGCAGGTTGTCCCGGACCTGCTGCGAGAGGTTGGTGCGGTCGTCGAACATCGTGAGCAGCACGCCTTCAATGGAAAGCTCGGGGTTGAAGTTGGCGGAGACGCGATCGAGCGTCGCCATGAGCTCGGAGATGCCCTCGAGCGCAAAGTACTCGGCTTGCATGGGAACCAGGAGGGTGTCGGCTGCGACCAGGGAGTTCAGGGTCAGCAGATCGAGTGCCGGCGGGCAATCTAGGAAGATAAAGGGATAGTCATTCCGGGCGGGCTCCAGGGCCTCGCGCAGCCGATGCTCCCGGCGCTCGACACCCACCAGCTCGACATTCGCGCCAATCATGTTCTTTGTGCCGGGGATGAGCGAGAGCTTTGGCACATCGGTGGGCACAATGACCTCGATGGCGGTGGCATTTCCCAGCAGGAGGTCATAGACGGAAAGGCGCTCCTCATCGCGCGAGAAACCAAGGCCTCCGGTGGTATTGGCCTGGGGATCGACGTCAAGGAGTAGGACCGGCACGCCTTCGAGGGCGACGGCCGCTGCCAGGTTGATGGCGGTCGTGGTTTTGCCGACGCCACCCTTCTGGTTGACGATGGCGATGACCTTACTGCGGGGCGGAAGGCTGTTGGGCGGCTGAGGGCGCTGGGACGTAGGGTTCTGCGAAGGGGGCGGGTTCGGTGCTTGGTTTTGTTCAGACATGGGACGAACCTCAGCCTAGCAGAACCGGAAGCCCAATGTTCCACGTGGAACACTCCAAGTAGTGTTCCACGTGGAACATCCGGTTGAAATGCTGTGCAACGCATGAGGAGCCTGTGCGTTAGCCGTCCGCTACTTCGATTGCTGCATCTTCACCCAGCCGGGTGCATCGCCTGGGAGCGGAATGCTATCTGCCCCATCGTGCGCGTCCGTCGTTAGCGCCACCAGCCACCCGCCCGGTTTCACGCGCCGCCGAGCCTCCACCGTCGCCTGCTCCATGTTGTCGACGGCGCGGAGCGTCACCACGTCAAAGAGCCTCGGCGTCCCGGCGACTTCCGGCATCGCTTCTACGCGCCCTGCCCAAACTTCCGTGGCGAGTCCGAGGGTGCGCACGGCCTCACGCAGGAACGATGCCTTTTTCCCCTGGGACTCGGCCAGCGTCACCCGCAATCCTGGCAGCAATAATTGGATGGGTAACCCCGGAAAGCCCGCACCGGAACCGAAGTCCAGCAGGCTTGCATTCTGCAGAACGCGCCCGCCGACCTGCACCCCGGCAAACAAACTCTCGCCAAAGTGCCGCCGCACCATCTCCTCGGGCTCCCGAATTGCCGTGAGATTGGTCCGCGCATTCCACTTCACCAGCAAGTCCAGGTATAGGGCTAGCTGCGAATACATCCCTGCCGGAACCGCTGCATTGCCTACATACGGTGTGACGAGCTCCGCGATCCGGCCTTCTGACAGGGTTGCCATGGGCTACCGGGCCGCGCTTTCCGTCTGGTCCGCGCCCCGCAACGTCGCCACTCGCCGAGCCTCGGCGACCAGCCGCTCGAACAGCGCGCGACTGGCGGCGCTGATCTCGAAACTGCGCTCAGGATGCCATTGGACGCCCAGGACGAACTGCTTGGCGGCTGGATGTTCCACGTGGAACACCAAGTCATCGGCGTCCATCTCGACCGCCTCGATCACGCCATCCTCGGGAGAACGTGCCACAATCCGCAGGCCTTCCCCTGGAGCTGCCACCGACTGATGATGACTGGTATTGATGGGCAGCCTCAGATACCCATCCACCTCGGGCGCTTCTTCCTTCGTCAGCAACGACGCGAGCACGCTGTCCTTCGCAACGAGAGCGGTGTGTGCGATGGCCACCTTGCTGCCCGCGCTATGATTCACCGGCAGGGGCGTCAGGTCCTGCACCAGCGATCCTCCGCGCCACACGTTCAGCGATTGCACCCCAAAGCAGATCCCCAGGACGGGCTTTCCGTGCTTCTCGGCATTGTCCAGCAGTAGGTAATCGACGGCCTCGCGAGCCGGATCGGCGGGTGCTGTCGCCGGGTCGCGGTCGGCTCCATAGAGGGCTGGGTCGACGTCCGCCGGGCTTCCGGGGAGCAATACCCCGTCGCAGCTGGCAATCAACTCGCGCAGCGTACCGGCCGGCAAGTCGAGTCCGAGCGCCACCGGCTCCCCGCCCGAGAGGGTTACCGCCCTCGCATAGCTGGGCCACGAGCGCTGGTTATAGGGCACATCGGTCGAGGTCGGCACCGGAATCGCAATGCGTGGCATCATAAATCGTCCCCTGGAAACAGGGTACAAGATTCAGGCCACCCCACACCTCCACGCTCGCAATAGATTTGTCTGCGGGAGGTGGTCAGCGGTGTTAACCAACTAGATACCCCCAACGCAAGCATGCCCTGTGCGCAGCTTGAGTATGCGCACAGGGCATTCGCTTGTTTCAACGGTTCCGCGCTACGGTTTCTGACCGGGGGTCAACAGGGCTTCAAACTCAGGATTCCCGTGCAGCGTGGCGAGCTGCTGATCCTGCTGCAGCTGCTGTCGGTCTTTGAATCCTTCCTCGATTGCCTTGTGCAGGTACAGAATTGCCTGTACCTTCATTCCCGCGTGCGCATAGATCTCCGCAAACGTGAGGTAGAGTTTGGCCAGCTCCGCGGGCGACTCAATCTGCTGGATCCCATTCATTGCGATCTCCTGGAAAATGTCCGGGTCCAGTAAGAACGCCTTCTCGTAGGCCTCGGCACCGTTGCTGTACTGGTGTTCCACCATGTACACCGCGCCCAGGTTGCTCCAGAACGGAGCGGTCGCTGCGTCCAGCTTGATCGACTTCTTGTACAGCTGTGTGGCCCGCTTGTTGTTGTTCTGGTGGAAGTATATGGTTCCCAAATTGTTGTATGGTGCGGCAAACTTGCTATCCAGCTTGGTCGCCTGGCCATAGTTGGCGATGGCGTCTTCGTCGTTGGCCATGCGCTGGTAAGCAACGCCGATCTTGTTGTAGATCTCGGCGTTCTGCGGCCGAATCTTGCGGTACGCCTCAATGGCGTCTGCGTAGCGCCCATGCACCACCATCAAGTCTGCCAGCAACTCCGGCGTGACCACGGTAGGCTCAGCGTTTGTCGACGCTGGCGTCTGCTGATCGACGTGTCCGAAGTTCAGCGCGTTATGGGTCTGCGCCAGCGCGCCGCACGCGAAGACGAGACCGACCACTCCTGTGCAACTGACTAAGCTCATCGCAGTCAACTTCATACGTACCTCCCAGTGCAAGCTAACGTTTGACCCTGCAATCCCAACGCGCACTCTAGACCGAAATGGGATTAGGGACTAGCATGATCCCAATTGGTTCGGCTGGATAGGCCCACTTCCGCAAAATCCACCGGACCACTTTGAGTTCAGCCTTCCGCGGTCTCCGGCGGACGGTGACAGGAGCACGCATGACACGCCGTGCCTCAAGCTTTGAACTCGTGCTTCCGCCGCGTCCGGAAGGTGTGCCCTCCTTCCACTGGCTGCGCAACGCGCTGCGCACGGAGATTCTCAACGGCCGCATCATGCCGGGATCCAAGCTGCCTGCAAGCCGCGAGTTCGCTCGCCAGTACCAGCTTTCGCGCGGCACGATTCTCGCGGCGCTCGACGAACTGCAGGCCGAGGGCTATCTCGAAGGCCGGCGCGGCTCCGGTACGTACGTCTCGCAGATTCTTCCTGAGCATCTTCTTCCCTCGCAGACGATTGCGGACCAGGAGCTCAGCGCGAACGCGTCCCAGGGGCCGCATCTCTCCGGGTTCGCGACGCGCGTGCGTCCGTTCACGCTGCAGGTGAGGCCGGAGAACAGCGCCTTCCGGACCAACCTTCCCGCGCTCGATCTCTTTCCCACCACGCTGTGGGCGCAGCTGACTGGGCGTCGTCTGCGCTCTGCTACCACGCGCGATCTGCTTGGTTGCGAAGCGCAGGGATATCGTCCGCTGCGCGAGGCGATCGCCGATTACGCGCATAGCTCGCGCGGCATTCAGTGTTCGCCCGAGCAGGTCCTCGTGGTCTCGGGTGTGCAGGAGGGTCTCGACCTGGCGGCGCGCCTGCTGCTCAATCCCGGGGACAAGGTGCTGGTGGAAGATCCTGGGTACCAGGGTGCGTATGCTGTCTTCGCGGCGATCGGTGCGCGCGTCGTCTCCATGCGGCTGGATGCTGAAGGAGCAGCGCCGAAGGAATCTGATTTCCGCGGCTGCCGCTTCGTTTACGTCACGCCGGGCCACCAATATCCAGTTGGCATGACCATGAGTCTGCAGCGCCGGCTGCAGCTTCTGGCCTGGGCAAAGAAATACGACGTGCCCATTCTGGAGGACGATTACGACAGCGAGTTCCGCTTCTCCGGCCGCCCCATTCCCGCGATGCAGGGCCTCGATCACGGAGGCAAGGTCATCTTCTGCGGCAGCTTCAACAAGGTCATGTTTCCTTCGCTGCGGCTGGGCTACTTAGTGGTGCCGCGCAATCTGATCGAGGTGTTCGCGTGCGCCAAGGCGCTGACCACACGGCATCAATCGCTGCTCGACCAGGCGGTGCTGTGCGATTTCATCGAGCAGGGACACCTTGGCCGGCATCTGCGTCGCATGCGCAAGATCTACCAGGAGCGCTACACCATCCTGCGCGAGTCGGCGCAGGAGCACCTAGCCGAGTATCTTGAGATCGCCACGATCGAAGCCGGCCTGCAGACCATCGGGCTTCTGCACGGCCATCTCGCCGTCCAGGGCATCTCCGCCGAGATGGTTGCGCAGCGCGCCGCGTTGGTAGACATCGACGTGGTCCCACTAAGTCACTACTGCCACATCGCCTCGATCCCCGAAGGCCTGCAGATAGGCTTTGCCGCGGTGCACGAGAAGGAAATTCATCGCGGCGTGCTGAAACTGGCCAGCGTATTTGATCGCATCAAAGCCGAGCGCCTGCCCGCGAACGGGCGCGCCGTTGGCGGAAATTTGGTTTGACGGATCGCGCTCGGTGGAGAATACTAATCCGGTCTCGCAGCTAAATGTAGTAGCGGTTTTCCTGCTGTCCTCAAGGCACGAAGAACCAAAGAATTCTCTACCGAGCCGTCAGTAGTCAGGCCCACAACGGGCACGCGCAGGAGGGTTCGTCGATCGCTCTACCAGGCTGGCCTTCCTCCCTCCGAGACCGTCCAGCAACAACTGTTCACCGGGTATGCAGAAATCTATCTCCACCTGGTGGGGGAACGTTCCTTCCTCCATTCCGCGTTAACTGCAGGATCAACCGAACGCCTGGAAAGGGAGAACTGCTATGAGCCAGATCACTGATTTGTTGGTACAGAAAACGGGTCTCAGCCCTGATAAGGCAGTGGAAGTCGAACAGGTCGTTGTTTCGCACGTCATCTCGTGCGTTCCGCCGGAATTCCAGGGAATGCTCAGCTCCGCAATTGGCTGTGCGGCTCCCGAAGCAGCAGCAGCAGGCCAGCCTGCCGAGTCCGGTGGAATTGGCAGCCTGATCGGCGAAGCCAGCAGCTTGTTTGGCAAGAAGAGCTAAACCGCCGCCGCTTTCCCTGTACGGATGCCGCTTTTCCGCAGAGTCGTTCGGTGTTTGTGCTCAACCTCTATCACCGGATTCGCAAGAGCCCGACTGCCCTCATTTCATCTCCGGAGAAACGTATGAAATTCAATCGCCTCACCTCTTCGCTCCTGGTCCTCGCCTCCTCGATCTTGTTCGCTGCGCTGCCGGCGGTTGCCCAGCAGTCTAAGGGAGGGACACCTCCTACCGCTTCCGCCTCCATGGGGCTTGTCGACCTGAACACGGCCACGACCGCGCAACTCAGGGCGCTTCCCGGGGTCGGCGACGTGTATGCCTCCAAGATCATCGCGGGCCGTCCGTACGCCAATAAGACGCAGCTCAAGACCAGGGGCATCGTGCCTTCTGCCACTTACAACAAGATCAGCAAGCTCGTGATCGCCGGCCAGGGCAAGTAGGCCAGGCGGCCATCACTCCTCGCCGCCGAGCTCAGCGTTCGGCGATCCCGGCGAGCGGAAGACTTCGCTAGCCCCTCACGAAAGAAATTCCTTAGGAGGTCCAATCACCATGAAGATCAAGCTCATTAAGATCATCACCCTGGGCTCAGTACTCTCGGCCAGCCTCTCCTTCGCGCAGCCAGTGAAGGCGCAGACCACCACCACGACGCCTACGACCACGTCCACCACCGCGGAAACGAAGGCGCAGAAGAAGGCAGCCGCCAAGGCAGCCAAGGCAGCTGCGGCGACACCAACCACGGCGACGAAACCGGCTCCTACGCCGGCGCCGACGAAGGCGGCCAAGAGCGCGCCACCCGCGGCGATGGCACCCTATTCCAAGGGCAAGCCTGTAGCAATTCCGGCTGCCAAGCCAGCGGCGCCGCCAGCCACGGCGACGGCAGCGACAACGGCTACCACCACCGGCACGGAAACCAAGGCGCAAAAGAAAACCGCGGCCAAAGCAGCCGACGCCACTCCAGCGCCCGGGCCCATGACGGCGGCGAAACCAGCGCCTACGCCGGCACCGACGATGGCGAGTAAGAGCGCGCCACCCGCGGCGATGGCGCCCTATTCGAAGGGAACACCTGCAGCGTTGCCGGCTGCCAAGGCGGCCGCACCCAAAGCTGCGTCACCCACCCCGGCAAACGCCAGCGAAATCGTTGCCGCGAAGTCCAAGGGTCTTGTCTGGGTGAACCTCAACACGAAGGTCTACCACGGCTCGGGTGACAAGGAGTACGGCACCACCAAGAACGGCAAGTTTATGACCGAGGCCGACGCGAAGGCCGCCGGTGCCCGCCAGGCCTCGAAGTAGAACGACCGTGAATCAGAAATCTCGAAGCGCACGAGACCAAGAACGGCCAATCGCGTTGCCCTAGCAGCTCGATCGGCCGTTCTTCTCGATGGCCCAGGCGCGTTCCAGCAGGCTAACCACCTCCGCGTCTTCCACCTGGGTGAAATTTCGGTAGAACCCTCCGACCGCCGCAAACGGCTGCGGCAGATCCAGGCAAACAATCTCGTCGACAACCGTCCGCAACCACTCCCAGGCGGACGCCGGCGCTACCGGCACGGCCAGCACCAGCCTCGCCGGCTGCATCTGCCGAAGCGCCTGGATCGCCGCATACACGCTGGCTCCGGTCGCCACGCCGTCGTCGATGAGGATTACTGTCCTACCCAAAACATCCAGCTGCGGGCGGTCTCCGCGATACACACTGGCTCGCCGATCCAGCTCTTTGCGCACCTCGGCGGTGATCCACTCCACCTGTGCGTTCGTAATCCCGGTGGTGCGCAACATGTATTCATCGAGATAGCGTCCGCCGCTTGCGGATACAGCACCGAACGCCAACTCTGTCTGCCCGGGCACTCCCAGTTTCCGCGAAAGAAATACGTCCAGCGGAGCTCCCAGCGCGGCCGCTACCTCAAACGCGACCACCACGCCACCCCGCGGCACTCCGAGGACCACCACGTCCGCTCGATGCGCGAAGCCCCCCAATCGCTTCGCCAACTGCCGCCCCGCGTCCACGCGATCCTCAAAGATCATCGGCGGCCACCCTTTACGCTTCCCAGCCACAGCCTACTCCGATGCTATGCTCTGGTCCCGCAACGCCGCGCCGCCAGAGCGCCATTCCCTGGCAGCGAAAGGCGAGAAGGTGTCGCTCGCGCAAAATCTTTAACCTTGATGTAGGCTTTTCTTCGGTGCCGGCGAGTGCGTCTTCTTGCCGCCAACTTCGTAAGCCCTCAGGAAAGTTGTCCAATGACCCGTAGGATTTCGCTGTGCTTCGCCGTCGTCCTCGCCCTTTCGCTCGCTCCAATCAGCTTCGCGCAGGCTCCCATTCCCAAGGGTCCCGTCCCCGACTCCCCAGCGATAGAGCAGCGCATCGACGCCATGCTCGGAAAGCTCACCACCGCGGAAAAGATTCAGCTTATCGGGGGCACCGAAAACTTCTACACCTTCCCGGCGCCGAGCATCGGTTTGCCGCAGCTCAAGATGTCCGACGGCCCGCTCGGCGTGCGCACCTGGGGACCGAGCATTGCGTATCCCGCGGGCGTTGCGCTGGCCGCGACGTGGGATCCAAAGCTCGCCGAGCGTGAAGGCGTGGCACTCGGCCAGGACGCACGCGCGCGGGGCGTTCACTTCCTCCTTGCCCCTGGCGTGAACATCTACCGCGCTCCGATGAACGGTCGCAACTTCGAGTACCTCGGCGAAGATCCCTACCTCGCCGCGCACATGGACGTCGGCTATATTGACGGCGTGCAGAGCCAGGGCGTGTGCGCCACGGTCAAGCATTACGCCGCGAACAATTCTGAATACGATCGTCACAACATCAACAGCGTCGTCGACGAGCGCACCCTGCACGAGCTCTACCTGCCCGCGTTCAAAGCCGCCGTGCAGCAGGCCCATGTCTGTGCCGTGATGGACAGCTACAACCTGGTTAACGGCGAGCACTCCACACAGAATAAGGTCCTCAACATCGACATTCTCAAGAAGGACTGGGGCTTCAACGGCCTGCTTATGTCCGACTGGGATGCCACCTACGACGGTGTGGCCGCAGCCAACGGCGGGCTCGATCTCGAGATGCCTTATGCGAAATTGATGACCGCCGACACCATCGGCGCTGCAGTTAAGAGTGGCGCCGTTTCGGAAGCCACACTCGACGACAAGGTTCGGCGCCTGCTCCGCGTCACCCTGATGTTCGGTTTCCTCGATCGCCCTCAGCTCGATACCAGCATCTCGCAGGACAATCAGCACGGTGCCCAGGTCTCGCTTGAAGGTGCGCGCGAGAGCCTCACGCTGCTGAAGAACGAAGGCGACCTGCTCCCGCTCAACGCGGCGCATATCCACACGATCGCGGTCATCGGTCCTGACGCATCGCCTGCTGTATCGGGCGGCGGCGGCAGCTCAACGGTCGAGCCCTTCCAGGCCGTTAGCATTCTCAATGGCCTCAGCAACTCCCTCGCCGGCAAAGTGAATGTTCTCTTCGCGCGCGGCATTCCGTCCATCCAGGACATCTTCCGCAACACCGAGTTCACCGAGCTCAAGGAGGAAGTCTTCGAGGGAGACGAGGCGAAGGGCAAGTCCGTCGTCAGCTCACCGCATCGCATCGCGAGCTGGACGGGCGAGATGTTCAGGCCGCCCGCCAAGACTCCGCAGACCGTCCGCTACACCGGCTTGTTCACGCCGAAAGAAGATGGTCCGTATCTCTTTGTTGCCGCGGCGCCCGGCGAGGATCGGTTCGAATTGCAGGTCGACGGCAAGCAGCTACTCGATCAGCCGCATCGCGAAGGCCACGCACCGAAGACGGCCACGCTTGCGCTGCACGCTGGCCAGCCCATTCACTTCACGCTTCTCTATCATCCATTCTCCGCGGGCCAGAGCATCGCCTTTGGCATTCGCCGTGAGCAGGACCTGATCGACGCGGCTACGCTCAAGATCGCTTCCGAGGCCGACGCCGTCGTCCTCAGCGTCGGCTTCAGCGGCTCGACCGAGAGCGAAGGCTTTGATCGCACCTTCGAACTTCCGTGGGGACAGGACGCGCTGATCCGCGCCGTCTCTGCTGTCAACAAGCACACCATCGTGGTGATCACCGCTGGTGGCGCCGTAGACGCCATGCCCTGGATCAACGGTGTTCCCGCGGTGCTCCACAACTACTATCCCGGCCAGGCGGGCGGCACCGCTCTCGCGGAAGTGCTTTTCGGCGAACGCTCGCCCGAGGGCCGCCTGCCCTTCAGCTTCGATCGCTCCTGGGCTACCGATCCCGTCCACAACACGTACTACCCAGCCGAGATGCCCGAGAAGCCTGAGGACATCATTACCGTGAACTACAGCGAGGGTCTCTTCAACGGCTATCGCTACTACACGAGCGAGCAGCTCGCGCCCGATCAGCAGCCGCTCTTCCCCTTCGGCTTTGGTCTCACCTACACCACGTTCCGCTACAGCCACATCAAGGCCGTGGTCGAAGGCAAAGGCGATGCGACCACGGTAAACGTCTCGGTTGACGTGACCAACACCGGCAAGCGCGCAGGCTCCGACGTTGTGCAGCTTTATGTCGGCGATCCTTCGGCCAAGGTCAAGCGTCCTGCGAAGGAGTTGAAGGGCTTCGAGCGTGTAAGTCTTGCAGCCGGCGCTACCCAGCGCGTGCAGTTCAAGCTCACGCCGCGCGATCTCTCGTACTACAGCGTCGACGACCACAACTGGAAGATCGATCCCGGCGCGTTCAAGGCTTACGCCGGCGGCAACAGCGCTCAAACCCCCGAGGTCGCCAACTTCACCGTAGCACCGTAACGGCGACCCGGCGGACGCATCCTTCCCCAATCCGGGGAAGGATGCGTCCCGCTAGTTGTCATCATCATTATCAGCGTCGTCGGCCGCATCATACGGATGCGCGCCCCGCGGATCGGGAGCCACCACCGCAGGTTGCGTATACGTCTTGCCCTCAACGCTGAGCCGCACCGTGTAGTCTCCCGGCTCTAGCGCAACCAGGCCTCGCCGGCCTTCTCCACGCGCGGCGGCTGGCTTGGGTGGCATGCTTCCCGTGCAGGCATCCTGCGGTGCCGGCTCGCTGGCTCCTCCGCCAAACTCCTCGCCGCGGCGCTGTACTACATTCAGCGCGAAGCGATGCATCCCCGGCGTCGCGACTGGAGGCGGCGCCGGCTCCCGCCAGATCGCCTGCACATCAATCTTCTCTGTATCCACCGGCTTCACGGGAGTGTCACTGGCAGCGCACGCGCGCACCTCGCCTTTGCTGTCCAGCAGCTCGAGCTTCAGTGGCGTGGTTGGCGCAGACTTCAGCCAGTAGTACGCCAGCACGCCTCCCGGAGGATTCTTCTCCTGCGGCTCCTCTGGCGGCAGCGGCGTTCCATCTTCCACCCCCGGCACCAGCGCGAGCGCCGTTCCCGGCTGGAACAGATACACCGGCGCCGAAACAATCTCCGCGCCCTTCGCCGCCAGTTGTCGCAGCGCTGTCATTTGGTCCAGAACCCAGAACCCGCGTCCATGCGTCGCGATATCCAGGTCGTCGCCATGCACGACTAAATCGCGCACGGACGTCACAGGCATATTCAACTGCAGCGGCTGCCAGTGGTCCCCGTCATTGAACGACACGTACACGCGCAGCTCCGTCGCCGCAAAGAGCAGCCCCTTGACCTTGGGATCTTCCTTGACCGAGTTGACGAACGCACCGTCGAGAATCCCATTCGCAATCTTCGTCCACGTCTTCCCACCATCATGGGTGCGATAGATATAGGCGCCGTAGTCTGCCAGCCGATGCCGGTCTACCGACGCGTACGCCGTGTTCGGATCGAAGTGTCCCGCCTCAATCTGCGAGATCTTGCTCCACGCCGTCAGCGCCGGCGGTGTCAGGTTGTTCCAGTGCGTTCCGTCGTCGGTGGTGTTCCAGATCAACCCATCATCGGTACCCACCCACACCGTCTTCGCATCCAGCGGCGACGGGCTGATGGTGTACACCACGCCAAACCGGTCGGTCATCGGCTGGTCGATATTCTTTGCTGTCACCGCATCCAGCGTCTTTGGGACCTCCGGGTTTACACGCGAAAGATCACCGCTGATCTTCTCCCACGTCGCTCCATGATCGCGCGTACGAAACACAAACTGGTTGGAGTAATACAACGCCTGGTCAATGGGCGAGAACACTTCCGGCAAGGTCCATGTCTTGCGCGCCGGATCTTTCGGATCATCAGCGGGCAGCTTGCCCAGCGGCTGCTGCACATTCAACGTCTGGTTGCAGCGGCCCGCGCCGGCGCCGTACAGCTCAGTTGGGTCCTTAGGATCCGGAACGACTGTATCGCTCTCTCCGGCCTGGCAGAGTGGCTCCCAGCTGCGATAGTCCAGGACGCCAAAGCGCGACCACGTCGCAACGCCTACCGCGCCTGAATCCTGCTGTGCACCCTCCAGCCAATACGGAAAGCGCGTATCCGCCGCTATGCGATAGATCTCCGCCGTCGGCTGGTTGTACCAGGTGCTCCACGTCTTCGCGCCATCCACGCTCACTACCGTGCCCTGGTCGCTCGAAAGCACCATCCGCTTTGCGTCTGTTGGATTGATCCACAGCTGGTGATAGTCATCGCCTCCCGGTGCCGCCTTCACCGGCACAAAGGTCTTGCCCGCGTCTGTTGTGCGATAGGTCGCTGTATTAATCACATACGCTTCGTCAGGATTCGTGGGGTCCACGGTGACCGACTCGAAGTACCAACCGCGTCCCCACAGGCGCTTTTCGGCATTGACGAGCCGCCAGGTCTTGCCTGCGTCATCGGAGACATACACGCCGCCCGTCGCCTTCGGTGCGTTGGCGTCAGGGGCTTTCGCTGCTGCGCGGAACGACGGCGCCACCGCTGCGCCAATATCGTCCACCACGGCCCACAGCCGATTCGAATTACTTGGCGCGACTGCTATCCCAATCTTGCCGACATACGGATCGTCCGGGAATCCGCCATGCAACTGCGTCCAGTGATCGCCGCCATCGGTTGACTTATATAGCCCGCTCCCCGGCATGTAGGATGGCGCATAGACCGCCCAGGGTGGACGGCGCGTCGCCCACAAGGACGCATACAGCACGCGCGAGTCTTTGGGGTCGATGGCAAGTTCAATCGCGCCCACATCCTTTGGATCCGACGCATTCATCAGCACCTTCTTCCAGTGCCCGCCGCCGTCGGTCGACCGATACACACCGCGCTCCATGTTCGCGTCGTAGATGTGGCCCAGCACTGCCACATACACGCGCTCGGGATTCTTCGGGTCTACGATGATGCGCCCAATGTGTTCGCTGTCCTCGAGGCCAATGTGCGTCCATGTCTTGCCCGCATCCACTGACTTGTACATCCCGTTGCCGTACGAATGTTGATTGCGAATATCCGGCTCGCCCGTCCCGACATACAGCACGTTCGGATCCGAAGGCGCGACCGCAATCGCGCCAATCGATCCAATAGGAATCCCCTGGTCCGCAATCGGCTTCCACGTCCGCCCGGCGTTCTCCGTCTTCCAAACCCCGCCGCCGACCGATCCCATGTAGAACGTGTCGGGCGCACTCGGCACGCCCGCAACCGCATAGGTCCGACCGCCGCGCATCGGCCCGACATCGCGCCACTCCAGCCCCGACAGTGCTGCCGCTGGAACCTCGCTCGTCTGCGACCTTGCCGCGAGCCCAAACATCGTCAGGGTAAAGAGAGAGGAGATCAAAACGAACCGGAAAAGCTTGCAGGTCATGGCAGGTCCTCGAATGTTGGAGAAAGTCAGTATAAGTTGGAGAGGTTCATTGTTACGACGAATCGACGACGCGAAAAGCCGCACACGAGATTTCCGGCCCTGCGTCTTTTGATCTTTTTACTTCGTCCGTTCGGCATCAACGCATCCAGCACATCACAGGAGCCGTCGTGATCTTCTCCGGCCGTACGTTCTCGTTTCCCATCCTCGTCGCACTCATCGGCGCTGGCGTCTCTGCTGCGCCTCTTCCCGCGCAGGCCACGGCACAGCCAGACACCTACAGTCTCTTCTCCTCCATGCGCTGGCGGGAGATCGGCCCCATGCGCGCCGGCCGCACCCGCGCGCTTGCCGGAGTCGCCTCGGAACCTTCCACGTTCTACATCGGCGCGGTGGGCGGCGGTGTGTTCAAGACCACCGACGCCGGTCAGACCTGGCATAGTCTATGGGACGACCAACCCACCGGCTCCATCGGCGCGATCGCCGTCGCTGCCTCTGACCCCAACGTGATATACGTTGGCAGCGGCGAAGGCCTGGCCCGCCCCGACCTCTCCACGGGCGACGGCGTCTACAAGTCCACCGACGCGGGCAAGACCTGGACCCATCTTGGGCTGCGCGATACCCAGCAGATCGGGCAGGTCGCTGTTGATCCCACGAACCCTAACATTGTGTTCATCGCTGCCGAGGGACATCCGTACGGCCCCAACGAAGAGCGTGGCCTCTATAAGTCAACCGACGGGGGCGCCACGTTCAAGCGCGTGCTCTTCATCAACAATCACACCGGAGCCTCGGAAGTTCAGATCGATCCACAGCATCCCAACGTCGTCTTCGCCGGCATGTGGCAGCGTCAGGAAGGGCCGTGGGAGAACGGCTCGTGGGAGGGCCGTGATGGCGGCCTCTTTCGCTCTACCGACGGTGGCGAAACCTTCACCAAGCTCACAGGCGGCGGCCTTCCCGACGGCATCACGCAGGTGAATCTCACCATCTCGCCCAGCAACTCCAAGCGCATTTATCTTGAAGCCGCGACCGGCCGCCGCGTCGGCCTCT
>Ga0187887_10000789_pt1 | contig 29801 bp, 25 predicted proteins | sample June2016WEW_7_10_FD_132977 | JGI IMG/M metagenome (GOLD analysis project Ga0187887, IMG submission 132977) | Peatland microbial communities from SPRUCE experiment site at the Marcell Experimental Forest, Minnesota, USA - June2016WEW_7_10 | ecosystem: Environmental > Terrestrial > Soil >... | reverse complement strand
CGTGATCTACGATGCGAACACGGGAAAGAGCGCGGGCGACGACGACCGGCGGCACATATACCGGGTGCCCGTCGATCGCGCGGCATCCGTGGCGCTGTCGTCGGGCGAGAGCATCGACTGGACACCCATCGGCGCCTCGGACAACCGGGTGGCGTATATCGCAGCGGGGTCTCGACATCCCCCGTCGGTGATGCTCGTGGATGTCGGCGGCGCGCACCGCGGCGAGCTCGATACCGGCGCCATGCCGGCGGATTTCCCGCTCGGCCGCCTGATCACTCCCAAGCGCGTCATCTTCCGATCCGCCGACGGCATCCCCGTGCACGGCCAGTTATTCGATACCGGCGGCGAACCGGCGGCCGCAAAGCCCGCGGTCCTGTTCGTGCACGGCGGCCCCCCTCGCCAGATGCTGCTCGGCTGGCATTACATGGACTACTACGCCAACGCGTATGCCGTGAACCAATACCTCGCCGCACATGGCTTCGTGGTTCTTTCGGTCAACTATCGGCTGGGTATCGGCTACGGCCGCGCCTTCCACCAGCCCGATCACGCCGGTTTCGCGGGCGCTGCGGAATATCAGGACATCGTCGCGGGCGCGCATTACCTGCAAACACTTTCCGACGTCGATGGCGCGCGCCTCGGTATCTGGGGCGGCTCGTATGGCGGCTATTTGACCGGCCTGGCGCTCGCGCGCAATTCCGATCTGTTCAGGGCGGGAGTCGACCTGCACGGAGTGCACGATTGGTCGCGGCTGCTCGATGCCTGGGTGGGCAAGGGCGCCGGGCGCTATGAAAAGGGCGACCGGGAGCAAGCCATGAAGGTAGCTTGGGAATCCTCGCCCGACGCCGGCATCGACGCCTGGCGATCCCCGGTGCTGCTCATTCAGGGCGACGACGACCGAAACGTGCCCTTCGAGCAGACGGTCGATCTGGCTCGCCGCCTCGAGATGCATCACATCCCGTACGAGGAACTGGTGATTCCCAACGAGATTCATGGCTTCCTCCGCCACGCTTCCTGGTTACGAGTCGACGAGGCGACGGTGGAATTCCTGACGCGCCGGTTGGGACAGGCGGCGAACGGGGATGCCGCGTCACGCGACGAACAAAAAGCCCGTGAAGGCCAAGGTAACCGCGGTCAGTAACACGGCCAAGAGCAGCTGAGCGAGCTTCGTGAGGACTGGAATGGCGTTCATGACGGATACTCCGGCAAGGTTGATCGAACGAGGAACAGCGTGCAACACCGCGGCTCGCGCAACAAATGCAATGTCTGATCATCCATTAAGGAATACTTAGAATGCCCGCCGCGTACGATCGGATGCCGCTCGGCGCGCTGCGCGTGTTCGAGGCCGTGGCCGCGCATTTGAATTTCTCCGCGGCCGCCGAGGCGCTCAACGTGACGCCCGCGGCAGTCAGCCAGCAGATCAAGAGCCTCGAGGCTTATGTGCAGGTGCCGCTCTTTCGCCGCAACGGGCGCCGGGTGGAAATCACCGAGGAAGGTGTCGAATTGTTGCCTGCGGTGCGCGCAGGCCTCGACACCCTCGAGTCGGCCGTGCACCTGCTCAAGCAACACGGCCGATCCGGTCCGCTGCAGATCAGTTTGCTGACCTCGTTCCTGCAGATCTGGCTGGTGCCCCGCATCCGTTCCTTTCGCCGCAAGCACCCCGACATCGAGCTGCGCTTTCATACCTCCTCGGAGCTCGTCGATTTCTCGCGCACCTCCGTCCACGTCGGCATTCGCTTCGGACGCGGCAACTATCCGAATCTGCACAGCGAAAAGCTGCTCGACGATTGGATCGTCCCCGTGGCGGCGCCGCAACTCATCAAGCAGCACGGCATGATCGAGCGCGGCGCGGACTTGACCCGCTATCCCCTGCTCGAAGGCGACGAGCCGCCTTGGCGCATATGGCAAAAGACCGGGGATGAAATCGCCTGGCAATTGCGGCCGCCAACCATCGACGATACCGCGGGATTGTTGGTCGCGGCGGAGGAAGGACTCGGCTTCGCACTCGCACGCTGGACTCTCGTGGCCCGGTCGTTGCAGAAAGGCACGTTGAAATTGGCGAGCAAGGAGGCGCTGCCCCACGGGTCAGCCTATTACTTCGTGTGCCCGCGCAATTACCTGACGTTGCCCAAGGTGACGCACTTTCGCGACTGGCTGGTCGCGGCGGCGCGCGACTTCCCCGCCCCCGCTCAGCGGTGAGTCCGTCTCACGGCGGAAGGTAGATGGCGATGCCGCGCCCATAGCGCTGGAACGTCAGCCCCGAGACGCCGATCCCAAGGTCGGCGGTGCCCCGGGGACCCATGTAGTTCGCGCCCACGTCGGTGCCGACGGCGATACCGGCCCGGTCGGAAATTTCGTCCAGCAGGACGCCGTTGGCGCCGAGCGATGCCGCCTCTTCCTTGAGGCGCCTTATCACGACATCCGCCTTCGTTTGCGAGTTGAACGACCAGGATCGCCGGCTCGAGGAGTAAAGTACGGCGATCTGTTCGTAGCGGCGCGACGGCGTCTCCAGGTAAAGCTTCACCGCCTCGGGCGAGATGGGCGGCCGGGCGCCGCCGATCAGCTCATGCGATCTAAGATCACGGGAGGAGATACAGCCGCTCATGCTCAGCATTCCCGTGACGGCAGCGCCCGCGACGGCGGCGGCTCGCACACGCGCGCCGATTGACCGCGTTTTCGCTCCGCTACTCATGGGTTCGCGCGCACCTCGAAGCGAAAGCTCTTACGGCCCTCCTCGGCTCCGGAAGGACCCCAAGTCCATTCGTCGAACTGTGCGCCGCCGCTCCGGTCGATTCGAAATACGGTGCTGCATCGAGTGCCGTAGCCGTCGCCCCGAATGAAGGCGCTCGATAAAAGCCGCTCCCATTCCAGCCGAACACCGGTTCGAGGCAGTTCATGGTCGTCAGCCGGACGGTCGTCGCGCAACAGGCGCAAAATGCTGGATTCGTCGCGCAAGTCGGTGAGTGCCGACGCGAGTCTCGATTTGGCGTTCCTGACCTTGGGCCATGGAGTGTCGAGCAGATGGTTCGACAGACCGAAGACTCCCGGCTCCAATTCGCGCCCGTGGCCGCTGACGCTCTCATAGACGCCGAGGCGCTCGCCGTCGCTGAAAATCATGTTGAACGGGCCATAGTGGGACCCGACGGTGCGCAGCCGATCCAAGCTGCCGGCAACCGGGTCCCCGGACTCGAGCACATCCGTCACCAGCCGGCCGCGGCTCGGAGCCCCGGCGCGGACGGAGGAGGTACCGTCCCTGAAATTGGTCAATGCGGCGAAGCGCCCATCGCGGCCCACGCCGAGCCAGGTGCCGCCCGCCTTCAGATCCTTGCCCGCCAGAATTCCCGCGCGCCCGGGCCACCAAGCGGCGCTCGCACTCGGGCGATCGTGAAACTCATCGCGGTTGGCCGCGAGCACGCATGGATATTCTGGGCGAACGCGCCAGAGCAGCAGGATCAGGCACATGAACTCTCTCGACTCCTCGTCCATGATATCACCGCCTGATATGATCGCCCGCATGGCGGCGCTGCTGACGAATCTCGACACGCACTACTACGTCGACTCCGGCATTTTCGAGGCAGAACGGCAATCCATCTTTCGCCGTCAGTGGCAGATGCTCGGACCCGTGTCTCGGCTCGGCGAGCCCGGAGATTATCTCGCGGTCGATGTCGCGGGCTGGAAGCTGTTCGCGATGCGCGGCGGGGACGGGGTCTTGAGAGCGTTCCACAACGTGTGTCGGCACCGCGGCGCGCGGCTCTTGCCCGACGGCCAGGGAAAGACGCCGCTGCTGCGCTGTCCGTATCATCAATGGGTCTACGAGCAAAATGGAGCTTTGCGCCAGGCCCCGTGGTTCGGAGAGGATCCCTGCTTCAACGTCGCGGACTGGCCCCTCGAGAAGGCGCATCTGGCCGAATGGCGCGGACTGCTGTTCATCGCCATCGAGCCCGAGGCCGCCTTGATCGATCAGCTCGGCGATCTGCCGGGAGAGTTGGCGGATTATCCGATCGAGACTTTCCTTCCCGTCGAGGAGCGGCGCTTCACCATGCGAAGCAACTGGAAGACCTACACGGATAATTTCGTGGAGGGCTACCACATCCCCGGCATCCATCCGAGCTTCATGAAGGTCATCGATTTCGCAAATTTCGAGAGCGTTGCGCTCAAGGGCATGGTACGCATGACGGCTCCGCAGAAAAATGGCTCCATCTACGGCGGCAAATGGCTGTGGATGTGGCCGAACTGGACGCTGTCGGTGTTCCCGGGCGGCATGAACACGAGCCGCATCAACCCGACGGCGGTCGGCTCGACCGATCTCATATATGATTTCTACTTTGCCGATCTATCGGCCGAGACCGAGGCATCGCGCCGCAACACCATCGAGATCAATTGCGGCATCGTGCGCGAGGATTTCGGCATCTGCGAGCACACGCAGAACAACTATGCCTCCGGGGCCTACACCCCGGGTCCCCTGAGCCCCCGGCACGAACAATCCGTCGCCTATTTTCAGGAGCGGGTCCGAAGCGCGGTCACGACCCATCGTCGAACCTATCGGCCTCGGCCGCAGATGGCGCGGCGGTGATGGCGCTGCGTATCGCCGCGAGCGGCGCATGATCGTCGAATGGCTGAGTTGTGGGGTCCTCCGGCACGCCGAGCTCAGCCCATAGGCGATTCAGGTCCGGCGCACGAGGCGTCTGCCGGTATTCATCGTATAGCTCCTCGAGCACGCGAGTGCCGGTAGCCTCATCGCCGATTCTCAACACCGCCGATATCTCGCGCTCCGACGAGTAGCCGCCGGTCTTGTTCAAGATCGCGCGTAATGCCGCCTGCAACCCCAGGCGATTGTGCGTTTTCTCCCGGATGGTCACGTCGGCTTCCAGACAAAAAAGCGCACCGCCCCAGTACGTTCGCGCCCAAGTCCGCGTCTGATCCATGCCGCCTTCACCCTCGCGCGGCAGCCCCATGGGCATGGAGCGCCGATCTTCCGACCAGACATCGGCCACCTCACGGTTGCCGAACTGGGCGCGCGCCACCCCTTCGACATAGACCGCGAGCCCTTCGGCGAGCCAGTTATGCGCGTCGCCGACCTCTGGAAGCGCCAGGTGCACCATCTCGTGCACCAGCACCCAATCGTTCGCCAATCGCTCGGCGGTGGCGTCCCTTCCCACCCTCACCCGAATGCGCAGGCCGTCGTCGTTGCTGGTATGGCCTCCGCCCACCCCCTCGCCCTCCGTCTCGTCGAGATCAACCCGCACGAGGCGGGCGGGAAAGCGCCCGTAATACTGCGCCACGATGCGGGCCGACCGCTCGACCCAGGTGCGCAGAATCTCGCGGCGTGCGGGAGCCGCAGCGCCCATGATCACGCACACGGTGGAACCTCGGATCTCGAGCGAATCGGCGGTCGCCGCGGGACACGGCGCGGCATGCGCCGGCGCACCGCTCCCTCCTTCCCACGGCACCAGCGCGAGGGTGAGGAGGAGCGCGCTGCGCCAGGCGCGGCTCACTCGTAATCCGCCTCGAGGTCGTAGCGCTCCACGCGTCCAACCCGATTGATCGCGCGTTGTACCTCCTGGCGGGCGATCACCGCACGAAGGCGTGCGTCGAGGGTGGCGGCCACCGGGCCTTCCGGTTCCGGCGCGTATTCCTGCACGCTCGCGAGCGCAGCCTGGCGCTCGTTGGCGTCGGCCAAACGATGCACCAGCACACGAGCGGCACGATCGAGGTCGTTCGCCGCGATCAGCGCATCCTCGTAAGTCCCGGGAGAATCCGCGCGATGCGTGCGCAAGTACTCCAGGGAGCGCTTCACTTGGCCGGCATCTCCGAGCTGAACGGCCGCCTGCAGCCGCACCTTCTCGATCTGCATCGCTCCGAACGGACTCGCCGGCGCGGTGATGTCGGCGATCGCCGCGAGCGCCTCCTTGGGGCGGCCGAGCTCGCAATCGAGCTCGCCGAGATCGATCCGTTGGCTGACATTATCCGCATGATTCTCGAAAAGCGCGGCGGCGTCGCTCATCTGCGAAACGGCCTCATCCCAGCGTCCGACTCGATAGAGCGCGACGGCTCGGTACTCGAGAAACCACGGCTCCTGGTCCGCCAGATCGTCGTACAACCGTTCGGGGAAATTCGTCGAGCGGATCGCGGTCAACACCGAATCAGCGGCGGCGAGCATCGCGGCGTAATGCTGCTGATGCATCAAGGCACCGAGCACCAGTACCTGCACGACCAGAGAGTGGGGCAGGCGGTCGGAGGCGGCCTCCAAATCCTGGAATTCTCGTTCCGCCGCCGCATCGACATCAAACTCCGCCGTGTTGACCGCAACCAGTGAATCGAAGCGCCGGTCGGCGCGCATCGCGATCAGGATGTACGGATCCGTGACATGCGAGGCGACCTCGAGTGCCTGGGCGCGCTGGTCGTGGTCGAGCATCAGCAGGGTCAAGTCGCGCCAAGCGGCGCTCGGTTCGATGCCTCCTTGGAGCTTCCAGTGAGCCGCGTACAGCGCGCGCAGGAATGGAAACCTCTCACGGGCCGGCATTCTGCGAGCATCATCCACGGCGCTCTCGATGAAATCGACGTTGAAACCTGCGACCCGTTCGGGCCAGCGCTCGGCCAGCAACGTCAGCGTCTCGACCACGGTCGCCTTGTCGCCGCGCCGCGCGGCGACCTGCACCGCCGCCACGAGGCCATTGATGTCGGTGGGGGCCTTTGCGGGGAGCTTCTGCTGCTCGGCTGCCCCACTGCCCGAAGCGCCGGCCATGGGGCGCGTCGGCACACACGCCGCCAATCCCAGCGCCGCAACCAGCACCCAGCCGGTTCCGCGCCACCTCATTCCGCCTGCACCGCCTGCCGAAATCTTCATCGTTTGCCGCATAAGAGTACCTGGTTTAATGACGCGCTTCCTTCTCGAGCGCCTGGAACACCCTCCTGGTCTGATCGACGCGGGAGAGATACTCCCGCGCATCGTGATCCCCGCAGCGCTGGCCATCGGCCAAGCGCATGCCGTGCCGCACGTAGGAGTCGCCCGCCCCCGCGCCGCAGAGATGGATCAGTGCGGCGAGCTGCTGCTCCCGCTCGAGCGTTGCCGATCGCGTGGGATGGAGTGCGAGAATTGCGGCGATGCTGCGATCCAGATAGGCGGCCGTGAGCTCGACGGCATGCGATGGAATCACTCTGGTATAGAGACTGTTGAACCAGCACGATCGCCAGTCGTTCCAGGGACCGTCCTCGACGACCGCATGGCCGCGGATGCAATAGCGCTTTGCCACGGCGAAAGTTCCGTCCGTGATCTGATACATGCCCACCGAGCTCGATGCCGGGCGGTACACCTCGAACGGCCGGGGCGTGAACGACCAGCGCCAGTAGGTTCGTGCCACCGGGTTGCCCGACCCTTCCACCTGCGCGAGCGCGGCCAGAAGCTCCGGTGTCACGGTATCGGTCGAGAATCGGCGGAACAGGGGAGCGTAATCGCGCCAGGTCTCCGACGGCGTCTTGTTGAGCGTGCCGCTGACGGGAAAGAAAAGCTCGGAGGGCTTGCGAATCACTTGGTAGAGACCGTTCACGACGAGCCACAGCAGCACCAGGAAGGCGATGACCACGGCGCCCTGTACGAACCCCGGCGCATGTTTGAAGGCGCGCCCGATGCCCTTGGGAATTCGCAGCCTGCGCAGCAATGCGACGAGGCGGGAAGCTCGGCCGGATTTTCTGCGCGGCTTGGGTCGCCGCGCACGTCGAGGAGATTTACGCATATTCGAGGTAGTCGGGATTTTACGCCGCCCCGTGGGCGAGAATCCGTTGCATGATGCGGCTTTAACGAACGGAGCCTGTCATGCAACGGTCTACCTGGCGCGGCGCCACCTCTTTCGGCCTGATTTACGGAAGCGTACTCACTGCTTGGCGAGGCGCTCGGGTTCACCGGCAAAGTCGCCGTTGCCACATTCGTCATGAGAGGTAGACAGCAGCGCTGCGCGATCGTGCCGCTGGAAGCCGCGCGCACGGCGAAACGCGCGTGAATCAGCCGCCGGCGCTCGAGGGACCTCGAATTCGCGCCTATTTCGGAACCCGGCGCCCCCAGAAACGCTGCAACAGGCGATCGAGAGACAACGGCCCGGGACCCGCCACGGCGAGCCATAGGAATAGCGCCAGATACTCGAACTCGTCGAACCCCAGCAGCGTTTCCAGGGAATCCACGTCGGCCCATTTGGCGCTTTTGATGGCGACGATCATGGTAATGCCGAGAGCGCCCGCCGAGATGCGGGTGAGCACGCCGAGCAGCAGAAACAGACCACCGAAGAACTCGACACCCGCGACGAACGGGGTCAGCAGGTGGGGAAATGGGATGCCCCAGCCGATGAAGTTCTCGGTCACCTCGGGCAAGTTGTTGAGTTTCCCCCAACCGCTCCAAAGGAAAACCCACCCCACGGTGATTCGGGCGAACAGCGGCGCCAGCCATACGAGATGGCGAGCAATGCCCTCGGGCCAGTCGATCAGCCAGCGAACCAGAATTTTCATAGACGCTCCCTTTTTGTCGTCCAAGCCCGCGCTTTTCGGGCATAACGAGGGATAAGACCGGAGCAAGCCGCAGCCGATTGCAAAATTCCGGCAAATATTCGCACCGTCGGGCCTTTTGCGCCATCGGAGATTGAGCCCATGCCCGTAATTTGCGCTACCATGGCGCCGTGAGATGAGGTCTAGCTCGTGCGCTGTACACTTCGCGAAGGAGAGGCAGATGCAACACGCGGTCCGCAAGTATCTCAAGGCTCTCGAAGCCGGCGACGCCGACAGGGCCGCCGCACTATTCACGCCCACGGGCTGGGTTCAATCCCCCTTTCTCGGCCGGATACCGGTGCGCGATTACGTGAACAAAGTCGCCGAGGCGTCCGGCCGCAGCGAACTGACGGTGCACGACGTGCTGGTGAGCGCCGAAGGGCATATGCGCGCCGTGGCGTACTACCTTTACGACTGGCGGCTGAAGGACGGTTCGCGGGTCTCCTTCGAATGCGCGGACGTATTCAACTTCGACTTGGACACGGGACGAATCTCGTCCATTGTGCTGGTGTACGACACGCACCTCGTGCGGGATACCGTGCAGAACAAGTATCCGTAGCGTCTTCTCGTTCGAGCCCGGGCATGGCGCTCATTCCAACCCGCGAAGGCCGGTAAGACCGAGCGCCCCGTTCAACTCCAGGTACGCGAGCAAGGGCAATAGCAGGAGCGTCAGCACCGCGCAGACGCGCACCAGTCCGCGTCCAAAGGCAGTCTTGCAGTTGCGGGCGCATTGATAGGTGGCGACCGTCACGTAGAGGCTGAATAACAATCCGCCGATGGTGTAGATGCGCATGGAGCTCTCGTCGGCCGCATCGAACAACAGACCCAGCAAGCTGTATGCAAGGGAGCCGAGGACTCCGTACACCCATATAACCTTGCCGATTGATGTCCGCCCTTTGAGCGGATCGATCAAGAGGCGCCAGCGATTCATTGGCAGCCGGTTACAGCAGTTCGATTTCGACGAAGCGAAACTCGTGCTCGTTCGGATTGACGACGTTGTGCGAAACGCCCGCCGGGCGGGCGTAAGAGGCCCCCGCCGCCAGCTGCACTTCGCGGGTACCACCGGGCTCCTCGAGCCGCAGCCTGCCGTTCGTGAGCGGTACCACCACATAGTCGTGCGCGTGGACATGGTGCCCGGTTTGCGCGCCGGGTGCGAAGCGCCATTCGGTGACGAGCACGCGTTCGCTTTTGACCTGCACCACGGAAGTCGCTTTCAGCATGGAAACCCTCGCATTAAAATGTCCTAGGCGGCGGTATTGCCGCCGTCGACCAGCCATGCTGCGCCCGTCACGTAGCTCGCGGCATCCGACGCGAGGAAACCGACCACCGCAGCAACCTCGGGCGGCTGCCCGACGCGCCCTAGCGCAAAGGCGGCTCCCTTGCGCGCCAGGCCCGCGGCGGACGTCTCGCCCGAGGAATGAATTTCTTCCAGCAACATCGGGGTTTCGACATCCCCGGGGCACACCGCATTGATTCTGATGCCCTGCGGCCCATGATCCAACGCCATCGCGCGAGTGAGCTGCAGTACCGCTCCCTTCGAAGCGCAATAAACGGCTGCGCGAGTACCGGCGACGACGGCGAAGTCCGAGGCGATATTGACGATATTACCCTTCCCCGCACCGACCATGTGCCGCAAGGCAGCGCGCGAGCACCGCATCAGCGCGGTCACATTCGTGTCCATCACTCGCACCCACGCCGCATCGTCGGTGTCCAGAAGGGTGCCTCGATGGGCGATGCCGGCATTGTTCACCAAGATATCGAGGCGGCCGAAGGCCGAGAGCGTGTGCGCGACCAGCCGATCGGGAAAACCGGGATCGGTGATATCACCGTCTAGAAAGCCGGCGCCGAGCCGCGATGCCAACTCGTTGCCCGCCGCCTCGTTGCGGCCTGTCAGCATCAAGCGCGCGCCCAAGTCGGCGAAATGCTCGGCGATTGCCCGGCCGATGCCGGAAGTCGCACCGGTGATCAGCGCCGTCATGCCCGCCAGAGAATTCGTGAATGGTTGCGTCATCGCGGCGCACCTTAGCATGGGGATGCGCGGCGCCTCAAACCGGCCGCGGCCTCCGAGCCCGCGCCGGTCCTCGAGGCGGGCGTCTCATCGGCGGCGATAGGCTGCGAGCTTGCTGTGCGTTCGCATCGCATCCTCTTGGCTCAGCGGCTGAGACCCGGAGGTCTTTTCGCGGATCAGCCGGTCGAACTCGTACGCCGGCAGCGGCCGGCTGAAATGATATCCCTGGTATTCATCGCAGCCGACGGCTTTCAGGAACTCCAGTTGCGCCGCGGTCTCAACCCCCTCGGCGACCACTTTGAGCCGCAGGCTGTGCGCCAACGAGACGATAGCGCGCACGATCGACGCATCTTCCGGGCGACTCGCTATTTCGCTGATGAACACGCGATCGATCTTGAGTTTGTCGATGGGAAACCGGCGCAGATAGCTCATGCTCGAGTAGCCGGTGCCGAAGTCGTCGACGGACACGAGTACGCCCATCGAGCTCAATTGCTCCAGGATCGCTACGGATTCCTCCGGATCGCTCATTACCGCGCTTTCCGTGAGCTCGACCTCGAAGTACTGCGGGTCGAGCTTTGCCCCCTCGAGCGCGCCTCGAATGGTCTCCGTCAAGCCGCTGCCGCGGAACTGCGATGCAGATAGATTTACCGACACGCGAAGCGGCACAAGGCCCTGATCCTGCCACGCGCGCGCCTGCCTGCACGCCTCGCGCACGACCCACTCGCCGATGGCGCCGATCAAGCCGCACTCCTCTGCCAACGGAATGAAGCTATCCGGAGAGATCAGCCCGCGCTGTGGATGAATCCAGCGAATGAGCGCTTCGGCGCTGCGCACGACGCCCGTCTGGGTGTGCACTTTCGGCTGGTAGTGCAGCTGGAATTGCCCCTGGGCGGCGACGGCGGCATGCAGATCGCTCTCGAGTTGCACGCGCTGCTCGACGCTCACGCTCATGCCTCCCTCGAAGCGCTGAATCACTCCGCGCCCCTTCTGTTTCGCGCAACGCATCGCGGCCTCCGCATGCGCGGTGAGCGCCTCCGCCGTCGCGCCATCGGAAGGATACATCGCGATGCCGATGCTTGCCGACGTGCGCACGTCGATCCCGCTGATTCGCACCGGCTCCTGAAGGGCTTCGACGGCACGGCCCGCAAGGCGCCTCGCATCATCGATATGATCCGACGAATTGACCAACAGAATGAATTCGTCGCCGCCGAAGCGGGCCACCGTATCGACCGGGCCGACCAGCCGCGTGAGCCTGCGCGCAATCTCCCGCAACAGTTCATCGCCCGCGCTGTGCCCAAGCGACTCGTTCACGAGCTTGAATCGGTCGAGACTGCACATCATCAACGCGAACGGGCAGGAACCGCGGTCTGCATGGGCCACTGCCTGCTCCAGCCGGTCGTCCAAAAGGACGCGATTCGGAAGGCCCGTCAACGAGTCGTGGGTGGCCAAGTGCCGAAGCTGTCGATTCGCGGCCTCGAGGCCCCCGGTCCGCAGCTTGATCACCTGCTCGAGACTGTCCAATTGACTACGCGCCAGGCGTTCGTTCCGCCACTTGCGGCTGAGCGCAGTCGCACATTGCAGGATCTCGACGGGCTCGGCCGGCTTTCTCAGCACGAGAAGCTTGTCCGAGTAATTGAGCCCCTGCACTACTTTGGACCAATCATAGTCGGCGTGCGCGGAGCAGATCACCACTTGGACATCCGGGTCCGCGATCCACAATTGCTCGATCGTCTTGAGGCCGTCCCATCCGGGGGGCATACGCATGTCGACGAAGGCCGTGGCGTACGGCTGGCCGCGGGCAAGGGCGGAACGTGCCATCTCCACCCCTTCCTGGCCCTGATACGCGGAGTGAATCTCGAAACTCGGGCGCTCGGCTACGCCGGGAGCCTCGCCGAAGATGTCCGCCTCCAACAGCGCCAGCGCCGACCGCCCCGAATCCTCCGTTTTTCCGAGCACCTTGCGAAAGTCCCCGTGAATCGCCTCGTTATCGTCGATCAGCAATACGCGGTGAATGGCAGGCGTGGAGATTGAGTCAGGCACCGGTGTCCCGTGGGGCATTGATCTAACCGAGGATATCGGCGACCGCGGGCCAAAACTAAAGCCAGGTTCACAGTTCTCCAGCCGCTCGTCCGTTACTCCTTTCCCCTAAGGGAGGCAGGCAGCGCTCAAGCAAAAGCGCGCTCAAGGGAGCCGCGCCAATGCTCGCTCGAAGTCCGCCGCGGCCTTGTCGACGGCCGCCGCGGCGTTCTCGATGGCGCGCGCGACCTGAGGCACTTCAGACTCCGCATCGCGCCAGCGCCGCTCGTCCATGTACTCGCGGACGGCGGCCATCGGCTTCGCACCGTATCCGGTATAGGCACCGGGCGCGTAAATCTGGTTCTTGAACCAAGGGCGATCCGGCAGACCCTTCTGGTCGAGAAACGCGCGCGACACTCGCAAGAGATCGCCGTTGATGAGTGTAAGCGAGGCCTGCGGCAGAGCCGGCGCACCCTTGGCGGCGAAGGACGCAAGCGCCGCCGAATATCGGTCCGCGCTCTCGTTCAGCAGGGAGATGGCGTTCTTCATCGGCGCGAAGTTGATGAACGGCGGCACTGTCTCGGCGGGCGGCGGCAACATCGGCCGGCGCGGGTCGAGAGTCGCTTTGAAGACGCCCTCCTGCAGCTCCAAGTTACGCTCGGAAAACTCCTCTTGCTTGTCCTTGAGCAGTTTCTCGAGATCCGCCTCGTACTTCGCGATGGCCTCGGCCTGGGGCGCGTAGTCGACCGGAATCAGGTCCGCGTCCGCCAGACGCATGATGGCCGTGCCGGCAGTTTGCGACAGCGCTCGTCCGTAGGCGAAATCCTTGTCCACGAAATGGGTGTACCAATAGAAGTCGTCGTAGATCGAGTGATACTGGGTACCGTCGTCCTCATCGCCGAACCCGAGGTCCAAGCTGGGAATTCCGGCGAAATCTTGAAAAGCGGTGAAATCCGAGCCGTCCCCGAGAGCTTCCAACTCCAGGTCGCCGCGCTTGCGCACCTCGCTGCGCTCCTCGGCGTTGCGCGCGTGCGCGATGCTGTAAAGATGCGAGCGCTGATAAACGCTCATGTGCGTCTCCGGATCTTCGACCGCTCGAGCCACGTCGCTGATGAGGCTCTCGAGATCCTGGGTGCCGCCCGGCAGCAGGTAGCCCCGATCGTTCATATCGGAATTTATGTAGGCGACCGCGTGCCGCCGCAAATCATCGATATGGGTCTCGACCCACTCCACGGAACCGAGCAGTCCCGGCTCCTCGCCGTCCCACGCGCAGAAAATGATGGTGCGCGCCGGAGTCCACCCACGGGCATGCAGATTGCCCATCGCGCGAGCCTCCTCGAGCATGGCCGATTGCCCGGAAAGAGGATCCTCGGCGCCGTTGACCCAGGCGTCATGATGATTCCCGCGAATGACCCACTCGTCGGCCGCAGTCGAGCCATGCAGCGTCGCGATCACGTCGTAGACCGGCTTGATGTCCCAGTTCGAGCTCACTGCAAGATGCACGAGCGCGGGCCCGGCGCCGATGTGGTAGGTGATTCCGAGCGCGCCCCGCCATGGGCCCGGCGCCACCGGACCCTGCAGCGCCGAGAGCAGGGGCAGCGCGTCCGCGGATGAGATGGGGAGCACCGGGATGCGGGTGATGGTCTTCGCGTCTTTGAGCGCGAGGCGCTTGGCATTCGCCGTCGCGCCAACGCCCGGCGTCAGGGGATCCCCGGGATACTCCGTATCCATGACGCTCCCGCGCTCGACGCCTTCCTTCGGCCGCCATCCGCCGGCGGGATATTCATCTCCCTCGTGATATCCATCGCCCTGCGGATCCGAGTAGATGATGCATCCCACCGCGCCATGCTCCGCAGCGACCTTGGGCTTGATGCCGCGCCAGCCCCCGCCGTAGCGGGCGATCACGATCGCGCCTTTGACGGAAATGCCGAGCCGGTCGAGCTCTTCGTAATCCTCGCGGTTGCCGTAATTGACGTAGATCAGAGGCGCCGTCACGTCGCCATCGGCGGAGTAGGCGTTATAGGTCGGCAGCTGCTCGGCGACCTGCCCGGAGGTCGGATCGCCGGGTACGGCCGGCTCTTGGAGCCGCGCGTGGAACGGCGTCGGCTTGAGCAGCTCCAGCACCCGTGTCTTCGGAGTCGGGAACAGCACGTCGAAAGTTTCGATTTTCGCATCGAACCCCCATTCCTTGAAGCGTGCGAGAATCCACTCCGCATTATCCTTGTCGTAGGGAGACCCCACGTGATGGGGCCTCGCCGACAATCGCCGCATCGTTTCGCGGATGTGGTCGGGCGACACGAGAGCCCGAAACTCCTGCTCCCGCTGCGCTTCGCGAACCGCCGACTGACTGTCGTATCCGAGCAAGGGATACGGGGAAGCTGCTGTCTCGGGCTCCGAACTCGCGGGAAGAAAAGCGACGAGGGCCGCGGCCAAGACGAGCGCGCGGCAAACCACGGTGCGAATCGGTCCGAGCATTGGCGCCTCCGAAGATGGGGGCCCATTGTCACGAATCGAGTGCAACGCGTCCATCGAGAACGCGCGCCGGCACGCACCCGCCGATCGGCATTGCTGCCCTCGGCGGCGTGCGCGGCGGCGGGAATCAGCTCACCGAATCACGGCCGCCGGGTGTCCCTCGCCTCCCGGTCCGCCTCCTCTCTGGCGCCATCCTTGACTCTCTCCTTGGCGTCGCCGAATCCGGCCTGCGCCGTGCCCACGACCTTCTTCACCTTGCCCTTCAATTCTTGCGTCGGGCTGCCGACCACCCGGCCCGCAACTTCTTGAACCTTGCCTGCGGCTTCCTTCACGCGGCCGTCCACTTGGTCTTTATTGATGCCCATGTCCTGGCTCCTGCGTAATCATCGGCATGCGGCCGACCCGCGCATCTCGCGGACCCCCAAGGGCCGCCCCAAATGCCGTGACACTATCGCACCCTCGTCCCGGCGCTCTTGTAGGTCGGGGGGCCGTCCCAATGTCAGACGCCGGACCGCCCGACCGACGGCCGGGCGCCTATCTTTTAAGCGATAACTGTGTAGGGTTGAAGCCATGAAGCCACGCTTTCCCGTCGATCGATTCGTCCGCGTTCGCGGTGCCCGCGAGCACAATCTGAAGAGCGTCGATCTGGACCTTCCGCGCGACGCGCTGGTGGTATTCACGGGAATATCCGGCTCCGGAAAATCCTCGCTGGCCTTCGGCACCCTGTATGCCGAGGCCCAGCGCCGCTACTTCGAATCGGTCGCGCCATACGCGCGCCGTCTGATCGAGCAGGCCGGCGTACCGGAGGTGGACTCGATCGAAGGACTTCCTCCCGCCGTCGCGCTCCAACAACACCGGGGCAGCGCGAGCACCCGCTCGACCGTAGGCAGCGTAACGACCCTGTCGAATCTTCTGCGCATGCTGTATTCGCGCGCCGGCGTCTATCCCCGGGGGCGCCCGATGTTGCACGCCGAGGACTTCTCGTCCAATACGGCTCAGGGGGCTTGCCCGACCTGTCACGGGCTGGGATTCATCTACGATGTGACGGAGCGCTCGGTGGTGCCGGACCCCTCGCTCAGCATCCGCGAGCGCGCCATTGCCGCGTGGCCCCCGGCATGGCACGGCCAGAACCTGCGCGACATCCTCGTCACTTTGGGCTACGACGTGGACAAACCCTGGCGCGACCTGCCGAAAAAAGATCGCGACTGGATCCTCTTCACCGAAGAGCAACCCACCGTGCCCGTGTATGCGGGCTACACTCCGGCCGAGACTCGACGCGCGCTCCGGCGCAAGGAAGAGCCGAGCTATCAGGGTACCTTCACCGGCGTTCGCAAGTACGTCCTGCAAACCTTCGCCACCACCCAAAGCGCGCTCATGAAGCGGCGGGTCCAACGGTTCATGAGTGGAACTCTCTGTCCCGGTTGCCACGGCAAACGCCTCAAGCGCGAGGCCTTGGAGGTAAAGTTCGCGGGTCAGGACATCGGCTCCCTGTCGCAGAAGTCGCTGGCCGATCTCAAGTCGATCCTGGAACCTACGGCCGCAGGCCGGCACGATGCTTCGCCCGCTCTCAGCGAAGAAAAACGCATCGCCGCGCAGCGCATTGCCTCGAACGTGGTCGAGCGTATCCAAGCGCTGAGCGCTCTGGGACTCGATTATCTGTCGCTCGACCGCAGCACGCCGTCCTTGTCGCCTGGCGAATTGCAGCGCCTTCGGCTGGCCACGCAGATCCGCTCCAATCTCTTCGGCGTCGTCTATGTGCTCGACGAGCCCTCCGCCGGGCTGCATCCCGCGGACACCGAGGCCCTGCTCGCTGCGTTGGATCAGCTCAAAGCATCCGGCAACTCGCTGTTCGTGGTCGAACACGATCTCGAGGTGATGCGCCGCGCCGACTGGATCGTGGACGTGGGCCCCGGAGCCGGCGAGCACGGCGGCCGCGTGGTCTACAACGGTCCCTTCGAGGGACTCATTCGGGCGAGCGACTCGTCGACGGCGCGCTATCTGAACCATCCGGAACGCATTCGCCACACGCCGCGGCCGGCGAGAGATTGGCTCAAATTGAAAGGAGTTACGCGGAATAACCTGCGGGGCATCGACGTGGCGTTCCCGTTGGGAGCGTTCACTGCGGTCACCGGCGTTTCCGGCTCCGGTAAATCCAGCCTGGTGAGCCAGGCGCTGGTGGACTTGGTCGCCGGGCATCTCGGCCACGAACCGGAAAGGCCGGAAGACGCCGAGGAACTCGAATTCGCCTCCACCGGTCCGATCGGCGGATCGATCGAAGCGGGCGTTTCGGGAATCAAGCGGTTGGTCACCATCGATCAGAAGCCCATCGGCCGGACGCCACGCTCCAACCTGGCGACCTATACCGGCCTCTTCGACGGCGTGCGCCGGTTGTTCGCCGATACACCGGCGGCAAAAGCGCGCCGCTACGATGCCGGCCGCTTCTCCTTCAATGTCGCCAAAGGCCGGTGTCCCACCTGCGAGGGCGAGGGCTTCGTCTGTGTCGAGCTCTTGTTCATGCCAAGCGTCTACGCGCCGTGTCCGGCCTGCCATGGCGCACGCTATAACCAGAAGACGCTCGAGGTCGCGTATCGCGGCAAGAACATCGCCGAGGTCCTGCGAATGACGGTGGAAGAGGCGCTGGATTTCTTCCGCGACAGCGCCGGCGTGGCGCATTCGCTGGAGCTTTTGCGGGATATCGGCCTCGGATACCTGCGGCTCGGCCAGCCGGCCACCGAACTGTCCGGCGGCGAGGCGCAGCGGATCAAACTCGCCACCGAGCTGCAACGTGCGCAACGCGGCGAGAGCCTCTACGTGATCGATGAGCCCACCATCGGTTTGCATCCCGCGGATGTCGACAAGCTCATGGCACAGTTGAATGCCTTGGTCGATGCCGGCAATACGGTCATCGTCGCCGAGCACGACATGCGCGTCGCCGCGGCAGCCGACTGGCTGATCGACATGGGCCCGGGCGCCGGCGACCGCGGCGGCCGCATTGTCGCGCGCGGCACGCCGGCCGCGGTGGCCGCGGGTATGCGGGGCGCCACCGCGGCGCATCTGGCGCCCCTCCTCCCGTAGATGGCCTTGGCGCGGCGTAGATAGTCGCCGCCAAGACCGCCGTCTTTGCGTACGGGCGCCGGCCGTGCGCCCATTGGAATCGCGCACACTTGATAACGCGTGGTATCATCACACTCGTTACTATGCCCGGCCTAGCCGGCGGCACCACGCATCCATGGGCCAGATTGATTGGAATCTTTAAGAAGAACGTTCGGTTTTCTCCTGAAGGATGTGAGCCGGCGCAACGTACAGCGCTTCGAGGAGCGAGCCAGGAGCCTCGGCCTCACTCTGCCGCAGTGCAGAGTGCTTTTGTATCTGGCCAATAATGAAGGGATCAGCCAAGTTCATCTGGCGGAAATCACCGATATCGAGCCGATGACGCTGGTGCGGATCCTCGACCGGATGGAATCCGACGGCTGGCTCGAGCGGCGCGCCGATCCGGCGGACCGCCGCGCACGTCGTCTTTATCTCAAAGCCGAGGGCAAGCCGCTGGTCGAGGACATATGGCGACTCGTGGAGCTCACGCGCCAGGAGGCTTTTGCGGGCATTCCAAAAAAGCAGGCGGAGCTCTTGATCACGCTGCTGGAGAAGGTGCAGCGGAATCTGGCCACACTCGATCCCCTGGCGGCGTCCGCCGCGGCGCCAAAGGCAAACAAGCCGGGGCGGCGCCGAACGCCCGCATCGAAATCTCGCCGCGCAGGCCGGGGATCACGATCATGAGCGCCGGCGATCTCAACTCGCCGGATGATGACCGCAGCCGGCCTGGCGCAGTCCGCAGAACCCGGCTACAACGTTGGCGGTGGCCTCTCATGATGCTTTCGGTCGTCGTCGTGATGGCCGGGGCAGCGTACTTCTACGTCATGAGCAACCGGTACCAGAGTACCGACGATGCGTATACCCAGGCCGCGACCGTGTCGATCAGCTCGAACGTCGCGGGACGAGTCATCGAGCTCGATGTTCACGATAATCAGCTCGTCCATCGCGGAGCCACGCTGTTTCGATTGGATGATGCGCCTTTTCGCATCGCGGTCGATGACGCCGCCGCCCATCTGGCGGCAACCCGGCTCGATATCGAATCCCTGAAATCGACCTATCGGCAGCGGGTGGTGGCGTCGCGCGAGGCGCGCGACAGTCTCGCCTTCGAGCAGCAGCAATACGACCGGCAGAAGCGGCTGCTCGCGTCCGGGATAGCGTCTCGAGCCCAGTTCGATCAGGCCTCGCATGCGCTGGACGATGCGAGGCAGCAAGTCGCGAACGTACAGGAGCAGATCGCCGCCGCGCTTGCGAATCTGGACGGAGATCCGAACATCCCGCCGGATAGGCACCCGCTGGTGCTGCAAGCGAAAGCGGCCCTCGACCGGGCGCGGCTGAACCTGTCCTATACGGTGATTACGGCGCCGATCGACGGAATCGTCACGAAGGTCGAGCAGCTGCAGGTCGGCGACTATATCGGGGCCGCCTCCCCCGTCTTCGCGCTGGTATCGAACCAAGATGTTTGGATCGAAGCCAACTTCAAGGAAGTGCAGCTCGCGCGCATGCATGCCGGCCAAACGGCCAGCGTCAAGATCGACCGATTTCCGGAGAAGCGCTTCTCGGCAGTGGTGACGAGCTTGAGCCCGGGCACCGGCTCGCAGTTTTCGCTGCTACCGCCGGAGAATGCGACCGGCAATTGGGTCAAGGTCGTGCAGCGAGTACCCGTTCGCCTGCAGCTCACGAACGTTGATGCCGGTGTCGATCTGCAAGCCGGGTTGAGCGCCGATGTGACGGTCGACATCCATTCGCGCAGCAGCAACGTCACCGCCGCCGAAGCACCCGTCACCGCCGCCAAAACGGCCGCCGCCGAGGCGGCGGCCGCATCCAAAGCGCAGGTGCCCGATTGAGCGTGGCCGCCGCGCCGGCCTCCGTCGAAATCGATGGGCCGCGCCGGGCCATGATCACGGTTTCCGTCATGCTCGCCTCGATCCTGCAGACGCTCGACACGACCATCGCCAACGTCGCCCTGCCGCATATTCAAGGCTCGGTCTCGGCCGCCCAAGATCAGATATCGTGGGTGCTGACCTCCTACATCGTCGCCTCCGCGATCATGACTCCGCTGAGCGGTTGGCTCGCCGGGCGGTTCGGCCGCAAGCGAGTGTTCGCGATCTCCATCGTCGGCTTCACTGTCGCGTCCATGCTATGCGGGGTGGCGCAATCCTTGACGCAGATCGTGCTGGCGCGCGTGCTGCAAGGCCTCTTCGGAGCGGCGCTGGTCCCCATGTCGCAGGCACTTTTGCTCGATATCAACCCGCCCGAGCGTCATGCCCGAGCGATGGCCGTTTGGGGAATGGGAGTCATGGTAGGGCCGATCATCGGCCCCGCGCTCGGCGGTTGGCTGACGGATAATTACGACTGGCGCTGGGTGTTCTACATCAATGTGCCATTCGGCATTTTGGCCTTTCTGGGCATTTTGAGCTCGGTGCGGGAGACCGAGACGAACCGGTCACGCTTCGATGTGTTTGGCTTCACCGTCTTGAGCGTCAGCATAGGCGCTCTGCAGCTCTTGCTCGATCGCGGCCAGCTGAAAGACTGGTTCAGTTCGACGGAGATCTGTATCGAGAGCACGGTGGCCGGAGTCGCCATCTATCTGTTCGTCGTGCATATGTTCACCGCGACTCGGGCGCGGTTCGTGAGCCCGGAGATTTTTTTGGATCGTAACTTCGTCATCGGCATTACGATGATGTTCGTCGTCGGCGCAACTCTGTATGCGACGCTCGCGCTGCTGCCTCCCTTGCTGCAAGGCCTGCTCAACTACCCGGTATTGACCACGGGTCTGGTCACGGCGCCGCGAGGCATCGGTACGTTGGTTGCGATGTTCATCTCGGGTCGTCTCATGGATCAGATCGATGTACGGCTGATCATCGGCACAGGCTTCGCCCTGACCGCCTTTTCATTGTGGCAGATGACGGGCTTCGATCTGCAGATGAGCTCCTCGGCAGTCTTGTGGTCCGGAGTCGCGCAAGGATTGGGAACGGGACTGATCACCGTGCCGATCGCGGCGGCCGCCTTTACGACGCTCGCGCGATCGCTGCGCAATGAAGGCACCGCCATCTTCAGCCTGATGCGAAACCTCGGCTCGAGCATCGGAATATCGGCGGTCCAGGCGCTATTGACGCGCAACACGCAGATCGTGCATGCGAGGCTCGCGGAGCACGTGAGCCCCTACCAACCGTTGCTGCAGGCGCAGCTTCACGGACAATCCCCGACCTTGCAAAGCCTCGCGGAACTGAACGCCGGCGTGACCGAGCAGGCAGCGATGGTCGCCTATCTCGACGATTTCAAGCTGATGATGCTGTTGACCCTGGCGGCGCTTCCGCTGGCGCTGCTGATACGCAAGGGCAACGCCGGCGCGGCCGAGCCGCTCGCGCTCGAATGACCATGCACCACGCCACCGGACCGACGTATGGTCGAAGGCTGCGCGCCTTCTCGCTGATCTGCCTCGTTGGCGCGGCTGCCTATGGGTGCACCGTGGGCCCGAATTTTTCGCGACCGACGCCTCCGGCGGCGACGCGCTATACGCACGCAATCCTGCCAGGCGAGCAGGCCCCGGCGAATGGCTCCACGCAACACATCGCTCTCGGCCGAGAGATCGAGGGTGACTGGTGGGACTTGTTCCGTTCGGACGCCATCGGCAAGGTCGTCCATGAGGCGGTGAGCCACAATCGCAGCCTCGCTGCATCGCGCGCGACCCTGGAGCAGGCCAAGGATCTCGCCTCCGCTCAGCAGGGGTCGAGATATCCTCAAATTGGCCTGGCCGGCGGCGTCGGCAGGCAGCAGTACGGACAAGAGTTTCTCGGCAATTTCTTCAACCTGCCTCCCTTTACCTATTTTGCGGTCGGCCCGACCGTCAGTTACAACGTGGATTGGACCGGTGGGGTGGCGCGCAGCGTCGAGGAGCAATATGCTCAGGTCGACGTGGCGAAGCAGCAGTTGAATGCGGCGTATCTGTCCGTCACCGGTCAAGCAGTCATACAGACGCTGGCCATCGCTTCCGCGCGCGCCCAGATCGCGACGGTGGATACGATTCTTGCCCAAGACCGGGACAACTTGAAGCTGGTACAGACCGCCTTCGAGGCCGGCTCGGTCGGACGCATCGACGTGGTCACGGCGCAGAGCCAAATAGCGAGCGACTTGGGACTCCTGCCGCCGCTGCGCCAGGATCTCGCCAGGGCCCACCACGCGCTCTCGGTGGTGCTCGGCCGAGTTCCGCAGAACGATTTGCCTCCCGACCTCGATCTGGAGCAGATCACATTGCCGCTGGAGATTCCGGTGAGCGTGCCGTCGGAACTCGCGCACCGCCGGCCGGATATTCTCGCCGCGGAGGCGCGGCTTCACGCCGCGACCAGCGCGGTCGGCGTCGCCGAATCCAATCTGTATCCGAAGCTTCAACTGACCGCGACCGTCGGGCAACAGGCTGTCGACCCCTCGCATCTGTTCAATGGCGCGAACACCGCCTGGAGCCTCATCTCCGGCTTGACGGCACCCATATTCGACGGCGGAACGCTCCGTGCCGAAAAGCGTGCAGCCTTGGACGCCATGCATGCGAATGCCGCCGAGTATGAGGAGACGGTGTTGGAAGCGTTCGGCCAAGTCGGCGATGCGCTCGAGGCCTTGGATCACGACGCCGAACAGCTCGATGCCCAGACCCAAGCGCAACAGGCGTCGCAGAGCAGCCTGGATTTGGCGCGCGCGAGCTACAAAGAGGGCAATGCCGGAGTACTGCAGGTCCTTGACGCGCAGCGTCTATACCAGCAGGCGCGCCTCGGCTATGTGCGCGCCCTCGTGCAGCGGTACCTCGATACCGTGGAGCTGTTTCTCGCATTGGGCGGCTCGAACCCCGCCGCGTCGCAATAAATGCTTGCGTTGAAAAACGACACGTGTCATTTTCTTCGCATGGGGAATCAACCAAAAAGCCCCGCTGGGACGGTCAGACCCTCGCCGATAGCCCGAGTGGGCCGTCCTCGCCGCGGAACTGAAGCAGGGAGACTTGACATAATGATCGCTGCGGCTACTCGCGTTTTTCTCAGGGAGGGGTATGGCGCCGCCAGCATCGACAAGGTCGCGCACGAGGCCGGCGTCTCCACCCGTACGATTTACGAGCGTTTCAAGAACAAGGCCGATCTGATGGCCTCGGTCATCACTCGGCTGGTCGAGCGGGACATGGTGACGTTTTTGGGGACCGCCGAGCTCGATCGAATGCCCACGAGGCAGGCGCTGATCACGATCGGCGAGACTATCACCGGGCGGGCGTGCGCACCGGACGCCGCGGCGCTCTTCCGCATCGTTGCAGCCGAGGCGCAACGCTTTCCCGCTCTTGCCGCCCAGATGCGGGAAGGGACCAAGGCGCGCGTGGTCAACGCCGTCGCCAATTATTTTCGCGCGCAGGTGCTGCGCGGCAGGCTCGTCCTGGCGGACCCCGATCGCGCGGCAGCGTTGTTCATGCAAATGGTGTGTGCGGAGCTGCACGAATGCCTGTTGTTCGGGTCGCCGGACGAGATGGCCAGGCTCAATTTCGCCGCGCATTTGCAACAAGTGGTGGATATCTTCCTGAACGGCGCTGCGCCGCGCCGCGACCTCGAAACCAGCGATTAGCACCATGTCCGACACCTCGAAACCTGCCGTGGCGCGAGATCGCCGTTCGGCCCTCGCGCTCTACCTGCTGATGCTCTGCGCGCTCGCCCTGGGCATACCGGCCGGCTGCACCGTGGGACCCAATTTCAAAGCGCCCGCGGCTCCGGCCAACGGCGGCTTTACTCCGGCCGGGAACACGCCCGCGACGGCCACCGCCTCGGCGCCGCTTGCCGGAGGCGAGGCTCAGCACTTCGTCGACGGCCTGGATATTCCGGGTCAATGGTGGACGCTGTTCCAATCGCCCGAGCTCAACGCGCTCATCGAGCGCGCGCTGAAGCAAAACCCCACGCTGGAGTCCGCGCAGGCGGCGCTGCGGGAAGCCAACGAGAACGTGGCCGCGGAGCGCGGAGCGCTGCTGCCCAGCCTCTCCGGCAACTACGAGGCGCAGCGCAACCGGGGCACACTGGCCGAGTTCGGGCTCCCCGGGGCGGGCGGCTATTACTACACCTTGAACAGCGCCAACGTGAGCGTGTCGTACACGCTGGACGCCTTCGGCGGCATTCGCCGGCAGATCGAGGCGCTGCAGGCACAGGCCGAATATGCGCGCTTCTCCTTGGAGGCGAGCTACCTCACGCTCACCAGCAATGTGGTTGCGGCGGCCATCACCGAAGCCTCGCTGCGGGCGCAAATTGCAGCGCAAGAGGACATCGCCCGCGCACAGCAATCCGCGCTCGACATCACCCAGCGTCGGGTCATCGCCGGAGGCGCGTCGCGCACCGACGTATTGCAGCAGCAAGCGACCCTGCAGGCGACTCTCGCGACGCTCCCCACCCTGCGCACCCAGCTCGCCCAGGAGCGCGATCTGCTCGCGACCTACGTGGGCGCTTTGCCGGCCGAGTACGGCGATTCGCAATTTCAGCTCGACACCTTGAAGTTGCCGGTCGAGCTGCCGGTGAGTCTGCCGTCGAAGTTCGTCGAGCAACGGCCGGATGTGCGGCAATACGCGGCCCTGCTGCATCAAACGACCGCGCAGGTGGGTGTGGCGACGGCGAACATGCTGCCGCAGCTCACGATCACCGGCAACTATGGCGGCGATGCCGCGCGGTTCGCGGACTTGTTCTCGCCGGCCTCGACGGTATGGGGCCTCGCCGGGTCGCTGACCCAGCCGATCTTCAAGGGTGGCCAGCTGATGCATCAGCGCCGCGCGGCGGTGGCGGCTGCGCAGGAAGCTGCCGCCAATTACAAGGCGACCGTCCTCACCGCCTTCCAGAACGTGGCGGATGCGCTGCTCGCGCTGCAGGGAGACGCCGATGCCCTGGCGGCGCAGACGACGGCCGAGCGCTCCGCCGCCGGCAGCCTCGAACTCGTTCAGGCGCAGTACAAAGCCGGAGGTGCCAGCTACCTGCAGGTTCTGGCCGCCGAACAGACTTATCAGAATGCCGCCGTCGCGCTGGTCAAGGCGCGCGCGCAACGATTCACCGACACCGCGGCGCTGTTTCAGGCGTTGGGCGGCGGCTGGTGGAACCGCACCGACGTGGCCGGCAACGCGCCGCCAAAGACTCAAGGAACCCCGTGAGCACAGTACTGACTCAACCCCCCGAGGACGGCGCGCCCGTCAAGTTCAAATCGATGATCAAGCCGCTCATCGTCATGGTGCTGCTCGTGGCCCTGGTGATCGGCGGCGTGTTCGGCTGGCAAGCCTTCATCGCAAAGATGGTCGGTAAGTTCATGGCTCAGACCGCGAGCGCGCCGCAGACCGTGTCGACGGTGGTCGCCCGGAAATCGACCTGGCAGGCGCAGATCGCCGCCATCGGGAGTTTGCGCGCGGTACGCGGTGCGGATCTCTCCGCGCAGGCCTCGGGCGTCGTCGACGACATCGCGTTCGATTCCGGCAACGACGTGCCGGCGGGCAAGGTGCTCCTCAAGCTCAAGCCGAACGATGACTACGCCAAGCTCGAGCAGCTGCAAGCGGCGGCCGAACTCGCCGATCAGACGCTGAAACGCGACCGCGAGCAATTCGCGGCGCAGGCCATCAGTCAGGCGACGATCGACACCGATGTATCCACGCTCAAATCCGCGAACGCGCAGGTGCTCGCTCAGCAGGCCCTGATCGAGGAGAAAATCGTCAAGGCGCCCTTCGCCGGCCGGCTCGGCATCCGTCAGGTCGACCTGGGCCAGTACCTGGCGGCGGGGACGACCGTGGTCACGCTGCAGGCGCTCGATCCCATGCTGATCGACTTCTACGTGCCCCAGCAGGCGCTCGAGCATTTGAGAGTCGGACAAGCTGCGACGGCGACGGTCGATACCTATCCGGGCGAGAGCTTCAAGGGGATCGTCGAGTCGATCAACTCCAAGGTCGACAACGCCAGCCGCAATGTCCAGATACGGGCCTCGTTCAAGAATTCCGATAAGCGCCTCGTTCCCGGCATGTTCGCCAACGTCGCGATCGATTCGGGCGCCTCGTCCACCGAGATCACCCTGCCGCAGACCTGCATCACGTACAACCCGTACGGCGACACGGTGTACATCCTGGTTCACGGCAAGGGCGGCGACGGCAAGCCGAAGGACACGGTCGAGCAGCACTTCGTGAAGCTCGGCGCCACTCGCGGCGATCAGGTCGCCATCCTCTCCGGCGTCAATGAGGGCGATGTGGTGGTGTCCGCCGGACAGATCAAGCTGCGCAACGGCTCCCCGGTGGTCGTGAACAACAGCGTGCAGCCGACCGACGACCTGCATCCGACTCCGCCCAACGAATGAGCCGTCGCCCATGAAGTTCACCGATCTCTTCATCCGTCGCCCGGTACTCGCCTCCGTGGTGAGCCTGGTGATCCTGGTGGTGGGGATGCGCTCGTTCAGCTCGCTCCAGGTGCTCGCGTATCCGAAGACCGAGAACGGCGTGGTCACCATCACGACCAGCTTTCCGGGTGCCGATCCGGACTCGATCGCCGGTTTCATCACCACCCCGATGGAAACCGCGGTCGCGCAGGCGAATGGCATCGACTACATGCAGTCGATCAGCCAGAGCGGCACCAGCACCATCACGGCCTACCTGCGGCAGAACTACGACACCTCGAAGGCGGCGGCGGAGATCAACATCAAGGTGAGCTCCGTGTTGAACCAGCTGCCGGCGGGGACGCTGCAGCCGATCATCACGGTCACGGTCGGCCAGACCATCGATGCGATGTATTTGGGATTCACCAGCGACACCCTGGCCTCCAATCAGATCACGGATTACCTGACCCGCGTGGTGCAGCCGAAGCTGCAGTCGCTGGAGGGCGTGCAGACCGCCGAGATCATCGGCGGTCAAACCTTCTCGCTGCGCGCCTGGCTCGACCCGAACAAGCTCCAGGCCTACGGCATCACCGCCAGCGACGTGTCGAATGCCATGGCGAGCAACGACTACATCTCGGCGGTCGGCAACACCAAGGGCCAGATGATCCAGGTGACCCTCACCTCGACCACCAATCTGCATTCGCTCGAGGACTTCCGCAATCTCGTGGTGAAGTCGGTGAACGGCGCCAATGTGCGCTTGCGCGACGTGGCGCAGGTCACTCTCGGCGCGGACAGCTACGAGGCGAGCGTGGCGCGCAACGGGCAGACCGCCGTCTTCATCGGCATCCAGATCGCCCCCTCGGCCAATCTCCTGAGCGTGATCAAGCGGGTGCGCGACGCGCTGCCCGGCATCGTGTCGCAACTGCCCCGCGGACTCGAAGGCCGGGTCATGTACGATTCGACCGACTTCGTGAACGCCTCGATCCACGAGGTTGCCGTGACGCTGGTCGAGGCGCTGATCATCGTCATGATGGTGATCTTCGCGTTCCTCGGGTCGCCCCGCTCGGTGCTGATTCCCGTGGTCGCCATCCCGCTCTCCCTGGTGGGTACGCTCGGCATCATGCTGGCGCTCCATTTCTCGATCAATCTGCTGACGCTGCTCGCGCTGGTGCTCGCCATCGGTCTGGTCGTGGACGATGCCATCATCGTGGTGGAGAACGTCAACCGGCATCTCGAGGAGGGCATGGCGCCGGTCGCCGCGGCCATGCAGGCCGCTCGGGAGCTCGGCACGGCGATCCTCGCCATGACCGTGGTGCTGCTCGCAGTCTACATTCCCATCGGCTTCCAGGGCGGCCTGACCGGCGCCCTGTTCACCGAATTCGTCTTCACCCTCGCCGGCGCCGTGACCGTGTCGGCGCTGATCGCGCTCACGCTCTCGCCCATGATGTGCTCCAAGCTCCTGAAGCCGCACCACCCCGGCGAGAGCGGCTGGGAGAGCCGGGTCGTCGAGTTCATCGACGCCCGTTTCGAGCGCTTGCGCGGGTGGTATCAGCGCAAGCTTGCGCGAAGTCTTCACTACACGCCGGTGACTGCGCTCCTGGTGGTGCTGGTGCTGGTGAGCATTGCGCTGCTCTATCGCAGCGCGAAGAGCGAGCTCGCGCCCGAGGAGGATCAGGGATTCGTCGGCGGACAGCCCACCTCGGCGCCCGATGCCACGCTCCAGCGCAAGCTCCTGTATGCCCATCAGGCGTACGAGATCTTCAAGAACCAGCCGGGCGTCGACACGATCTTCCAAATCGAGGCGCCCGGCCAATCCTTCGACGGCTTGATCCTCGGCCCGCTTGCGAAACGTGCGAGCGCGACCGAGATTCAGAACACCCTGCAGCAAAAACTGGGCGCGATCGCCGGTCAGAAGATCGTAATGTTCCAGTTTCCGCCGCTGCCCGGCTCCCAGGGTTTGCCGGTGCAGTTCGTGATCAAGACCACCGAGCCCGCGCTGCGTCTGAACGAGGTCTCACGGGACTTTCTCTCGCAGGCGCAGAAGAGCGGCATGTTCATGTTCATCGATACGGACTTGAAGTATGACCTGCCCCAATCGGTGATCGAGATCGACCGCGACAAGGCCGCGCAGATCGGACTGAGCATGAGTCAGGTCGGCTCGTCGCTCGGCAGCCTCCTCGGCGGCGGCTACGTCAACTACTTCAGCATGCAGACGCGCTCCTACAAAGTCATCCCCCAGGTCCAGCGGGTCTCCCGGCTGAACGTGAGTCAGCTGCTCGATTATCCGATCGCCAACATCGGCAGTGTTCCGGTACCGCTCTCCACCATCGCGAAGATACGCACCGAGACGGTTCCCGAGACCCTGAACCACTTTCAGCAGCTGAATTCGGCCACGCTGGCCGGCGTCGCCTCGCCGGGCGTCTCGCAGGCGGATGCGCTCAATTACCTCAAGGATCTCGCGGCACGCACGCTGCCGAGCGGCTATACCGTCGACTATGCCGGCCCGTCGCGGCAGTTCGTGCAGGAGTCCGGCGGAGTCATGGGCACGTTCGGGTTCGCCATCGTCATCGCCTTCCTGACGCTTGCCGCGCTTTACGAGAGCTTCCGCGACCCGTTGGTGATCTTGATCTCGGTGCCGCTCTCCATCGCAGGCGCGCTGATCTTCATCGCGCTCGGCGTACACGGCGCCTCGCTGAACATCTACACCCAGGTGGGTCTCGTCACATTGATCGGTCTCATCAGCAAGCACGGCATTCTCATCGTGGAAGTCGCGAACGAGCAGCAGCTCAGCGGCAAATCGAAGCGGGATGCCATCATTGCAGCGGCCGGCGTCCGGCTGCGGCCCATTCTCATGACGACGGCGGCCATGGTCTTGGGCGTCATTCCCCTGGTCTTCGCGCAGGGCGCGGGTGGCGCCTCGCGCTATGCCATCGGCCTGGTGATCTCCACCGGCCTCGGCATCGGCACCCTGTTCACCCTGTTCGTGGTACCCGCGGTGTACGTGATGATCGGCGCGACCCACGCCGAAGGCGAGTTGGAGGCCGAGCCCGATCATGAACTGCGGATTTAACAGTGGACGAGCTCCGGCTCCCGCACTTATGATTCAAATTGTTACCGGTGTTTTCCTAGGTCATTTCTAGGAACAGGGCCGCGTCAATTTGTCGCGAGCACCTGCCAACATCAGGGCTCGCCTCGCAAAGAAGTAGTCAAAACCTTGACAAAGTCCGCGTTGCGTTTTATCGATTGTCTTGTATATTCCAACCGCAGTGTATTGATTTGACAAGATTCCGAGGCCGGGTCACAACCTCGAAATTACTTTAACTTCTTGAATTCGCGGTGGAGT
>Ga0187887_10000775_pt1 | contig 30129 bp, 25 predicted proteins | sample June2016WEW_7_10_FD_132977 | JGI IMG/M metagenome (GOLD analysis project Ga0187887, IMG submission 132977) | Peatland microbial communities from SPRUCE experiment site at the Marcell Experimental Forest, Minnesota, USA - June2016WEW_7_10 | ecosystem: Environmental > Terrestrial > Soil >... | reverse complement strand
TGGAAGTTTCCGGACACGGCAGCGCAAGCCGCGCGTCGGCCGTAACCCTAAGACGGGTGACCGCGTGGAAGTTCCGGCGAAGAAGATTCCGTTTTTCAAGCCGAGCAAGGAATTGAAAGATCTCATCAACAGAGACGCCGCGGCGGGTGCACCCACGGCTTCAGCGGCGCCGGCTCCTCCGGCTGCGACGTAGAAGGTCTAAGGTCAACTGGTCACAGGCCACTGGATGCGGGTTTGGGACTCTCCCAATCCCCTGTCAAATCGCGGCGTGATCTGATTCTCCAACTCAGACAAGTTTCGACGGGAGCCCAGGAGGGGTCTGCCCGTTAGCGCGAGGTTGCGCGAGCCTTCGCGGAACGCTGCGCGAGAACGTCGAGGGCGGGCAGCGACTTGGCGGCTGTGAAAGTGGACTCGGGCGGAATCTCACCGGTCTGCGTTGATCTCACTAACATTTCGATGGCGCGATCCGCATTCGGAGGAATGAAGATGGTGGCGGTGAGCAGATTGCGGCGCAGCCATTCCTGACCGGTTTTTTGAAGCCCGTCGCAACCGAGGAACGGAATGTTCTGCCACTTGGCGCGCACGTCGGCGCATTCTTCGATAGCCTTGCGGGCCCCCATCGCCATGGAATCATCTTGCGCGCAGACTGCCCGGATCTCGGCCTGACGGGAAGTGGAGAGGCGCAGCCAGGACGCGACCTCTTTATGGGCGCTCGACTCCGTCCACTGGGCTTTCAGCAGGCGGAGCTCAATATTCTCAGACTTGGTTTCTAGTGTGCCGGCATACCGCTGCTTGGCGGCTGAACTGGCGGCTGGTCCCTGGATGTAAAGCACGGTGCCGCCGGTTGGCAGCAGTGCGCGAAGCTGGCGACCCTGAATGCGGCCAATTTCCTGATGGTCGGAGGTAATGGTGAAGGCGGGTACCCGGAACTCACGGCGCAGATCGGCGAGGTAGTCGGCATCGCGGTTCAGCACGACGACGCTCACGCCCATTTCGGCTGCGGCGCGCGCGACCTGCGGATGGGTAGAAGAGCCAGCGGGTTCGAAGATGATGGCGGCGGGACGAGCGGTCGCGAACTGAATCGCGGACAGCAGCTGCTGGCTCTGCCGGATGCCATCGTTTGCGGCGTGGATGATCTCGAGGTCGACGTCGAGTTTGTGGGCAGCCTCGTGGGCAGCCCTCATCTGCTCGATCTGGTAATCGTTGTCGTCGTTGGTCAGCGAAAGCAGGAAACGGAGTTTGTTCATTTCCGTGGGTATTGCTGAATAGATGATACGCTGCGGCGGATGCGGCGCAGTGTGACGGGAGTAACCGGGGTCGGCAGGCAGTGCGAATGTGTAAGATATGGGGGCGGGCCCATAGCTCAACGGTTAGAGCAGCAGACTCATAATCTGTTGGTTCTAGGTTCAAATCCTAGTGGGCCCACCAGGTGTGTGATTCCAGGCAAACTAGGAATCGACCTTTGTTTCACCGTCCAACATGCGAAGGCGCACGCAAGGCAAGCCTGAATGTTGTTCGATGTTTTCAGCCAAGGGACGCGAATGAGTTGTGATCCAAAGCTGAGTGTTTCTTGATGCCCGAACCATCAAGCGGCCCAGGGAATTGACGAGATCGGGATGCAAGCTGGTTTCTGGTTCATTGAGCGCCAGCAGTGATGGTGGACGTGGGCTTAGCAGCGCGGCGCAGAGGCACAGGAATCGCAACTGTCCGTCCGACAGTTCGCGTGCCTGGAGTGGCCGCAACAGTCCGGGCATCTGCAGTCTGATACTGAACAACGTATCAGTTGCTTCGATAAGGAGTGTCCCACCTCCGAAAGCCTCGGAGATCGTCTCGCGCAGGAAAGTGTCTTCGCCAATTTCTAGAATCGTCTGGAGAGCGGCCGCCAAGTCCGAACCGTCACGAGTCAAGACCGTGGTTTGCACGCCTATTTGTGGCTGGCGGAGCGGAGATTCTAGATCAGTCCGGAACTGGTGATAGAAGCGCCAGCATAGGATTTCGTTCCGCAGTGCGCTAATTTCCGGGTAAAGATGAGGGTCAATAATCTGAGAGAGGACAGATTCGTGTTTCGAGATTTTGAAGGGATACGTAATCATGCTCCCTTCCGAATTCCGCAACCATGCGGAAGGCTCATCGCGCTTCAACATCAGAACTCGGCGTTTGGTTTCTGATGGCCAGATGTACTCTTCCTTTACTCGTGGATCAAGGGTGAACATCGTACCCAGTGCGTGCTCGTTGAAACCGGGCAGTCCCAACCGTATCTCGTAACCAAACTCTTCTCCCTCGAACGAAAGCATGACTCTCTTGGGAGGCTTCTTCCGTTGATAGCGAACCCGCTCCCCTCCCGCCCAGAACAAGCTGGGGGTTCCTCCTTCTTCTGCAACTGCACGTGCTAGTTGCCCCTGAACAGCCCTGCCGAGGAGCACAAGTGAATTGTAGAGGTTTGATTTGCCGCAGCCGTTAGGACCAGTTAGAACATTGATAGGTTGGAGCTCAAGGCTGAGGTCGCGAACAGACCGATAGCCCGAGATATGGATCCGTTTAATCATTGCCTCGTTGGAACGATAGCAGAACGGACCAGCCCAACTTGTTGGTGACTGCTAGCTACCATGGCTCACCCCACCGGCAAAGTGAAATAGAAGACTGAGCCGTGCCCGAGCTGGCTGGTGAGGCCGAGGCGGCCTCCGTGGGCTTCTACGATGGCTTTGCAGATTGCCAATCCCATTCCGGTGCCGTGGACTTGTACGCGCTGATTGCGGCCGCGATAAAACTTTTCGAAGACCAGGGACTGTTCGAAATCATCGATGCCGGGGCCGCGATCGGCGATGCTGATGGTCAGCATGCGGTCGTTATTGGTGATCGTGTCACGGGCTTCGGCAGTGACGCGGATGGGTGCGCCTGCAGGAGAATACTTGGCTGCGTTTTCGAGCAGGTGAACCAGGACTTCCTTGATGTGCGCCGAATCCATGCGCGCGGGGGGAAGGTCGGCGGGGATACGGAGGTCGACGGGATGCTGCGAGAGAAGTTGCTTCAGTTCGTCGAGCGCCTCGTCGATGGCCAAGCGGATGGGAGCAGTCTGGAGCCTGAATTCAACTTTGTTGGCGTCGAGTTGAGCCATCTCCGCGGCCTCGCCAATCAGGCGATTCAGGCGATCACTCTCTTCGTTGATGATGGTCAACAATTCCCTGTTTTCTTCCGGGGAGTGGGTTCCGCTGCCGAGGAGCGAAGTTGCCGACGCTTTGATGGAGGTGAGGGGCGTGCGGAATTCATGGGTGACGGAATCGAGCAAAACAGAACGCAGTTGTTCGCTCTCGCGCGCGGCTTCCGCGCGGCTGAGTTTTTCGAAGGCAGTGGCGCGCTCGATGGCAATGGCGACGAGGCTGCCGATCGCTTCGAGCGTCTGACGGGATAGCCGCGAACCGGAAACGCCCATGCTGCCGACGACGCGCATCCCGATACGCAGGGGCATGAAGGCGAGATCGTTGGGAGCGTCGAAGCGAGGTTCGCCCCGAAGAGAGACCAGATGCAGGTCCTGCGCTTCGAGTCCGTCGATAGCGGCGCCGGACCGGTAGATATCGGCGCGATTGGAAAGCGACAGGGCGGCGGCGCGGACGCCGAAGGATTCGACGATATAGCGCGGAACAGTGTTCAGCAGTTCGGCGGCGTTGTCGCTGGAGAGCAAAAGTTGGCTGAAGGCATACAGGCGCTCGAGTTCCTGTCGCCGCTCGATGGCGGTGAGGCCCTCGCGGCGCGCGCGCGCAGAAAGCTCGCTGGCGGCGATGGCGGTGACTAGAAAAGCGAAAAGCGCGACCCAGTTTTGCGGATCGGAGACGGTGAGCGTGCCGATGGGAGGAAGGAAAAAATAGTTGAACGCGACGGTCGCGATGACCGACATGAAGACCGCTTCGCGTATGCCATAAAACGCAGAGATGGCCAGAACTCCCAGAAGAAAAAACAGGGCGACGCTGGTTGCGTTGAGATGGAGCCACCGGTATCCGGCGGCAGTGATGGCGGCGACCGACAATATCGCGGCCAGATAACCGACGACGAACCGGGCGGCAGATTTCACGAGGAGATTGTAGCAAGAGACGTTTCAAGGTTTCTGAGTTTCGAGGTTTCCAGGAGAAGTGCGGCGGCGCTGACTGCCAATGGCTCACCGCCGTCCGCGCTCAGTGAGCGACTGGAGACGCAGCAAGCTGCGTCTCTACGTGGAAACAATTTCCTGCATCGACAAAGTCGGGAGTCTCGACGACAATAAACGGAATCGATGAGCAAGACTCCCGAACAATGGCTGGAACAAGCCGCGCCGGCGAAGAAGGGCGTGGGGTTCAAGCTTTTCCTTGGCTACGCTCCCGGCGTAGGCAAGACGCACACCATGCTGACCGAAGCGATCCGGCGGCACAGCCGCGGCGAAGACGTGGTGATCGGAGTGATCGAAACGCACGGGCGAAAAGGCGTCGCCGAGTTAGTTACGCAACTGGAAGTTGTCCCGCGAAAAGCGATCGAGTACAAGGGCGCGCAATTTGAAGAGATGGACGTGGATGCGATTCTGGCGCGCAAGCCCCGAGTTGCGCTGGTCGACGAACTGGCACACACCAACATTGAGGGCAGCAAACACCGCAAGCGATATGAAGACATTTTTGAATTGCTCGATGCCGGTATCGACGTGCTTTCAACGATGAACATTCAGCACCTGGAAAGCGTGACGCCGACGGTGCAGAGCGTAACCGGAATTCAGGTCAGGGAAACGGTCCCGGATTGGGTTCTGCAGCGCGTCACGGAAGTGGTGATGATCGACCTGACCCCGGAAGCGCTGCAGAACCGCATGCGGCGCGGCGACGTGTATCCGCAGGAGCGCGTGGGCCGGGCGCTGGAGAATTTTTTCCGGGAGACGAACCTGATCGCGTTGCGCGAACTGGCCCTGCGGCAGGTCGCGCAGGCGGTTGACCAGAGCCTGGAACAGCATCGCGAAGTGCTCGAGAAAGACCGGACGGCGGTTGCAATCCGTGAGCGCATCGCGGTCTGTATCAGTTCCAATCCGGCGGCGCAGTATCTGATCGCGCGCGGGGCGCGCATGGCGCAGGCGATGAACGCCGAACTATTTGTGGTTTATACGGACCTCGGGCAGGACACGAGCCTGGAGAACCAGCGGACATTGAATGCGAACCTCCGTTTTGCGGAGAACGTTGGAGCGGCGCTGGCGCGGTTGACGGGGAAGAACGTGGCCTCGGCCGTGGCTGAATTCGTCAATGAGAAACACATTACGCAAGTGGTGTTCGGGCGCTCCGCGACCCGGGGCTGGAAACGATTTTTCTATCTCAACGTGATTCACCAGTTCCTGCGCGACGCTCCGGCCGTGGACGTGCACATTGTGACGCAGGAACCGAGCTGAACTCCCATGTCGGAACATAAACACATACTGGTCGTCGACGACGAGTCGCAGATCACGCGCGTGCTGCGGACTTCGCTTTCGAGCCACGGCTATGACATCCGCGTGGCGAACGATGGCGAAACGGCGCTGGAGATCATGAAGGACTGGGCTCCGGATCTGGTGATCACCGACCTCGCCATGCCCAACATGGACGGGTTGGAGTTGTGCCGGAGGTTGCGCACGAAAACGCAGGTCCCGATCATCGTGCTTTCGGTGCGCGGCGAGGAGCGGACAAAAGTGAAAGCGCTGGACGCGGGCGCTGACGACTATGTGACCAAGCCGTTTGGGATGGAAGAATTGCTGGCCCGCGTGCGAGCGAATTTACGACGCCAACGAACGGATGAGTCGGAGATGTCTTCGATTGAGGTGGGGGATTTCCGAATTGATCCTGGGGCGCGCACCGTGATCGTGAAGGATCGCGCTGTACACCTGACGCCGAAGGAATTTGATCTGCTGGTATATTTGGCGCGGCATGCCGGGAAAGTTGTCACGCATCGCGCATTGTTGGGCGCGGTGTGGGGCGGTGAAAGTACGGAACAGGTGGAATATCTGCGGGTGTTCGTCGCGCAGTTACGGAAGAAGCTGGAGCCATCGCCGAATTCTCCTAAATACATTGTGACCGACCCGTGGGTTGGGTACCGGTTCGAACCGGGCGCGTAGGGGAGATCAGAGGTTAGAGGTCAGATTGCAGAAGTAACCTCGGACCCTTAACGTCTTGCCCTGCAATATGACCTCTACAATCCCCTTACGATTTCCTTATTTTCAATTTACGCGGAGTTTATGAGCTTTTGTGTCCAATGTAGTTGTTGCCGGTGGATTTGGGGCCGGCAGAAGGGAACTCAAGTTCATGTCGATTCAGGAAGTATCCGCGGAACGGTTCGCTCAGTTGTTTCACCATTATCACCAAGCGCTGGTCGATGAGTCTGCGGCCCGTACGCGGACGTGCGATGCCTGGGCAGAGGTGCCGCCAACGGAAAAGAGCCGGCTGATTGCGGCCGCGCGGATGGCGTTGCTCGAAGTGGAACTCATGCCCAGCGAGCGTCAATCGAGACGGTATTTTGCTAAACCCGGGGAAGCGGAGTGGGGCTGCTAGCGAATCGGCATGGTGCGAATCGTCTACGGTGCAAATCAGATTCGTCTTTATGACTTCTTTATGAATTACTTATCGTCCCTTTATGGACAGGCCTGTCTAATCAACCTCGGAAGCGCGGGCTCCTTCAGTAGACCCTGATGCTTTTCCCGTTCCTGATGTTGTGCGCATTGTGCGAGGTCTTTCTCCTCCGGTTCCTACTGGCACTGGTGAAGGAGGGCCGAGATGCGTCTCGGGACCGGAAGAGCCCTGCAGTCGAGACAGGCGATAGAAAGTGGAGAACTTTTTCCTATGATTTCGGAATCGACAAGAAACATTGCGCCTGCTATAGGTGTGCCGAAAGAGGCCGTATTGAAAAGGAGCGCAGCATTGGCGCGGGCTTTGACACTGGTTTTTTCGCTGGCTTTGACGATAACTCTGGCGCTTGCCCTGCCGCTCAATGCGCAGGAGGCGAGCGGCCCCAACACATCCATTCCACCCGAAGTGATGAAGCAGATCGAAGCGCTGACCAAGCGGGTTGAGCAGCTCGAGCAGCAACTGAAGGAACAGAAGGCGGCGGAACAGCCGAGCGCGGTCGTTCAGACAAAGGCGACTACGCCCGCGCCCGCTCAGGCGGTCGCGGTGCAGGTGACAGAGGCGGCAGGAAGTAGCCCGGCGAAGCCAGAAAAGATCGCTCCTTTTTCGGATTGGGATTGGACCTGGCTGAATGGCAACCCACGCAATAAGGACACGGCCTACGATTCCAAATTCTTTACGCCCGAAATCCGCGCCGACATTACCTATAACTACGATTTCAATAAGCCGGTCGATAACTCGATGGGCGGGTCGAGCGAACTGTTCCGCTCGAACGAAATTCAGCTGGAGCAACTTGGCTTGGGGGGCGACTTCCACTACGACAACGTCCGCGCCCGCTTCATGACTCAGTTCGGCATGTATTCCACCGCGACGGTGCGCAACGACCCAAGCTATTCCAAGGGGCAGTGGAACATTGCGGATGCGGACCGCTATCTGGCGGAGGCCTATGGCGGGTACCATATCAACGCGCTTGACGGCATCAATATCGATGCGGGAATCTTCATGTCCTACATCGGGCTGTTCAGCTATTACAACTTCGATAACTGGGCCTACCAGCCTTCCTATGTTTCGTCGAATACACCTTGGTTTTTTGAGGGCGTGCGCGTACAGATTTTCCCCAACCCGCATTTGAAGATTGAGCCCTGGTTCATCAATGGATGGCAATCATACGGCTCGTCCAATAGCAGGAAAGGGCTGGGTGGACAAATTAAGTGGACTCCCAGACCATGGGTCAACGTCGTTTCCAACAACTACGGCTTGGGGCACGACGATCTCTATATCCCGAACCGCGGGCGCATTCATACTGACGACAGCATCGAAATCAAGTATTTCGATAAACCGGGGCGGACCCTCGATAAGATGGCGTTCTCATTCACCGGTGATATGGGTTGCGAGTTCGGCCCGAGCACAACAACATCGACAGGCGCTTATCTGCAAGGCGTCGGCTGCCACGGTGACAAACGGGACGCGAATTCGATCGGCGGTGATCACTTCGCCGCAGGAATCAATCCTAAGCAGAGCTTTATCGGTTTCATGTTTTATGACCGCACATGGTTCAACAAGGATAAGCACGGATTAACCATCGGCGGGGGCAAGATCAATAATCCCGGACGCTATCTGGTTCTGATCCCGCCCATCAATGGCGAGACAGCCTCCTCGGCGGCTATTAACTCGCCTTATTTTGCCGGCAATCCCAGCGATCCCTTCAAAGCCTGGGATACGTCGATCACATACGACTACATGCCCAAACAATGGCTTACTTTTCGTTGGGAGTATGACTACCGCCACGCAAACGTGCCTTATTGGAGTGGACGCGGCGGCGTGACACCGCCAGGGCCGGGCGGAGTGCCTTATACGAACAACGGATATCCGCAATATTTTGCCTGCAACGACGGGAATTCGTCGATGTCACTCAGCCTGAGCGGCGCGCAAACTGCCTGCCAAGCGCAAGGCAGCAGCGTGTGGTTTCCGGATCTGCGCAAAAACGAGTCGCTGGTCGATATCGACATCATGGTCAAGTTCTAACGTTTCGATTCTGCTCATGGTATAGACATAACTTGCAGAGACGTTGCTGCACCTGGAGGTCGCCACTTGCAAGATCTGATCTTTGTCGCGGTAACGATTGTGTTTTTCCTGGTGTCGCTTGCTTATGTGCGCTTTTGCGAACGGATTCGTTGAGGGAGATGGTTATGAATGCCGAATCGGTCGTCATGCTGATCGTCAGCGCGGGGTTGATGGTTTACCTGCTGTATGCGCTGCTCAGGCCGGAGAAATTCTGAAATGACAGCCAATGGTTGGTTCCAGATTGTCCTGTTCCTGGCGCTGCTTCTCGCGGTCACCAAGCCACTCGGTGTCTTTATGGCGAAGGTGTTCAGCCGGGAGCGCACGTTTCTTGATCCGGTGATGCGGCCCATCGAGCGCATGGTGTACCGGTTGACGGGCGTCGACGAAAAGCACGAGATGCGCTGGACGGAGTATGCCTTCACGATGCTGCTCTTCAGCGGCGTGTCGATGCTGCTGCTTTATCTGATCCAGCGTGTGCAGCAAATTCTGCCGTTGAATCCGCGGCAATTCACGGCCGTGTTGCCGGCGCTGGCCTTCAACACCGCCGCTTCATTTACGACCAACACGAACTGGCAGAACTATTCGGGCGAGAGCACCATGAGCTATTTCACGCAAATGGCGGGGCTCGCTTACCACAATTTTGCTTCCGCAGCGGTTGGAATTGCGCTGGCCATCGCTTTTGTCCGCGGCATCGCGCGCCGCGAGATGGACACGATCGGCAACTTCTGGGTTGATATGACGCGTTCGACCCTGTGGGTACTGCTGCCCGGTTCCATCGTCTATGCACTGCTCCTGGTGTCACAGGGAGCCGTACAGAACCTGAAGCAGTATGACACTGCGAAACTCGTCGAGCCGCAACAGGTGCAGAAGACGGGAGCTGACGGCAAGCCGATGGTCGGCTCCGACGGCAAGCCAGTGATGGATACGGTGACCGAGCAGACTATCGCGCAGGGCCCGGTGGCATCGCAGGAAGCAATCAAGATGCTGGGCACAAACGGCGGTGGATTTTTCGGGGCGAACAGCGCTCATCCATTCGAAAATCCGACTCCGTTGAGCAACTACCTTCAGGTGCTTTCAATTTTTATCATTCCCGCTGGGCTTACTTACACCCTGGGGCGAATGACCGGGTCGCCACGTCATGGATGGGCGGTGTGGGCGGCGATGGCGATTCTGTTCGCGGTTGGGGTTACAACGGCGTATTGGGCGGAGGCCAAAGGGAATCCGTTGCTGCATGGAGTTGACCAGAAAGTGAGTGCGCAGCAACCGGGCGGCAATATGGAAGGCAAGGAAGTGCGGTTTGGGATTGCCGGTTCCGCCTTGTTTGCCACCGTGACGACGGACGCAAGCTGCGGTGCGGTGAATAGCGGGCACGATTCTTTCACCCCACTGGGCGGAATGGTCACCCTGGGCGACATCATGCTCAGCGAAACGGTGTTTGGCGGCGTAGGCGCCGGGCTGTACGGCATTTTGATCTACGTTGTGCTGTCGGTGTTTATTGCGGGATTGATGGTTGGCCGCACGCCGGAATATTTGGGCAAGAAAATTGAAGCATATGACGTGAAGATGGCGATGCTGGTGACGCTGGTGTTCCCGCTGATCATTCTTATTCTGGCGGGGATTTCATCGATCGAAGGGTTTGGCACTTCGAGCATCAGCAATGCGGGCCCACATGGGTTGACGCAGATTCTTTACGCGTTCACTTCGATGGCGGGAAACAACGGATCAGCCTTTGGTGGTTTGAACGGAAACACACTCTGGTACAACACCGCGGGGGCGATGACGATGCTGGTGGGGCGGTTCTTCATGATCATCCCCATGCTGGCAATCGCGGGAAATCTGGCGAAGAAGAAGTCTGTGCCCCCGTCGGCCGGAACTTTTCCGGTGACCACGCCGTTATTTTCCGTTTTGCTGGTGTCGGTGATTGTGATCGTCGGAGCGCTGACGTTTTTCCCGGCGCTCAGTCTGGGGCCGATACTGGAACACCTGTCGATGGTGGCGGGTAAGGTTTTCTAAGCGAAACGAATTAAACACTGAGGTACGCGAAGGATTCGATCAGGGACATATGGCTGAAAAGAGCAAGAGTTTGTGGGACGCGAAGATCATACGGCGGGCGCTGATGGATGCCGTGGTGAAGCTCGACCCGCGCACGATGATGAAGAATCCGGTGATGTTTGTGGTCGAGGTCGGCAGCGTGGTGACAACCTCGCTGCTGTTCGTCGACAAAACGAGTTTTGGATTCAACCTTCAGATCACACTCTGGCTGTGGTTCACGGTTTTGTTCGCGAATTTTGCCGAGGCGATGGCGGAAGGGCGAGGCAAAGCGCAGGCGGACACGCTGCGCAAGGCGAGATCGGAAACCGAAGCTCGGAGGCTGCTCCCCAACGGTGAGATCGAGGTCGTGCCCAGTTCAGAACTCCGAGTGGGCGATTGCTGCATGGTAGCGGCGTCTGAATTTATTCCGGGTGACGGCGAAGTGATCGAAGGCGTGGCTTCGGTAGACGAATCGGCCATCACTGGGGAATCGGCGCCCGTGATTCGCGAAGCTGGCGGGGACCGGTCCGCGGTTACGGGAGGCACGCGTGTGCTTTCCGACCTGATTAAAGTGCGCATCACTTCCAATCCGGGAGAAACATTTCTGGACCGGATGATCGCGCTGGTCGAAGGAGCGGAGCGCCAGAAGACTCCCAATGAAATTGCGCTGAATATTCTGCTGGCGGGACTGACGATTATTTTTCTTCTGGCAGTGATCACGCTGCAGCCGTTCGCGATTTATTCGGGATCGCCGCAAACCGTGTTTGTGCTGGTCTCGCTGCTGGTGTGCCTGATTCCGACGACGATTGGCGGTCTGCTTTCTGCAATCGGTATCGCCGGCATGGATCGGCTGGTGCAGCACAATGTGCTGGCGATGTCGGGGCGCGCGGTGGAGGCGGCGGGAGACGTGAACACGCTGCTCCTCGATAAGACCGGCACGATTACGCTCGGCAATCGGCAGGCGGCAGAGTTTATTCCGGCGCCGGGGATTACGGAGGCCGAGATGGCCGATGCCGCGCAGCTGTCGTCGCTCGCCGACGAGACGCCGGAGGGCCGTTCGATCGTTGTGCTGGCGAAGGAGCGGTTTCAATTGCGCGGGCGAGAACTGGCCGCTCATGAGGCGGTGTTCGTTCCGTTTACGGCGCAAACGCGCATGTCGGGAGTGAATCTGGATGGGCGCGAGATTCGCAAGGGCGCCGTCGATTCGATCTCGAAATACCTGAAGCAGTTTGGCACTTCGCTGCCGCGCGAGATCCAGGCGACGGTAGAGCAAATTGCGCGTTCCGGGGGAACGCCTTTGGTGGTGGCGGAAAACCAGCGCGCCTTGGGCGTGATTTATCTGAAGGACATTGTTAAGGGCGGAATGAGCGATCGCTTCAAGCAACTGCGCGCCATGGGAATCAAGACCGTGATGATCACGGGCGACAATCCATTGACGGCTGCAGCGATCGCCCGCGAAGCGGGTGTGGACGATTTTCTGGCCGAGGCTACGCCGAAAGACAAGATGGACCTGATCCGGCGCGAGCAGGCGGACGGGAAGCTGGTGGCGATGACCGGCGACGGGACGAATGATGCTCCGGCGCTGGCGCAGGCCGATGTTGGGGTGGCAATGAATACGGGCACGCAGGCGGCGAAAGAAGCCGGCAACATGGTGGACCTGGATTCGAATCCCACCAAGCTCATTGAAGTGGTCGCGATTGGAAAACAATTGCTGATGACGCGCGGGGCGTTGACTACTTTTTCGATTGCAAACGATGTGGCCAAGTACTTTGCGATTATTCCGGCGATGTTCGCGGGAACATTCCCGGTGTTGAACGCGTTGAACGTCATGCACCTTCAGACTCCGCAGTCGGCGGTGCTTTCGGCGGTCATCTTTAATGCGCTCATCATCGTCGCGCTGATTCCTCTCGCGCTGAAGGGGGTCAAATATCTCCCCATGAGCGCAGAGGCTCTGCTGCGGCGGAATCTGCTTGTGTACGGTTTCGGTGGGCTGGTAGTGCCGTTTATTGGCATCAAGTTGATTGACATGTTCATTACAGGCATCAAGCTGATCTAGGGAAGACAGGGTCGGGAAAAGTTATGAAGAAACATCTGCTGAACGCAATATTGATGACGATTGTGACAACGGTCCTGCTTGGCATTGTGTATCCGTTAGTGGTCACGGGACTGGCGCGTGTGATTTTTCCGGCGCAGGCCAATGGGCAGTTAATCCAGCGCAATGGAGTCGTGGTCGGCTCGCGATTAATCGGCCAGCCGTTTACGGGACCGGGATATTTCCATTCGCGGCCATCGACGGCCGGAGCGGCCGGCTATGACGCCACCGCTTCCGGTAGTTCGAACCTCGGCCCGACAAACGCGCAGTTGATTACGCGTGTGAATGGAGACGTGGCGAAACTACAAGCCGAAAATTCCGGCGTTCCGATTCCAGTGGATCTGGTGACCACGTCGGGATCGGGGCTGGATCCGGATATCACTCCGGCGGCCGCGAACTTTCAGATTCACCGCGTGGCCTCGGAACGCAAGGCCTCCGATGCCGGGATTGAAAAGCTGGTGCGAGACAATACTCAGGAGCGGCAATGGGGATTTCTGGGGGAGCCGCGGGTGAACGTGCTGCAGCTTAATCTTGCGCTGGATGAGCATTTTCCTCTAGCCGCGGCGCATTAGCGCGCTCGCTTCCGTGCAAAACTGTTCATCGAAGATCGAAGCCGCCGTTTTAGGACGTCAAATCGATCACGCGCAGCGCGCCCGGAGCGACTGCAATCTCGGCGGGCGTCTCGCATACGAATTCTCCATCGGCATAAATTTCGAGGGGACTTTCGGATTCGACCAGCACACGGGCAGCCTTCGAATACTCAACCTCGGGGGAGCGCAAATGACGCCCGAAATAAACCGTCGGAAACATGCAAAACAGTTTGACGGGATCCATCGTCGCGATCCTGCAGATGTCGAGTTGCCCGTCGGTTGGATCGGCTTGCGGCGCGATCCGCATGCCATCGCCATAAAACTGTGTGTTGGCGAAGGCGGCGAGCAGCGTCGGCTGAAAATTTTCCTTACGATGCTCACTATTACTGTTCCAGCGCGTAAGACGCATCGGAGTTGCGGGAAGATTGAACAGGGCGGGGAGCAGAGCGAGCGCGTAGCCTCCATGGGCGCGCAGCCAGCGCGGCAGTTGGTTGGCGCGGCGCGCGGTTAACGAATCCAGCCCGCAATTCGCCACGCAACAAAAGTAGTGCTCACTGTCGGCATCGACGCCCGCCTGGATGACGCCCAGATCGATGGCCCGCGGCTGAAGTTTCCCCGCTTCGAAATTGCGCCATGCATGCAGGGAATCTCGCATCGAGCGCAGGTGTAAGGCCCGTGCGAAATCGTTTCCGCTGCCTGCTGGGACGACAAGCACAGGCAATTGCAGGCGGGCAAGAGCCGGAAGATGACGATGAATGGTGCCATCGCCTCCAAAAATGACGATGGCGTCGGCGTCGTTCGAACAAGCGGGCAATCCCTGGACCCACGACGTTGACGAGGCTGTCTGAAATGGCTGCAAATTCGCAAGCGACGTTCCCAATCCCAAGATGGCGGCGGCGCGCATGATTCGGCTTTCGGTTATCGAGTCTACAAGGTGATCTCTGAATCGGTATCTCGACTCATCCTGATGCGAGTCATCCCAGTGCGACGCAAGGGGTTGCGACTGCGCAAGACTAGCATGGGCGGTGTTGTTTCCAAAGCCAGCGAGTGACTTTCGTCGCGGACTTCCTCACGACTTTAGTGTTTTTCCTGAAAAAGTGCTGCTGCGAATGACCTTGGTAATTGGCAGGGCGGGAAGCGCGTTGTTACCCACAGGGGTGAATCCTAGAATTGAGTGCGGGCGTTCTCTGTCCGGACCGTCCCGACTGCACATGCCGGAAAACCCCAATCGTCCCGAAGTTTCACGCCGCATCGAGAAGGCGGAGAAGCTGTTGCAGAAGGGAAAGACTCCAGACGCGCTGGCGGAATACCTGCAAATTCTGGAAGAAGATCCGCAGAACGACAATGTGCGTCAAATGGCCGCTGATTTGTGTTTTTCGGTAAATAAGGGCGCGCTGGCGGTAAAGCTGCTGGGGGAACTCTTTGAACGTCAGATCGCGGCCGGCGACGCGACGCGTGCGAGCCTGACCTACAAGAAGCTGGCGCGCTATACCAATCCGACCTGGGAACAGAAGGTGCGGTTCGGGCAGTTGCTGGAGCGTCCCAATAAGAAGTTGGCAATTGGGACCTACGAGAACGCACTGGAAGACCTGCACAAGCAGGGCAGGAAAGAAGAAGGGCTGCTGGTCCTAAGGCGCATTGTGAATCTGGAGCCCACGCCGGCGAATCATCTGCGGGTTGCCGAAATGTCGGCGGAACTGGGCGAGCATGCGATGGCGGCCGAGTCATTCCTGCAACTGGCAGAGTTGACCGAAACTTCCGGGGGAAATGCGGGCCAGTATTTCGAACGCGCCTACGCCGAGAATCCCGCGGATCCCAAGGTTGCGGTTGCCTACGGAAAGAGTTTGTTGTCGCAGGGAGATGCGGGAGCGGCGATTTTTGTTTTTGAACCTCTCGTGCATACGGAAGGCGCGTCCGCGGAGCTCCAGGATCTATATGCGCAGGCGATGTTGACGGCCGAGCGCTGTGTGGAAGCCGAGCCGTTGGTCTGGCAGATGTTCGAGCGCAATCCGGGACGGATTCACCAGGTGCTGGTTCTGATCGGCAAAATGATCGATTGCGAGCTCGATGCCGAGGCTGTGGCACTGGCGCGCAAGCTGGAAGCATTCCAGAGACGCCGTGGAGAGCGGCGTTCGTTTATCAGCACGATGCAGGAGATTTTGGCATCGCACCGGCCTACAGCCGAGATGCTGGAATTTCTTGCGGAGCTGTTCAACGCTTCGAACCGCGAGGTCGATTACGCGCAGGTGTTGCTGAAGCTGTTCGATCTCTATTGCACGCGGCACAATTATCAGAAAGCGGCAGAATGTCTGGACCGCGCGGCGGAAGTCGATCCTTACGAGCAGGGTCACCAGCAGCGCCTGGAGACCTTGCGCGGGAAGATTGACGATCAGCGGTTCAATGTAATTGCGGCACGCTTCACGACGGTCAAGAAGGAAGAGCAGCCGCAGGTGAAAGTCCCCGAGCCGACGCTGGGCGCGGCCGCGCTGCAGGACTTGATGCTGCAGGCGGAGATTCTGTTGCAGTACGGCATGCGCTCGAAGGCCGTGGAACGGCTGCAGCGCATTCAGGAACTGTTCCCGCGCGAAGAAGAACGCAACACCGATTTGCAACGGCTCTATATTTCGGCAGGGATGGAGACCCAGCAGGCGCGGATGCCGTCTGCGCCCGCAAACAATTCCGCGGCGCCAGCGCCTGCTCAGCCCGCTCCCGTGCAGGTTTATTCCTCATCCGGATCGGCGACGGATGCGAACGACGTCAGCAGTCTGGCGAAGGTAGCCGAGATCACGCGCAAGCTCTATCACCAGGGCAATGCCGAAGGGGTTCTGAAAACCGCCGCCAGCGAAATCGGCGAAGTCTGGCGGACTGCGCGCTGTATCGCCGCCTTGCGCAAACCGGGACTACCACCCTCGAGCGTGCAGGAATACCACTCGGAGGGTTTGCTGCCGATGAGTTCGGCCGCGCTGGTCAGTGTGGTGGAAACACTGCAAGACCTGGCAGTTGCGCGCGGCACGGTAACGATTTCCGATGCGGCCCATGCTCCGGAGTTGACGGGAATCCACGCGGCAATTGAGGAGTTGCAAATCGATTCTCTGCTGGCATTGCCGCTGGCCGAAGGTGACGACCATATCGGGGTCCTGATCCTCACGCAAAATTCGAGCCGCACATGGCAAGCCGGGGAAGTTCTGGTGATCCGGACGTTGAGCGACCAGGTCGTCATTGCGCTGAACAACGCGGGTCTGCGGCGGCTGGTCAAGAATCTTTCGGTCACGGACGAGAAGTCGGGACTGCTGAAGCGCGCCTCTTACCTCGATCTTTTGCAGGCGGAGACGCGGCGCGGATTGCAGCAGGGAACCGCAGTGACGGTCTTACTCATGCAGTTCGGGCGGCGCAGCTCGCTGATCAAAGAATACGGCGAAGTTGCGGTGACGCAGATGATGGACCAGATCGGGCAGCTGTTTTCGGCCAACATCCGCTCGAACGATCTCGCGTTTCGTTACGAGGCGACGACGGTCGGGCTTGTGCTCGGGGACACGGGCGAAAAGGAAGCGTTGCTGGCAGTCGAGAAGCTGCGCCGCTTGCTCGGCGAAGTACGGCTTCCGGGAAAAGATAAGCCGGTCGAGTTCTGCGCGGCTCTGGCGCAAGCTGTCATGCGGCAGCATTACGATCCTGTCGACATTGTTACCGAGGTGGTAAACCGCGCCGACCATGCTCTTGAGTTAGCGATTCAGCAAGGGCCAGGGAAGATTGTCTGCCAGGCGCCGCAGATCGCGGCGGCCGCAGTAGCGTAGGAATTTACCTAAGTCAAAATCAAAATTAAGACCTAACGCAGAGACGCAGAGGCCGCCGAGAATTTTTTTCTGCCTCGTTTCCTTGATCAAGAATCCATTTCTTCCATGCCAAAAAGCTGAGAGCTGACGGCTGAGAGCTGATAGCTCTCCTCTGTTAAACTCTCAAGTTGGCTTCTGGCCAGCCATCCTTCATATCGAGCGGGAATTCATGTTGAAACCTGGAGACATTGCGATTGTCAGCGGGGCGCGCACGCCCTTTGGCCGCTATTGCGGGAAAATCAAAGACTACACGGCGCAGGAACTGGGCGCGGTGGCGGCAAAAGCGGCGATTAAGCTCGCGGGAATTGAGCCAGGCGAGTTCGACCACGTTGTATTCGGGAATGCGCAGCAGACGACCGGCGACGCCCTGTACGGCGCGCGGCATGTGGGACTGCGGGCGGGCTTGCCGATTGAGACGCCGGCGCTGACTGTCAACCGGCTGTGCGGGTCGGGCATGCAGGCGATTGTCTCGGCGGCGCAGATGATCCAGACCGACGAGGCGAAGATGGTGCTGGCGGGCGGAATGGAATCGATGTCGCAGGCGCCATTCTCCATCCGTGGACGCGACGGGTTCACGTTGAAGCCAGGCGGCAAGCTGGAGGATTCGCTGACGGTGGCGCTGCTGGATTCCTACTGCGGTTTGCAGATGTCGACCACCGCGGAGATCTATGCCGACCAGCAGGGAATTACGCGCGAAGCGCAGGATGAGTTGGCGCTGCGCTCGCAGCAGAAGGCCGACGAGGCGTACAAGGCGGGGCGTATTCAGGAGGAGCTGACGCCGGTTCCGCTGCGTAATTCGAAAGGCGAGGCGACGGGCGAACAGTTGACCGAAGACGATCACCGGCGTCCGCAGACGACGATGGAGGGATTGGCGAAGCTGCGGGCGGCGTTTGGCGTGATCGCAGGAAAACCGGGAACGGTGACGGCCGGCAATGCCAGCGGCATCGTGGATGGCGCTGCGGCGGTGGTCGTGATGTCGCTGGAAGAGGCGCAGAAGCGCAATCTCAAGCCGCTGGGACGGATTGTGAATTGGGGAATTGCGGGCGTCGATCCGAAGATTATGGGGAGCGGTCCTGTTCCGGCGACGAAGATTGCATTGCAGCGCGCCGGGCTGACTTTGGATTACATCGATTTGATCGAGGTGAACGAGGCGTTCGCGGCGCAGTATCTGGCGGTGGAGAAAGAACTGGGCCTTGACCGCGAGAAAGTCAACGTCAATGGCGGAGCGATTGCGCTGGGGCATCCGCTGGGCGCAACCGGGACGCGGCTCGTGATTACGCTGCTGTATGAGTTGCGGCGGCGGAAGAAGAAGTACGGATTAGCTACGGCGTGCATTGGCGGCGGGCAGGGAATTGCGATGGTGGTGGAGAGCTTTCACTAGGCGGAACGTAGGGAGTTATGGCGCTGCTCAATAATGATCGGTTGACTCATTGGGTGATCGGCGCTTTAGTCAGTTGGATGGCCTTTCTGTTGTGCTTGTTCATTCCACTGTTTCACTGGTTGTTGGGATTTTCGATCGTTAAGATCGCGGTTTCTGCGAGCATCGGCTGTGCCGGACAATTGGCAGCCACGCCGTGGCTGTTTTCCGCACGGGCTACAGCCGGGAATCCGGTTGGCGACATTCCGAAGCGGGTAACTGCTGTGATCATCTGGTTTTCGCTAACTGCTCTTCTGTTCTTTTATTACAGTAGCCGCGATTGGCCAAACGACGAGCATGCGACGGAATTCAAATGGATTATGTTTGGTACAACACTTGTGTTTGGCGTTATGGGTCTCACAGCAGTCGCATTAATTTCGCGTAATCGCAGGAGATCGTGAGTTTATGGACATTATGAAAGTTGGTGTTCTCGGTTGCGGACTCATGGGTTCCGACATCGCGCAGGTCTGCGCTACTGCTTGCCAGAGCGAGAGAAGCGCGTTAGCGTTATAGGCGTATGAGCGATTTGCGAAGCCAGATCAATAGCCTGTCTCCTGCCGAAAAGGCGGAACTGTTGGATACGGTGTGGGAGAGCCTGGAAGCGGACGCGGCATCGCTGACGGATGCGCAACGGGCTGAGCTGGATTTCCGCATCGCTCGGCATGAGAGAAACCCTTCCGATGTTATCCCGTGGGAGCAAGTCAGGGCGGACCTGTTTAAGAAACCGTGACAGTCCGGGTCGTCTCGGCGCTTGTCCGTGACAGCGTTCTCAGTTTCCGGCAAACTGCAGATCCCTCGCTACGCTCGGGATGACAAGACTTAAATAGATGACAAGACTTAAATAGAAGTGGGGCTATATGGAAATCAAGAAAGTCGGCGTTCTGGGTTGTGGGTTGATGGGCTCCGGCATCGTGCAGGTTTGCGCGGCGGCTGGATTCGAAACCACTGTGCTCGAAGTTGAGCAGAAGTATCTCGACAAGGGCTTTGCCGGGATTGAGAAGTCACTGGCTAAGTTTGCTGAGCGTCCGGTCGAAAAGGGCGGGATTACTTCGGCGCAGAAGGATGCGATTCGCGCTCGCCTCAAGGGTACGACGAACCGGCAGGATCTGGCGGACTGCGACATTGTGATCGAGGCCATCATTGAGAACGTGCAGCAGAAGCGCGATATGTACGACTCGCTCGACGGGATCGTGAAGCGCGAGGCGATTTTTGCCACCAACACCTCGTCGATTTCGGTGACCGAGCTGATGGCGGCGACCAAGCGTCCGGAGCGGTTTATCGGGCTGCACTTTTTTAATCCTGTGCCGCTGATGAAGCTGGTCGAGGTGGTGAAGACGATCGCCACGGCGCCCGAGGTTTACGACTCGGCTTATGAGTTTGCGAAGAAGCTGGGGAAGGTTCCGGTGCGGACTTCGGATAAGACCGGATTCATCGTAAACCGGCTGCTGGTGCCGTATCTGCTGGATGCGATCCGGGCGTATGAAGAGGGCGTGGGCTCGATCGAGGATATCGATAACGCGATGAAGTTGGGCTGCGGGTATCCGATGGGGCCGTTTACGCTGCTCGATTTTGTTGGGCTCGATACTACTTACTACATTACGCATGTGATGTATGACGAGTTCAAGGAGCGGCGGTTCGCGTCGCCTCCGCTGCTGAAGCGGATGGTGATGGCGGGGTGGTATGGGCGGAAGACGGGCAAAGGGTTCTATGATTATGCGAACCCGGAGAAGCCGGTGGCGGGGAAATTCTAAACTTCTGCTCCACGGATTTGCGCGGACGAACGAGGACTTTACCGTCTATAAACTTCGCGGCGATGGCCGATTTCCAGGACAAGAACAACTAAAACGTCCTGCTTAAGTGAACAGAGAATACGGTAATCGCCGACGCGATACTTCCAGAGATGATGCAGTTGTCCCTGGAGCCGCTCGCCGATGCGGCGCGGGTCGTGTAACTTGGCCACACGCTCCAGCAGAAACTTGAGGATGCGGCGTGCGATTACGGGATCGAGCTTATTGAGTTCCCGCTGTGCAGTGGTGTCGAACTCAATCGCCCAGGCCATAGCGGCGCATCACTTTTTCGATGGGAACGGTCTTTCTGCGGCCGGCACGAATTCCCTCCAGCCGCCGCTCGGCCAAATACACTGCTTCCAGGTCGGCCAGGCGTTCAATGATCGCCTCGCGGGCATAATAAGTCTTGGTGCGGCCGGTGCGCTTGGCGAGGCGGTCGAGCCGTTTTTCGATGGTTGCGGGCAGGCGGATGGCTAACATGGTGCGTCCTTTTGATGCTATACAATTATAGCAGCATTCTGTCTTCTGAGAATGTGAGGCCTATAACGAGCGAAGAAACCGGCAATCCGCTAGATCGCAACTCGCCGCCCGCGATAAGGCGGCTGGGCTGGGGACTTCTGGTAGGAGCGATAGTTGTTTCTCTGCCCTGGCTGGCTAGCAAAGTTGATAATGGAGTGCTGCTGCTCGTGGGCGAGATTCTGGGGTGGCCCGGAGCCATCCTTAGGGTTGGCCCTCGGCGGGTGGAATGCTCGTCCGTTTACGCTAATTGTGTATTATTCAACGAACCTAGTCCTTTATATCGGTTTGACCTACTTCCTGCTGGGCCTACGTGAAAGACGAAAGCGGCGAAATCAAGAAAGCTCTGGTCCATCTGCGGGAACCCTTAGCAGGTTCTAAAACTATGACCTACGAAAACATTCTCCTCGAAAAGAAAAACTCCATCGCCTACGTCATCGTCAACCGTCCCAAGGTGCTGAACGCGCTCAACACGGCCACCATGGAAGAGCTGCGGGCGGCGTTCCATGACATCAAGAATGACGATGCGATTCGTGTTGTGATTTTGACCGGTTCGGGCGAGAAGGCGTTTGTTGCCGGGGCGGACATCAGCGAACTCGCTACGCAGGACGCGGTGACGGGCAAGAGGTATGCGCATCGCGGCCAAAGCGTGCTCAATTTGATCGAGAACCTGGGCAAGCCGGTGATTGCCTGCATCAATGGATTCGCCCTGGGCGGCGGATGCGAACTCGCTCTGGCTTGCACGATGCGCTTGGCTAGCGACTCCGCGAAGCTCGGGCAGCCCGAGGTGAAGCTGGGGATTATTCCGGGATATGGCGGAACGCAGCGGCTGCCGCGGCTGGTGGGGAAGGGCATCGCGATGCAGCACGTGCTGACGGGTGAAATGATTACGGCGCAGGAAGCGCATCGAATCGGACTGGTGAATGAAGTGACGGCGGCGGCTGAGCTGATTCCGCGCGCCGAAGCGATCGCGGCGAAGATCATTGCGAACGCTCCGCTGGCCGTGCAGTATGCGATGGAGGCGGTGAATAAGGGCATGGAGATGACCTTGGCCGAGGGCTTATTTCTTGAGGCGGCGCTGTTTGGAGTCTGCTGCGCTACGGAAGATAAAAAAGAAGGGACCAAAGCGTTTCTGGAAAAGCGCCCTACGCAGTTCAAAGGGAAGTAAGTCAAGAGCTTAACACGGAGAACACAGAGATCACGGAGGGAAACCACGCCGGCAAAAATAAAGATCGAGAGTCCTCGCGAGCCATCGATTCCCGCGATCGAAGGCGGCCTGAGCGCTGCGGGCAAGCGGTTTGCCATTGTGGTGTCGCGGTTTAATGCGTTCATCACGGAGCGGCTCTTTCTGAGCGCTTACGACGGGCTGTTGCGCTCCGGCGCGAAGAAGAAAGACATCGCGCTGGTGCGGGTGCCGGGCGCGTTCGAAATTCCGCTAGCCGCACGCACGCTCGCCGAAACGAAGAAGTATGATGCTATCCTCTGCATCGGCTGCCTGCTGCGCGGAGATACGGCGCACTACGATGTGATCGTCAACGAATGTGCGCGTGGAATCGGGCAGTCTGCACAGGAGACCGGCGTACCGCACGCGTTCGGGGTGCTTACCTGCGACACGCTGGAGCAGGCGATTGATCGGGCCGGATTGAAGATGGGGAACAAGGGGTTCGAAGCAGCGCTGGCGGCGGTAGAGATGGCGAATCTGAAAAGTGCTGTCAGCCGTCAGCTGTCAGCCGTCAGGCAGGGCAAGGCAAAACCGACTTCCCGGAAACGCAAACGCCGTTCCTGACCTGCAGTCTTCCACAACGCAACTGTCCTGTAGACTGTTGTCAGCCTACACTGTCGTACGGTTTACTGACGGCTGATGGCTGAGAGCTGACCGCCAAAATGGGTACCCGCCGCAAATCCCGCGAACTGGTTTTACAGATGCTCTTTCAGGCCGATATGGGGAAGCAGGCGCCGGAGCTCGTGCGAAAAACATTCTGGGCGCAGCGCACCGACATCGACGAGGAAGCGCGCGGATTTGCAGAGGATCTTTTTCGCGTGGCGAGCGACCGGCTTGAAGAAATTGACGGGTTGATCGGCAAGCATGCGCAGCACTGGCGCATGGAGCGCATGGCCGCCGTCGACCGGAATGTGCTCCGGGGCGCGGTGGCGGAATTCCTGGGCTATCCGGGAACGCCGCGCGCCATCGTGATTAATGAAGCGATCGAGATTGCGCGCAAGTTTTCTACGCCCGAATCGGTGACGTTCATCAATGGCGTTCTCGACAGCGTGGGCAAAGAAATTGGGCCAGCGTAGGTGAAGAAATTTGGACCGGGGATCTTAGCTAGCTCCCGCTCAGCCGTTTCCCACATTCGTTCGCTTTCCACGACTTGCGAAGCAGGCTGCAACTCTACCCGATTATCCCCATGATGGCCGGCGAGGCCCCGGCTCTACACGTTGCCGATGCGAGTTCCTGCGCTGGGTGCTCGCGACGCAAGTGATCACTGCGGTCGGATGGCGACCAAGTTGGCAACGCAAAGCGGCTGCGTGCCTCCGACGTTGTTGCACATATTGTTGGTGCTGTTGTTAATGTACGGCACCTGCTGGTAGTCGCCTCCGCTGATCGTATTCACGATGTGGACCGATCCGGCGGAGCAGGTCGTGCCGTCGGGATCGTACTGATCGCATGCGGCAACCCAAACCTCGCTCCCATCGGTCGATGCCGATGCACCGAGCGGATAAATATTCGTATAGCCGGGGCGAGTCAGGTGAATCGAGGAGGTCGTTCCGCTCGCCGGGTTGAAGATCAGCACCGAAGGATTCCCTTGCGCCAGGACGATCAGTTCGCTGCCATTGGCGACCAGACGCGCGTAGAGCGGAATAAATGATCCCTGTCCAAGGTTGTAAAGCGTCGGATTGGCAGTGAAGCTCTGCAGCGTTGGAGGAATGCAAGCATACTCACCATCCGGAACATTGCTCTGCGCCCACTGCGCGGTGAGAGCCTGCACGTTGGGCGGCGAGAGCACATAAACGTTCTGCGTGATGGAGTCTGCCGTTGCCTGCACATTGGGAGATGGGAAGATCTGCAGAGGCGCGCCAGTTGTGTCGACACTTCCCAATTCCTTGCTCGAAAGTCCGGGAACCGAGCAGGTTGAGAACGCGGCGACTGCGCCCGCTGCTCCGCTCGTTCCTGCGGCATAGGCGAAGCTTCCGTCGGCGGAAAAGGCGACATCGGTTCCGGATGTCGAGAGCGGCACCAGCGCGAGGGCGTCCACCGTGGAGTAGACGTACAGGCTGCCGGCGTTCGTAAGAATGAAGATCTTCGATTGATCGGGCGAGAAGGCCGCAGCGGTAGCGACGAGGTTGCTGGGCAGCACGAGATCGGTCGAGGAAGTGTTGCTGTTGTTATAGATGTAGACCTGGGGAGTCGTGGAGACGTCGTCAGACACGACCACCTGTTTCCCGTCATTGGAGATCGCGAGCACAGTACCGCACAAAGCGACATTGCATGGTGTGCTTGACTGGGAAACGGGAGTCACACTGGCCGACGACGAACTGACGTCAATGTACATGAGTCCCTGATTGCTTCCCAAGTAAGCGCGAGGACTTGACTGATAGTTGAACATGAACGAATTCGGCGTGCGACTCATGTTCGCCGAAGAGATGATCGGGTTATTGGCGGTGCCGGGCGTGATCTGGAACATGACGCTATTGCAACCCGAAGCGTTATCGCAGCCGCCGTTCGGACTGGTGGGAGAAATGCCTGTGGCTGCCCATCCGCCGTAGACAGGAGGTTTGGCTGCGGTGGTTACATCGACCGAAATGGTGCCAAAGCCGATTTGGGGATTATTTGGAGACAGCACACCGCCGCTGGCGTAGACCGGCATTCCGGGAAGAATGCCGACGTTGCAACTGGGAGGAGTACAAGAAGCGGTGATGGCGCTGCCGCCGAGGTTGGCGCGTGCGGTCGCATTGTTGGTTCCGGTTGAGTTGGTCAGGCTCGAAAACGAGACAACTTCGGGATTGGTGGTACTCCAAGTGAGGGGCGGTTTGGCCAGGACATTCCCCAAGGTGTCGACGACAAAAGCGCGAAGAGTGATGGTGCCGCCAGTGTTGACGCTGATCGTACTACCGGGATAGCCATCGGCCTGCAGTCGCACGTATTGCACCAGGCAGGTTGTAAGTTGAAGGCTGTTACTGGTGGTGCCGGAGGTGAAGGCATAGATCGGGGTTATGCCCGGATTGTTCGCGGTGATTTGAACCTGGTTAAACGGCATGTTGGGGAGCAAGGTCGCCGTTTTGAAGACGTTTGCGTTAGTCGTCGCCCAATTGACCGGACCGATCGTATTGGTGATGTCGTTCCCATTGCTGTCGAAAGCAACGGCCTGATAGAGCCATGTCTGTCCCTGCGAGAAACAGTCATAAGGAGGCTGCTGTTGCTGGGCGGGCGCAACCTGAAGGCTGGCAATGTGGAAGTGGACGTAAACGGTTGTTTGTGCGCTGCTGACGCCATTCACGACCGCTGTGACGAGGGCGATTCCGGGCGCGCCAGGACTGCAAATCGACCCTGTGGGATCCCAGTTCCCGGCGCACACGTTGCCGCCGCTGGTAACGGAGATCGGAGCCGGGCCGGTCTCGCTCGGAGGGATGGTCACGTTGAATGTGATCGTCCCGAGAACGGTGTGACCGGAGCTGTTCGTGGCGGTCGCGGAGAACACCTGTGTACTCCCCACATCCATGGAGAAGTTGTCGCTCGGGGAGATCGAAACGGTCAGGACGCTTCCCTCATTGTTAGAGGTGCTCTTACCCAGGCAACCGGTGAGGGCAATGATGAGAGTGACCGCGAATGTCAGCAAAAAGCCGGAACTACAACGATGCATGCATCCTCCTCGCGTCCCATTCGCGGGCGCGAGCGTATAGTTGATTGGAAAACTGCCAGTGTAGAGGGTAAAGCCAAAGGTTTCAAGGGTTCAGAGTTTCAAAGTTTCAACGACGCCGGCACTCGGTGATATTCGGTGGAGTGGTCGAAACCTCAAAACCTTGAAGCGTTAAAAGTTTGAAACCTGTTTTCTTCGATGCTCTGAACAATGGTTGACGATGTGCAGGGTAGTTGTTATTATCAAAAGGTTCCGCGAGTTAAGTCTGGCTATGCCTGTGGACGGCTGTCCCGTCGAATGCGCAACCTGCGCGGAAGACGGGCTCCGGGAAATACTTGGCTGAGCTGTGAAGAAATACGTACCTGGTGGAAGTGAGGCCAGGGACGCCCTCGCTGAAACGTCCTGCGAAAACCTTTGCGCTTGGGATTCTGTCTGGAAGCCCGAGAGTCACGCGAGGCTATGCGGGAGTAGCGGACGAAACGGAGCGCCTCCGAACCTGATCCATGGTTAGGCGTGGCGTCACCGTCGTCGGCGATTAGTAAACGGGAACTCAAAATTTCTCACCGCCGTTTTGCGCGGGAGAGTATGGCTGGGCGCTGAAGCCTGTGCCAGAACCGGGGATGAGGTAAGCCTCGTCCTCATGGAAGTGCGGGGTTGTGCGAGATGTGCAGAGACGCAGCTTGCTGCGTCTGGGAGTGGCGAGAGTGCCTACGTTTAATCAGTTAGTGAAATTCGGACGGACGCAGCCGAAATACAAGACGGCCAGTCCGGCGCTGCAGTCGTGTCCGCAAAAGCGCGGAGTTTGCACCCGCGTGTACACGCAGACGCCCAAGAAGCCGAACTCAGCTTTGCGGAAAGTGGCTCGCGTCCGGCTGACGAATGGAATTGAAGTCACAACATACATCCCCGGTGTTGGCCACAACCTGCAGGAGCATTCCATTGTGCTGATCCGCGGGGGCCGTGTGAAGGATCTGCCCGGTGTGCGCTACCACGTCGTGCGCGGGACGCTGGATGCAACCGGAGTTACCGGACGCAATCAGGGTCGCTCGAAGTACGGTACGAAGCGCGCAAAGAAAGCGTAGTAGAGACGCGGCTTGCCGCGTCTTCGGCTGGAGCCTGACGCTCGCAGCCAGGAGCTAGAAGCTGAAATGCCAAGAAAAGGACATATCGCGAAGCGGACGGTTGAGGCGGATCCGGTCTACGGATCGGACCTGGTGACAAAGTTCATCAACTCGATGATGTGGCAGGGCAAGAAGTCCACCGCTGAGAACATTTTCTATAAGTCGCTGGTGAAACTGCAGGAAAAGGGCGGCGACGAGCCTTTGAAGCTGTTCACGAAGGCAGTCGAGAACGCCAAGCCGCTGCTCGAAGTGAAGACCCGTCGCGTCGGTGGCGCGAACTACCAGGTGCCGATCGAGGTGGCGCCGGACCGTCGTACGTCGCTTGCGATCCGCTGGATTGTCAGCTACGCGCGCGGCCGTGGCGAAAAAGGCATGATCGACAAGCTGACGAACGAATTGCTCGATGCCGCGAATGGCAAGGGCGCTGCGATCAAGAAAAAAGAAGATGTGCATCGCATGGCGGAAGCCAATAAGGCGTTTGCGCATTATCGGTGGTAGAGATTTTGTAATTTGGTAATCGGGGAATTTTGTAATTTAAGAACCCCACGGTCATTGCCGTTAAATTGCCAAATTACCCGATTACAAAGTTACAAAATTGAGCAGTTGGAGCCCAGAAAGAGTTAAGAGTCGTGCCCAGAACAGTCCCATTAGAGCGTTGCAGGAACATCGGCATCATGGCTCACATCGATGCCGGGAAGACCACTACGACCGAGCGCATCCTGTTTTATACGGGAAAGACGCATCGCATCGGAGAGGTGCATGAAGGCACGGCCATCATGGACTGGATGGAGCAGGAGCAGGAGCGCGGAATCACCATTACTTCCGCTGCCACGACCTGCACCTGGCGCGACATTCGCATCAACATTATCGATACGCCCGGCCACGTGGATTTCACGGCCGAGGTGGAACGCTCGCTGCGCGTGCTCGATGGCGCGGTCGCGGTGTTTGACGCCGTGCATGGCGTGCAGCCGCAGTCGGAAAAAGTCTGGCGCCAGGCCGATAAATACGGCGTCCCGCGCATTTGCTTTATTAACAAAATCGATAAGATGGGTGCCGATTTCGAGCATGCCGTCGATACCCTCCGCAAGCGCCTCAATGCCAAGCCCGTGGCGATTCAAATCCCTATCGGACAAGAAGACAAGTTTCGTGGCGTGATCGACCTGGTCGACATGAAGGCCATTGTGTGGAATGACGAGGCGATGGGTGCGGAATACGAAACCGAAGCGATTCCCGCCGAACTGCAGAAAAAGGCGGAGGCGTTTCATACGCAACTGGTCGAAACCGTTGCCGAGAACGACGACGAGATCCTGCACAAGTTCCTGGAAGGCGAAGCGATTTCCGCGGCGGAGTTGAAGGCATCGCTGCGCAAATCCACAATTGCGCTGAAACTGTTTCCGGTGGTTGTGGGAACGGCGTTCAAGAATAAAGGCGTACAGCCCTTGCTGGACGCGGTGGTGGATTATCTGCCCTCCCCGCTTGATACCAAGGAAACGCACGGTCTGAATCCCGATAACGGACAGCCGATTACGCGCCTGGCCGACGACAAAGAGCCGTTTTCGGCTCTGGCGTTCAAGATTATGGCGGACCCGTTTGTCGGCCAGTTGACGTTCATTCGTGTTTACTCGGGAACGCTGAAGTCGGGCGAGTCGGTGATGAACTCGCGCACCCAGCGGCACGAACGGATTGGCCGCTTGCTGAAGATGCACGCCAATAAGCGCGAAGACATCCAGGAAATTCTGGCGGGAGATATCTGCGCGGTGGTTGGACTGAAAAACGTCTCGACGGGCGACACGATCTGCGAGGAGAAGCATCCGATTACGCTCGAGTCGATCACGTTCGCCGTGCCGGTCATTGCGGTTGCGGTTGAGCCGAAGACGAAAGCCGATCAGGAAAAGATGGGCATGGCGCTGGCGAAACTGGCGCAGGAAGATCCTACCTTCAAAGTTCACACCGATCCCGATAGCGGACAGACGATCATTAGTGGTATGGGCGAGTTGCACCTGGAAATCATCGTCGACCGCATGATGCGCGAATACAAAGTGGAAGCCAACGTCGGCAAGCCGCAGGTCGCATATCGCGAGACGATTCGCAAGCACTCGGAAGCCGAGGGCAAGTACATCCGGCAGACCGGCGGTAAGGGCCAATACGGCCATGCCAAGGTTCGCCTCGATCCGCAACCGGCGGGACTGGGCTACGAGTTTGTCAACGACATCGTCGGCGGATCGGTGCCCAAGGAATTTATCAAGCCGATCGATCAGGGCATTCGCGAAGCGCTCGAAGGCGGCATTCTCGCCGGCTATCCGATGGTGGACGTGAAGGCGACCCTGTACGACGGCAGCTACCACGACGTTGACTCCAACGAAATGGCGTTCAAGATCGCCGGTTCCATGGCGTTCAAAGAAGCGGCCCGCAAGGCTTCGCCGGTGCTGTTGGAGCCGGTGATGGCGGTCGAAGTCGTGACTCCTGAAGATTACGCCGGGGCGATCATGGGCGACCTGAGTTCGCGTCGCGGACGGATCGAAGGCATGGAGCACCGCGCTGGTTCGCAAGTGATCAAGGCCATCGTTCCACTGGCGGAGATGTTTGGCTACGCGACGCATATGCGTTCATCCACGCAAGGGCGCGCCGAGTATTCAATGCATTTTGCGCGGTATGAGGAAGCCCCGCGTCACGTGGCGGAAGAGATTATCGCCAAGACTCAAGGGAAAGCAGCGCCGCGTTGACAGTGCGGACTGCGGTTCGTTGCCGATCGCAGATTTTGGGCGACGGATGGCCGGCAGGTGGATTTGGAAGCGGTTTTCGGTGCGGGTGGTGTTTGGCCGAGAATTTTGTATGAGGCCAATGGCTACCTGGGAACTGAGTTGTGGTGCGAGGTTCCGGCGTCTCGACAGTATCGAGTGAGAGATCTCTGGGCCTGGCATCGAGATTTTGAGAATTTTCGTTCGCAGTCCCAGATGGAGTACGAGCGGTTTCAAAGCTGGATTCTTTCAAGTGGATTGGTCGAGAGAGAGCAGTTTTTGGGCGCTTACTACGAGCGTCAGGACGGCGAAGAAGAAGGTTTGGTTTTGAGCTAGAAGCTAAAGGCTTAGGAGCTAAGAGCTGCGTTATGGCGAAGCAAAAATTTGAGCGGACGAAGCCGCACTGCAACGTAGGGACGATTGGACACATTGACCACGGGAAGACGACGTTGACGGCGGCGATCACGAAGGTTTTGCAGAAGCACAACCCG
>Ga0187887_10000773_pt1 | contig 30169 bp, 28 predicted proteins | sample June2016WEW_7_10_FD_132977 | JGI IMG/M metagenome (GOLD analysis project Ga0187887, IMG submission 132977) | Peatland microbial communities from SPRUCE experiment site at the Marcell Experimental Forest, Minnesota, USA - June2016WEW_7_10 | ecosystem: Environmental > Terrestrial > Soil >... | reverse complement strand
TCAGTCGATCCAATTGCGCCTGCTTCTCCGTCCAAGCGCCGTCGATTTCGTCGCCGTGCCAAAGAATTGGCACACGAAACAGGTCGCGGCGAATGCGATAGCGGTTTTGTTGGGTGTGATGGAGCATGCCCGCTCGCAGTCGCCACGACAAAGCGAGACTCTGTCCGCGCTTTGAGCGTTTCGGATTCTTGCGCTTGGAAATACTGCCGACAGCCGTCGGCGTCAGGCTCAGGATTCCAAACTCGTCCGAGTCGCGAACGACGTGGATTTTCCGGCACTCGGCGAAATTCTCGTCCAAATAGACATCCTCGAAAAGACCCTGTGACAGACAATCGGTATGGTGCGTTTCGATCGCGGCGAAATCCATCAATATCTGTTGGCCGTGAAAGGTATGCAGAACTATGCCGCGATTGCCCGGAATTCGCGCATAAACGTGCGCCGGGGCAACGGGGAACCGCGGGTCCTCGAACTCATAAGCCGAGACTTCAGGATGCAAATGGCGCACCGAGATGTCGGCGAGGACGCGCGGTGGAAGAACCAACGGCCGGCATGTCAACGATGGCTGGCCATCGCGCGGCAATAGGCCTCGCGCCGACAATTCATCGAGCACCGGTTCCTGAGCGTGACGCAATGAAGCAAACAAGACCAGCTCATGGCCCGCGGCCGCCCAGCGCCGGAGCGCCACGCATAGGCCGTCGGAGAAGATGATATCCGGCCACAGCATGCAGCCGTAAGCGCGATAGGAATAGGCGGCTTCCAGCAGCAGTTTATGGCAGCGATTCTGCTGAAGGATTGCGGACTCGCTCCCCGGCGCTGTCGCGGGCGGAGGCTCAATCTCCAGATGGACCGGCGCTACGTAGCCGCGAATCGTCCGCATGATCGGCAATTGCTCGATCGCCTGCCAGTCTTCCAATGTGGTGGCGATCAACAGCCGATGGCCGTCCTCGGCGCGCAGTTGCGGAAAATTCCCCGGCGCAAGTAACGACGCGAAGCACCGGTCGACAAAATATTGCCGATAGGCCGGACCCCAAAACGTCACCATGAAGATGAACGGTTGCATGTCTTTCGGCGCGCGCCTTTGGACGCATCTCCCGGACGCGTCGCGCGAGCATTCCGCAGTGCTTCGAATTACGTCGTTTCGATAAGGTCGTAATTGGGCGCATCGTGGCCGCCGAGAAGCTGACCTTGCCAGTTCTTGAGCCGTTCGATGCGGTTGTAATAGGTGAACTCCGGCGAACGGCGAATCAGAAGGCCGTCGCGAATTTCTTCTTCATATTCGTATTGGGCCCAGCCATTGCAATTGGTGCAGAACGGGACTTTGTCCCACTGCCCGGTCTCGTGATAGTAGCGAACCTTGGCGAATTCCTCGCCGTTCCACACCGCTTTCACGCCCTGTTCGAAAACATTGCCGACATTGGTGCTCTTGAAGCCGTCGAGGCAACAGATCGTCACCGCGCCGTCGTTGTGGACCGGCAAGGTCTTGTAAAGCGTCGGGCAAGGCAGCCGCTTCTCCGGCGGCTTCATGTCGGTAAACGTGCCGTTCTCGAACAGAAGGTTGACGCGCACGCAATCCACCACGCCGCCCCAGCGCTCGACGAACGCGGCCTCTTCGTGGCGATTGTTGTCCTGCAGCGTGAACGACACGCTGATGCGCGGCAGGTCGCGGTCGCTGCGCGCCGCCAGCATGCGAAATACCGCCGCCTCGATCTTTTCCAGCTTGTCGACGCCGCGAATCTTCTCCAGCGTCTCGCGAGTCACGGAATCGATGCTGAAAGAGATCGAATCGAGTTCGATCTCAACCATGAATTTCGCCAGGTCGTCGTCGAGCGTCAACCCGTTGGTGTTGAACGCAATGGCGATGCCGCGCGCTTTCATGTCGCGCAAGCGTTCGCGCAAGTTCGGCACCAAGAGCGGCTCGCCATACATATTGGGCTGTACCAGCGGACGCGCCGGCGCGATCTCGTCCAGCAGGCGTTGCGATGCGTCGACGTTCATGATGCCCTTGACGGAGTCGATGGCTTCATTGTCTTCGGAACCCCAGACCGGGCACATCGGGCAGCGCAAATTGCATTTGGTGGCGTAATCGATCAGCACGCGCTCCGGCAGTTCGGACACCGCAAGCGGCTTCCAATTCAAGGCGGGATCGACCCAAGGCGCGCGCGAATAATCGCTCATTTTCTCGCCGTTCGTTGCTTTGATGCTCATATTTTCTCAGGCTCCGCCACCGACAGCGCTTCGAGCCGACGGCAAGGCATATAGCACCGTCTCGATGATACCGCCATCATGCTGGCGCAGATAGAGATCGTAGTCCGGGTTCAAGTCCAACACCAATTGCGGAATGCGCCAGAGGTCGCTTGCGCGGTGATAAACCGAGATCGCGAGCCGCGGCCGCCAGCGGCGGATGACGTTGCGGCCGCCATTGAGTGCGTCGATTTCGGCGCCCTCGATATTCATCTTGACATAGGTCAGCGGCCGCTCGCCGAGCACGGTATCGATGGTCGTGACCGGCATCTCGATCTCACCGTCGGCGGCGAAGATGGCGCCGCGGCTCGCGTCGTCGCGGAACCGAAGAGTGCCGCCATGGCTATGCAGTCCGGCATGGATCGGATGAACGCGCGGCTCGTCGCGGAAATTCGCGGTGAGCTTGGCAAAGGTCACCGGGTCCGGTTCGAAAGCGTAGACGTCGGCGAACCGGCCGCGGACGCGCCGGATAAAGCTTCGGATCGTGTCGCCGTCATAAGAGCCCCCGTCGACATAGACTTCGGCGTCGGCGAATTCGAACAAGCCCTCGGGGGCGTAAAGGTCGTGCTCGGTGACTATCGGCTGCAATACGGCGGGATCGAGCGTGCGACGAAATCCGATCACCGCTTCAAGCACTGCCCGCGAGCGATCGTCCGCCAAGCGTTCGCGCAGCGCCTGGTATTCCGAATGATGCGTCCACAAATCGTCCAGCAGCGCGTCGTAGAACATATGCGGCGCGAACACATCAGGCGCCAGAACCTGCAGCATTGCGAACGGCACGACTGTCGTGAAGCCGAGATCGCGCAGCCGTTGGGTGACGCGAAGCACCCGATGCGAGGCGATCACGATGGGTGTGGACTTCGGCAGTTCGGCGAGCGTTTGCACCGGCGCGACGGGCAAGTCCCCGACGGCCAATCCCTTCTTGGCCGGATCGTCGTCGACGATGGCGTCAATCCTGATGCCTTCCGCCGCGCAAATCCGTGCCAATCGCCGCCCTTCGGGGGCCGCGCCGACGATTGCCAATGAGCGCAAATTCGCGATATCGAGCGCGCTGCGCGATTGCATCGCATCGCGCAGGCTCCCCGGACCACCCGTTGCGGCGATACAGGACAACCAGCCAGCGTCGCCGCTCACGCTTAAATGTGTTTGTTTCATTGAACTCTGCAAAGAACTTTGGGAACGGGCGTCGCCTCAATCGCGCGCTGATTCACAGCCGGATGGCCCTTCGCAAGCGACGGCGCAGGGGCGGTAAACTAGCCATTTATCAACCGGGCGCAACGACGGATTTTCCTTTGCATTCAACGAGCCTGTCTATAGTTTCGCGGCCGGCGCGCGATGTCGGTTCGCGACCATCGGATAGGCGCGCCGCACAGCTTGAGGCATGAATGTCGGTTGACGCCCAAAGCGCGATATCCTCGCCGGCAGCGCTCGATAGGCCGTTTTATTTCATCGTGGTGTTGTGGGGCGAGCGGTTTCGCAACTACTTTCTCGACTATTGCCTGGCGAGCGCATTGTCTCCCGGCAACATACCCGCGCTGCGGAAATCGCGCCGCAGCAGATTCCTGATCGCCACCCGCCCCGAAGACTGGGCCGCGATGCGCGACACGCCCGTGTTCCGGTTGCTCGAGAGCTACCTCGAGCCTGTCTATATCGAAATTCCGCCCTGTCCGCCGGGCCGCTCCGGTTATCAGCATATGAGCATCGGCCACCGCATCGCCTGCGAGACCGCGCATCGCGACAAGGCCTATGCCGTGATCCTTACGCCGGACTGCATGCTGTCGGACGGCAGCGTCGCGCGCTTGCAGGACCTTGCGCGAAACGGCTCGGAACTCGTTCTCACGGCTGCTTTGCGCTTCGGCGAGGAGCCGTTTTTGGCGCATTTGCGCGAATTGGGGGTCCTTGGAGATGTAACCCGCGGCAAGGATGCCACGCCCCTCGTCGTCACCGGGCGTCAGATGGTCTATGCCGCCGTCAACGGTTTCCACAGCGAGACATTGGCTTATGAGTGGGATGCGCCCGGCCTTATGGCCATCAGCCCGGCCGCCTGGTGGCGCGTGCCCGGCGAAGACGGCATCGTGCTGCACAGCTTGAGTTGGGCGCCGCTCTTGCTCGATTACGGCGCCATCGGCGACCACGACACATCCACCTTCGATCAATGGACGCTCGACGGCGATTACCTTTACAACAATACCAAGCGCGTCAAACAAATGCATGTGGTCCAGGATTCCGACGAATTGTTCCTCGCCAGCTGGGGTCCGCTCGCCGAGCGGGCGGTCACCAAGGCCAGATTTCCGTTCGACAAGTTCCTCGCTGGTCATTTTTTCAAACAGAGCTTCTACAGCGGCTTTTTCGATCCGCTCAAACGCAAGCTGTTCTTTCTGCCGGTGCGCTGGCATGCAAACCCGCTCAACGGAAAGTGGGACGCCGTCGAAACGCATGCTTTGAGCGAATTGCTGTCCTGGGTAAAGCCGCCAGATGAGGCGCCGGCACCCGGCCCGCCCCAGGCTCTCTTGCGCCGGACTTGGACAGCACTGGCAAACCTGCCGCTGTCGGTGTTGAGATCGCTCGCCTATGTCTGGATCTTCCGGCGCCGCATTGGAGAGCTTCTTGGCCGCATGCTGCGCGGCGACCGCAACACGTTTTCCCGCGTCGCTTGGTTTGCCCGCTCGTTCGTGTTCGGCGCCGGTCGCCGCTCGCAAAGCATCGAGAAGTAAGACCCCGACGCTTTGTGTCGAAACGACTGCGCTCAGCTGCCGCGACACAACACCTCACACCATAAAGCCGCCGCGTGCTGCAGGCCCGCCGCGGAAAAGTGACAGCCGTCGAATCGTTCATCTCGCCCGACAAGATCGAGATCGGGGCCGGCTAAAATTCCGGCATCGGGATCGACGACCCGGCGCTGGGCTTGCCGAATCTGTTCGTTGGGATCGTTGCGGCAAATCGTGCATTGCGCGACGTAGATCGGCGCCGCGGCGCCCGCTGCACGGATCGCACCGACCATTGCCATGAAGTGGCGGACCCATTCGTCTGGCTTGGGATCGCTTAGCGCGGCTTCGGACTCACCCTGCTGCCAAAGAATATGAGTGATATTTATCTTGCATTCTTTCAGGCGCTCAAGCGTCCACTCCAATCTTGGAAACATCCTGCCGCCGGGCGCCCACTCACGCGCATAGGTACCGCCATGCGCAATGGGCGCCAGCAATACGCGGCGATATTGGCCTCGTTCGAGGAGCAGATCGCCAAGCCTGGTTAGCACATTACTCCTGTTGATGCTGGCGCCAAGCAACGGGTCGCTGGCCTCGTAGCATTTCCCGTCGAAGAAATTGAAATTGTATACTTCGCCCTTGGGTCGATAGAGCCCGCTGGCATCGCATTCGTTGGCAATGTTCGACTGTCCGACGCCGAGGATGACCGCCGTCGTGGGGCTGGCCGAAAACATGGCCTCGCTTACGGTTCGCCGCCCCGACGTCGTCCGGAAACTGAGATGAAGCGGATCGTAGCGGTCGAGATCTTTGCCGCCGGACGACAACCGGAACAGCGCCCGTTTGAACGGTCCGAGGAGCGTAAATGAAATTCGCCGACGGATATGCGCGAGCTTGTGACGATCGCCAAGTACGGCCCTCACAAGGAAGCGTAAGTATGGAATGGACGACGCGAAGAGCGGTGATTTAAGATACGCGGACAGGATTGTCCCCACGGGCCGGGTATGGCTTGAATACTGCACCGCGCGATCGATGAAAGTCGAAATCCGATCCTCATCCTGTATCGCCGCCTGATCGAATTCACGGCCATGCCAGCGCACCGACTGCTGGAGCAACATCCGTTTGAGCGGCTTTTGTGCCGCGTGAAACGAGATCGAAACAGCGGTCGTGCAGCAACGCACAAAACCCTCGGCATTAGTGTCGGATTCATTGGCTGGGATCGCCGTCGAGATCTGTCCGACGGCAGCGGGTGTAAAGCTCGCGATACAGAATTCGTCGGAATCCCGCACGACATGGACGCCACCCACGGCTCCGAAATTATGCGCGACATAGACATCCTCGAACGAACCGCGATCGAGACACGCCAAATCGTGGGTCTCGACCGCGCCGTAATCCAACAGCATCGGGCTCGCATGAAACGTGTGAAGAATGATCCCGATGTCATTTGGCAGCCGCCAGTAGCGAAATGGCGCCAGTAGCGGCTGGCCCGGCGCGCCCTCCTCGAACTTCGCCATCTCGGGGTGAAGATGACGCACCATAAGATCGGCAAGCACCCGTTGGGGAATGCTTATCGTCGTCGCGTCCCCCACTGAGCTTGATCCATCGGACAGATAACCGCGGCTCTTGAGCTCGGAAATCGCGGATTCCTCGGTCTGCCGCAGCGCAGGGCACAACACCAGATGACGCCCGGCACGAGCATGCTTGATCAGCGAAGCCACCATCCCGTCGGAGACGATGCAATCGGGCCACATCAAGGAACCGTAGCCCTTGCCCTGAAACGCCGCGCTCGCCAGCAACTTCAACGCGACGTCCTGATGTTGAATTGCGTTTGTGCTGCCGGGAGCGGTCTCGGCCGTCGGTTTCGGGATTTCCACTAATATTGGCGCAGCGTATTCCCGCAGCCGCCGCATGATCGGAAGATCGATAATCGCGGCCCAATCTTCCGGCGTCGTTGCGATCAAAAATCGGTGGCCGTGATCGGCGCGCAGCAGCGGCAGGTTGTTCGGCGCCATAAGCGACGGCAGCAACCGGTCGACAAAGTACCGTCGATACCGCTCGCCCCAAAACGGCACCATGAAAAAGAACGGCCGCAACAGCTCGGCGGTCGGTTCAAAGCCACTGTCAGGCTCGATCACGCCGGACCTGTCGGAAATCCAAGCCATGCCAAGGCCGCGGCTCTCATTTCTCTGTCGAGGTGAAAGACTGATTGCGCAAGGTCCCGCGCGGGTCGGCAGCCAAAGCCGCGAAGACGGCATCCAGCAGGTCGGCAAGCGCAACGACGGCGTAAGGGCAACCATCGAGATTTCCCGAGCTCATCACGCCAGCCCGCTGCAGTGGCGCGCCGAACTTGGGAAAGTCCCGATCGAGCCGCCAATGCCGGCGGGTACGGACCTGATGCACGACACCATGACGGTCGCGGCACTGATAAAGCTCGACCTGCTCGGGTGGCCGGACGTAGACGTCGGGCGCGACCGCCTCTTCGGGGAAATGGATCGCGGTACACGATTCAAGCCCGACGCCGAGGAAGAGCACATAGGCCGGCGTCTCGCGCATCAGCCCGTAGGGGCTGTTGGCCGATACTGGCGTGTCGTCGAGATGATGCCGCGCGACCAGTCGCCGTGCCTGCGGTCCGTAGGCTGCGACGGAATGGGTCGGATGGATGCTGCGGGCGTCCGCGTAGCGCGTCCGGAACACTTCGGTCAGGACCCCGGTATGCGACGGCGTGTTGAGCTCGTCCCATGTCGGCTGCTCCGGCGTTACCGTTCGCCACGTCATTGTCGGCATGGCTACGGTCCCGTGCCGCATGTAATCAAGAAGCACCTCGATCATGGCCTCGGCCCGAAAGCCCTGTCGGCTCAATGTTGCGATCGCGCTATGAACGACGAGCACGCCGTGGTCCGGGACCTGCATGCGCTCCAGAATCGGTATCAGCGCTCCGTATTCTCGTGTGACCGCAATCGACATGCGCAGAGCTATTGCGTTCTGATGCGTTCGATAGCATCGAGGCAGCGCTCAATATCGTTGAAGGGAAGCCCGTTGAGCTGATGGAGCTCGAGGTCCCACCATTTGCAGCGCAGTAGCCGGTCGATGATTTTCTCGGCGAACCTGAAGCGCTTAATGGTCGCCGGCACCCCTGCCACGACGGCGTAGGGCGGTACGTCCTTGGTGACCACGGCACCCGCGGCAATCACCGCACCGTCGCCGACGTTGATGCCGCTGAGCACATTGGCGTTATGTCCCATCCAAACATCGTTGCCGATGGTTGCCCGCAAACACATCTCGGGTGTCCGCGGCACGCGCTCCAGCGACTCGTATTCTTCGACCCAGTCATAGGAATTCGGATGATATTGGAATTCGTGCGTACTCAACCAGTCAACCGGATGATTAAACGGATTAATCGCCGTACGGGCTCCGATGGCGCAAAATGAGCCGACGGTGGCTCTGGCAACGTAGGTATTTTCGTTCATCCCCGAATATTTGCCGATTGTCACTTCGGGGCCAAGCTGGGCATTGCGGTTGAGATACAACGGCCCCCGCATGGTGGACCTTATGATCTTGGCTCCCGGCAAAAGCCGCATCAGCGGGTAGGGGTGCGTCGTTTCCTGCGACGTGTTGCAGAAAAAATCGACGTAGGTTTCTTCAAATTTCATTGCGCACGCCGTCCGGGAATTGCGTTTCCGACCATATCGACTATGCGATTGAAAGCGGCGGCGGGCAGACAGCGCGCATACCGGTGGTGCTCAATCGTTCGGCCGAGTTGCGGGCTCGCTCGGGCGGCAGCGCCATAAATACCGGAATATCGCCCGGCGCGTCGTTCGGCGCGATGACGGGCTTGCCGTCATAGAACTTCCCGATGCGCGCGGGATCCTCGTCCACGAAAAACCCTACGCGGTCGCGGAACGCGCCATAGAACGCCATCCCGGCAACGGAGGTTCCGAAAATCCCGATCTGACTGTTCTTCGCGACAGCGGCGATCTGTGTCATTACGTCCCGAAGCCAGGCAACGGTTGAGCGCGCCAGCCGCAACCCCCGCTCGGGGTCGCAATCAGCCTTGCCCGGCGCGGTGCGAGCCCCCAGCAGCGTAATTTCCTTCGGCACGAGATCGTTCGTCAGCAGCGTGGGCGCAATGCCGGCGCGCGCCGCCATCGCGCCAAGCGACGCGCGCGAAAAGTGCATCAAATGATCGGCGACGAGGAGGTCAAACGGCGACGTCTCAACGTCAGGGACCTCGACGAAAAGCATTCCTCCCGGCTCGATCAGCCCGGCCGCGTCGGTCAACGCTTCGAGCGGTACCGGCATGTGCTCCAAGGAGTGGATCAGGCTGACCAGCGTGAAGCGCTCCGCGATCTGCGATGGCGCGGTCGTATATAGATTTTCAAAGTTCGGCAGCCGACGCAGCTCCGGCAGAACTTTATCCGTCAACTCGGCGCCGCAAAGCCGCCATTGCGGCAGCGCGCGCGAAAAATTCCCGAGCGCCTCACCATTGCCACAGCCGATATCGATCAGCGTACCGGTTGCCGGCAACGACGATTTGTCGAGAACGAACTCGACCAGACGCTCGGACCGCGGCCTCGCTGACCCGGCGTCGGCGAACACCAATTGCTCCGCGCCCCGGGAGAGATGATACATTTCGTAGTTTCGATAGATGGCCGCCGCTTCCCTTTGCCACTTGTCGGTCGGCAGCTTCTGGATCGCGCCACAGGCTTGGCATACGCTCAACTCACCGCCCGCGGGCCAGGGCTTCGAATCGGACGTGACGCGTGGCAAACCCCGGTACGCCTCCAAAATTTCGAGGCCGTCTGCCGAGCATATCTGGCAACTGAAGCCAACAGTCATGAGTTTTCTCGACCTTGTAATCTCGCCAGACGCATTATTCGAAGAAGGCCGCTAAGCTTCGACGGAGGCGGCCGAACCGAAGCGGTTGCGGGCGTAATGCAGCCACAGCGCGAACGAATCGTAAGGTGTCAGCCGCAGCTCAAAGAGCTCGGCCGGCGCGACGAGCCGCATCTCGGCGCCCTCGTGCAGCACAAACCTGGAAACCTCGGTCTCCGTAACCTTGATTTCGTAATAGGTCCGGTAGCACTGCTTTTGACCGAGCCGACTCAGATCGAAATCGAGCGTAACGAACTGCGCCGCCGGTACCGCTTGCATCTCCAGTTCTTCCGCGAGCTCGCGCCGCAATGCGTCGAGCCCGCTTTCGCCCGGCCCCACCGCGCCGCCGAAGCAGCCCCAATGGCCCGGATAGAAGATGCGTGGAACGTCGTCGCGCAATTGCATCAGGTAACGACCATCCTCGACCGTGATGATCGCGGCGACCGCGTCCTCGCCGCGAATCGGACTGGAGTCGGTGAGAAAGTGCCCGGGCAGCACGGCGTGTCGCGATTCTAGCGGATCAGCGGGCGTAATAGTTTTCGACTTTAACAATTGCCTTGGTGCAATCTGCCGCTTCCGAATTTCCGTAATTCTCGTTGAGATAAAGCATGAACGAACGGTCGCGCATGACGCGGGCGTTGGGGGTATTGAAGTCGTCCGGCAAATAGGATTTCAGCCAGGGCCAGTCGGACACCAGATAGCGGTAGTGCGGGTTAAGTCCGATGCCTTCGGCCAGCACGGCGTCGGCAAATCGCTCCTTGCTGCAGGCGATCCGATCGAGATCGACGATAATGGGATAGACGAACGGCGCGTCGTTCGGCGAATAGCCGTACGGTTTGCAAATCTCGGCGCGATCCTTGAGCCGTCCCGTCAGCTCGGCGAGAAACGTAAGACGCTTCAACAGAGTGTCCGACAGTCTCCGCAGCGACGCAACGCCGATACCGCAGGATATTTCGTCGGTGTGAAAGTTAAGCGCCGGAAACAGGAACTGATTTGGATCGCGGTCATCGAAGTCGTCCCGCCACGACGGTTTGCCGCGGTCCGCCATGGCGAGAGCGCGACGATGCAGGTCGATGTCGTTGGAGAACACGACGCCGCCGGCGCCGCCGGTCATGTGCGCCTTGCGATACATGGTCGAGAAAGCGGCGATATCGCCGAAATTGCCGATCGGCCGACCTTTGACGCGCGCGCCGTGCGACTGGCTGCAATCTTCGATGACGCGAATACCGCGGGCATGCGCCTCCTTGACCACGCCGACGACATCCGCGGCTCGGCCCAGGGAGTGCACCAGCATGACCGCACGGGTCTTCGGCGTAATCCGAGCGACGAACTGCTCGGGGCCCATATTGAACGTGCCCGGCTCGCTGTCGGCTATGCGGGGGATCAGGTTGTTGAGAATAATCGATGACAGCGTGCCGGGATCGGTAATGGGCGACACGACCACTTCGCTGCCCGCCGGCAGGTCGAGCGACGCGACCGCGATATAGAGCGACGCCGTGCCCGTCGCGACCGCGTCGGCGTAGCCACCGCCCATGAATTTGACGAAGGCGTCGGTATAGGCCTTCTCATAGACGCCCGCGTAGCCGGGATCGACCTTCTTCTCCTGATAATGCGCGATCACCTCGTGGATCAGCGCAATTTCAGCTTCGCCAAGCGCAAAGCGCGCCGGCATCGGCCGGCCGCGCACCGGCTCGCCGCCGTCGATGGCGAGTTGAGCCACGTTATGCCCGACGTTGGCCATGCTCACGCGACCTAAAGGCTGCTCATTGGAGGCCCAGGCGGGCGGCCAGTTCGGGCACGCCGAGACCATGGGCGTCGAGGATGTCGTCGTGGCTCCCGTAGCAGTGAATAAACGCATCCTTGAGCGTAAACGTATCGATTCGGCAGGTCGCCTCGGCGTCCCAGGCCAGCTCCTTAACGCGCATGGCTAGGCTGCCGTTCGGTGCGCACTCCTCGATTACCACGACATGGGGGTAAGTTTGCAGAACCTTGGTCAGCCCTTCGCGATCGAGCGGTTTGAGCGTATGCACCGAAACAATCGCCGCACTTTTGCCGGAGGCTTCAAATCGCTCGGCAAGAGCGAAGGCGCGCTTCATGATGGGACCGTACGACAGGATGCAGACATCGCGGCCCTCGCGCAGTCGGCGGAGCTTGCCAAACACCCAAGGATCAAGCGCCGCTCTTGAGAAATCCGGCTCGCCGGCTTTACCCAACCGGAGATAAACCGGTCCTTGCTCCTGCGTCGCGCACCAACGTGTCGCAGCCTCGACTTCGCTTGGATCGCACGGCGCAACGACGGACAGGTTGGGGATAGTGCTGGCGATTGCGACATCCTCCTGAGCGTGGTGCGTCGCTCCGAGCGTCGAGTAGGTTACGCCGCCGCCGATACCAACGACGGTCACGGGGAGGTTCTGATAACACAGGTCGTCCCGCACCATCTCGAAGGGACGATAGAGCGAGAAGGTCGCGATCGTGTAAGCAAATGGCTTGAGCCCGCGCTGCGCCATGCCGGCGGTCATACCGATCATGATTTGCTCGGATACGCCGGTATTGATGAAGCGGCGCGGAAACTCGTTGCGAAATTTTGCGATCGAACCCGCCGGTGAGATATCCGCGACGACGACGCAAAGCCGCGGATCGGCCTTGCCCAATTCGTAGAAAGTATCGGCAAATCGATTTCTCATAGCGGCGCGTTCGCCAGTTCCTTGAGACCTTGCTGGTATTCTTCCTTGTTGGGCGAACGGTAATGCCAGATCGGAACGTTCTCCATAAACGAAACACCCTTGCCCTTGACGGTGCGACACACCAGCAGCATGGGGCGGCCACCGCGGCGGCTCATGACCGCCTCGTGCATTGCGCCCTCGTCATGACCGTCGATTTCCACCGCCTCCCAGCCAAAGGCTTCGGCCTTGGGCACCAGCGGATAGAGCGCCGGATGGCCGTCGCTCATGCGTTCCAGACCGCCGAAATCGTTGAAGTCCATGAAGGCGATGAGATTGTCGAGCTTGAGATTGGCCGCCATCATCATCGCTTCCCAGGTCGAGCCCTCCTGGAATTCGCCGTCGGAGAGCACGCAGTAGATCAGCACATCGGTGCCCTTGAGCTTCTCGGCGTAGGCTTGGCCGGTCGCCATGCCGAGACCGTGGCCCAGCGAGCCTGTTGATGCGGCGATTCCCGGGGTTTCGTAATCGGGATGCGCGCCGAGGCGACCATTCGGCTTGCAATAGGCGTCGAGGTCGGAACGGGAAAGGACGCCTTGCTCCTCAAGAATAACGTATTGGATCATGCAGCCATGACCCTTGGACATCAGAAAGACATCGCGATATTCGCCGCCGGCCTCCCGGCGCATCAGGTTGTTGTACAACACGTCGGTGATTTCGGTGCACGAAAACGCCGGCGCGATGTGCAGCGCCCCGACCTGCTGCGAAATGTCGAGAATGCGGCGGCGATAGCCGACGCAGCGCCGCTGCGCCGCGGCAGTGTCGAGGCTGTTTCGTCTGAGTGTTGCGATCGCCGCGTCCACGGCTTTATCCTCACGCACGCAAAGTGTAGCCGGTTGGCCAAGTCTTGAGTTCGTCGAAATATTTGCGGCCCCAGGCGACCGTTTCCGCGAGCCCCTCGTCCCAGCCGATCTGCGGCTCCCAGCCGATATCGCGCTTAATCGCCGACGAATCGAGCCAATAGCGCGAATCCTGGCCGAGGCGGTCGCCGGTGACTTCGCACAATTGCTCGAACGGCACACCGAGTGCCTTGGCGGTGCGCTCGACAACTTCGCGAATCGAAGTCGGCAGCGCGGGGCCGGCATTGTAGACTTTGCCGAGCGGCGCCTTTTCCGACACCAGATGGATGGCGCGGCCGAGATCGCGGGCGTGAATGTAAGATTTTTCGGCGCGGCCGCCGCCATGCAGCGGCAGCTTCTCGCCCTTGAGCCCGCAGATCACCGCCTTCGGGATCACCCGGTGCAACAACTGGCCGGGACAATAGGCATTGGACGGCCGGATGATGTTCATAGGAAATTTAAGGAACTTGTGCACCGAGAGCAGATACATGTCGAACGCCACCTTGGATGCGGCGTAGGGGCTCGACGGCTTGATCGGCTCCTCCTCCGTGGTCGCGTGCTCGACCGAGCCGTACATTTCCGAGGTGCCGATCTGAATAAAGCGCTCCAGCCAGTCGCGTTTCATCAGCTCTTCCGACAGTCGCGCCAGCGCCATCGAATTGGTTTCGAAAAAGCGCCACGAATGTTTCCACGACACGGCGCCCTCGCCCTGGGCTGCGAAATTGACGATGACTTGCGGCTTCTTGCGATCGAGCAGTTCGAGCAACAGGTCGAGTTCGTAGGTGACGTGATAAGCGTGATACTCGTAGCGCGGCCGCTTCTCGATATTGAGCGAGAACGGCTCCGGCCGCATCAGATTGCGGCCGATGCCCATCACCAGCTCCGGTTCGGCATGATCCAGCAAATAGAGCGCGGAATGAATTCCGAACGATCCGCCGCCACCCAATATCGCGTATCTCTTGCCCATCAATAATTCCTTCCCGGCCGCAGGTCCGAAACGCTACTCGATAATCGTCCAGTCGTAGTCGCCGGTATAGCCCGCCGCTGCGAAGACCTCCAGCCAACCCTTTGGAAAATCGTGGAATTCCGCCGTCAGCACCCAGCTCTCGAAGATCTCCTTCTGCTGGGGCGTGACGTAAGAGTCAACCTGAACAAAGGCGCGGCCACGGCTCAGCCGCTGGATCTCGCGCATCGCGATCACCGCGCGCGGCCGCGGGAAGTTATGGATGGTGTTAAGCGACAAAACGCAGTCGAACGAACCGTCCGGAAACGGCAACTTCTCCGCGGTGCCGAGATGCAAGCGGCCGATTACTTCCGGCGCGCAGTGCATCAGCGCGTAGAGCGAGATGTCGAGGCCGAAGGCTTCGAGCCCCTGGCATTCCGCCAACAGCGCCTTGACCAGAAAGCCCTTGCCGCAGCCGACGTCGAGCACGCGCGTGCCGGGTTTCAAGCCATAATGCGCGATGATATCGCGCGCCACGGGATGCCAGCGGCCGTCGTCGCGATAGCCGCCGTAGCCGTATTCGCGCGGGCCGTCCCAATACATCTCGCCATATTGCTTGGCGATGGCGATGACGGCGGGATCCTTGGCTTCGGCGCGCTTTTGAATATTGCGTTTGGTCTTGGGCAAGGCGCGGAGCAAATTTACGTGTGGCATCAGCCGAATTCCTGCCGCTGCGCGCGCTCAAGCCCTTCGTCGAGCGCGGTGTAACGAAATTGCGGAAACGCCCGCAGCGTTGCCGCGGAATCGAACGACCGATAACCGTTGTGCGGCATCGGCCCGTTGCGCGGCGAACCTTTAATCTCGACCTTGCGGGGCGACAAAGCGACCGCCTTGTCGGCGACCGCGCGAAAGCTCGCGACCGTTCCGGTTGCGATATTGAGAACGCCCGCCGAGCGATGCGCGAGCACCAAACGGACGATCTCCGCAATGTCGTCGACGTCCACATGATCGCGACGCTCTTCGCCCTCACCGAACAAGACGATAGCTTCGCCCCGATTGGCCTGACGACGGAATTTGTTCGGTCCATAGCCGTTGTGGGGATCGCCGGCGCCGTAAACCAGCGTCGGCCGCAATATGGCGAGCGGAGTCGCACCCGCGATGGCCTGGAGCATTTGTTCGCGCGCCAGATGCATCGCGCCGTGCAAGCTCGTCGGCGCCGCCACCGAGGCCTCGCTCAGCGGCAGCGGACCGTCGGCATAAACCGCGTCGGAACTGATGTAGACGAGTTGCGCGACGGGCCTTTTCGCCAGCGCTTCGCCGACCGCCGCCATCATCCGGATATTTTCCAGCATCATAGCCGGTGTCTTGCAGGGCGCGCGTGCCGCTACGATGACAAGCGCATCATCGACACGCAGTTGCGCCGCGAGCGCGACAGCGGCGCGATCGTCCAATAGATCGAGATCCTTGCGGCCGAGCCCAAGCGCCGCGCTGCCGGAACCGCCGAGCTTGCGTAAGGTAGCGCCGCCGATAAATCCGCCGGCGCCGAGTATCACCGTGCGGGCGGGCAGACCGGGCGTAGCGTTGTGATGATGCAGCATCGGTTTGTCTTCAGGCCGCCGGCGCCAGCGGCGGCATGCCAAGCGTATAATAAGTCAGGCCCACAGCCGTACAGGCTTGACCGTCGAGAACGCGATAGGGATCGAGCACGGCTCTTCCCTTCATCACACAGGCGATATCCGCCGGGCGCAGTTCGCGATATTGCGGCCACGGCGTCGCGATCACCAGGACATCGGCGCCGCTTGCGGCCGTCAATGGATCCGCAGCCCCTTCCGTCCAGGGCGCGACCGCAGCGGACACCACGGGGTCGTGGACTTTCACCCGACGTCCGCGCAAATGCTCCAAGAGCGCCAGCGACGGGGAGTTCTTGGTGGAGTGCGTGTTTTCCTTATAGGCCAATCCAAGCACCGCGATGGTGGCGCCTGGATCGATCGCCAATGCGTGATCTCGCAGCACCTGCCACGTCCACTCCTTGCGATGCGCGGAGTTGGCGAGCCACGCCTTGACCACGCCGACATCGGTTTTCTTCGCTTCTCCGATCTGCACGATGGTGCGCAGATCTCGCTCCAGATTGCCGCCGGCGATACCGAGGCCGGGGCTGAGATAAGCGCCTGGCCCGATCCGTTTATCGAGTTTCAGGGCCGGCGCGATATCGGACCAATCGGCGCCGACGCGCTCGCAAACTTCCGCCAAGGTATTAGCGACGGCGATCGAGGCGACCAGGCAGAAATTGATGCTGATCTTTGCCAGCTCCGCGCTCTCGTAAGCCATTGGCAGGATCGGGCAGGAAAACGATTCGAGAAAAACCTTAAGGGCAGAGGCGATCGGCCGGCGCGGATCGGCGCAGCCGACGATGAAGCGCTCAGGTCTAGTCGCACGCTCCACCGCGCGCCCGAACACCAACGTTTCGACCTGATAATAGAGCCGATCGACCGGCACCGGCAGCGCGCGCGTATAGCCCGGCGGCACTTGCGACAAGATCACCAGCAGGGCTCCGTCACCGAGAACCGGCTGCACCCGCTCGACCATGGCCTTGATCGGCGAGAGATCGCTCTCTCCACGGTCGTTGGTCGGCACGTCGACCGCGACGTAGACCACATCGCACCCGCCGAGCGCGGCTGTGTCGGCGCTGAATACGAGGTCGCGCCGGTGCTGCGCGATGAGTTCGTGCAGGCCCGGCTCGTTGACGGGAAGCTCGCCGCCGTTCAAGCGGTCGACCAATGCGATGTCGGCGTCAAATGCGACGGTATGAAAGCCCTGCGCCGCCGCGGCGCTGGCCGAAAGCAATCCGAGATGGGTCATCCCGGCGTAACCAATGACCGGTTTGCTCACGCCTCGGCCATTTCCGACGCTTCGGCGCCGAGCTTGCGCAGCACGCGATTAAGCCAGATGTCGTTTGCCAAGTCGGTCGGACGCCGCTCTTGGCAGAGCGACTTGAAATGCTCGTATTCGAGCGCCCAGGTCGGATCCTCCTCGACCAGCGTCACCGATTGCTCGGGCGGACGGCCGCTCGGCAGTACGCGAACGCGGTGGGTGAATTCGGACGGGCCCCATTTGCACAACGAGCTGATATGCGCGCTGCCGTTCTCTGCGAACACGTCGCAGGTGAAGTGATTGCGCCAGCTCAGCAAGGTCATTTCGAACTCAAGCCGCGGCCGGCCCCGCGACGCAAAGACGACGTGATCGGGGCTCTTGTTCTCGAACCGATCGGTCGAAACGATGGAGAATTCATCACCGATGTCGCCGAACCAGAACCGCGCGGTATCGAGCACATGCGAGCCGAGGTCGTCGAGGACGCCCGCGCCCTGGTCGCGCCAGTCCGAATTGCGAACCAGCCGCGCCGTGCCGTTGCCGTAGAACATGCGGCAGCGATAGATCTTGCCGAGCGCGCCCGACTTAACGAGGTCGCGCATGCGCACGAAATGCGGCTCGAAGCGGTGGTTATAGGCGGTGTAGACCACCACGCCCCGCCGCCGCGCATTCTGTTCGAGCCGCGTCAGCACAGCCTCGTCTTCGGCCACCAATGGCTTTTCGACGAGCGCATGCTTGCCATGCTCGACGAGATAGTCGAGCAATTCGATTTTTGCGGAGTCGGGAACGCACAATAGCGCGGCGTCGAAACTGTCGAGCGCCACTTCGCGCACATCGCGGAAATTCGCATCTGGATTGCGGGTGTCGGCGGAACAGACAAAATCACTGCCGGCAAAACGCCGACGCTTGTAACCCTGAACGCCCAGACCGACGACAACAACCCGCATCGTGTTACTAATCGAACTTCGCCTCGCGCTCGACCGCGTCGAGCTTGTGATGGACATCTTCGATGTTGATCGGAATGTTGCCGTCCTTCTCGCATTCGCAGGCCGCCGCCATGGTGCCGATAATCGTCGCGGTGAGTTCGCATTTGCTGGCCAGCATCGATAGCGTGGAATAGGCCAACAACGCGTCGCCGGCGCCGACGCCGTCGACCAGGCGGTCGACGAAACTGTCGACGACGAAGAAGGAATCGAGCGCCTGATGATCGCCGTGCTTGCAGGTGAGCACGCCTTTGTCGCCGAGCTTAAGGATCAACGTCTTGCATCGCGCGGCGTCATAAATATCCGCCGCCAGGGGCCGGATGCCGGAATCCTGGTCGCCGAGCGCGAATCGCGCCTCGCGTTCATTCGGCGTGATCAAATCGAAGCCGCGAAACTCGGTGATATTGCCCCAGCGGCTCGCCACCTGACTGTCGGCGACCTTATACATCCCGTCGGGGATGGCGTCGGTCAGTGTCGGAATGGTGCGGCGATTGAACATGCCGTGGCGGAAGTCGCTGAACACCAGCGCTTCGGCCTTCTCGGTGGCAACCGCCTTGGCTAGCGTCAGCACGATCTGATCGGAAATCCACCTGTTGTCGAGCGTGTCGACCTTGAGCAGCCGGTAGCCGCCGGAAATGATCGCGTTCTTGTTGGTGGTCGGCCGCGTCTTGTCAATGACCGGGCGACATTGGACGCCGGATTTGCTCAAGCCCTCGATCACGAAGTCTTTGAGCGCGTCCTCACCGAGCACGGTCGAAAACACCACCTCGGCGCCGGCGGCTTTCAGGTGCTCGGCGACGACGCCGGCACCACCGACATAATCGGTTTTTCGGTCGAACAGCACGCTGATCGTGGGCGTCTTGGTCTGACCGCCGATCATACTGGTATAGGTGAAGGTGTCGACGATCGTGTCACCAACGACATGGACGCGCCGGCCGCCGAGCGTATCGAGCGTGCGGCGCAGCTTGTCGAAGGTCAGATCGGCCGACTCCATCAGCGTCATCAGCTTTTCGATGCGCAGCGACGGCGGCGAAGCCTCGATCAGCGCGCTTGACGAGAACACGTAGTCGCCCGGCGTGAAGATGATCTCGCCGCCGTAGCTGCGGATCACGTCGAGCTCGTCCTGCGTCTTCAGCGGCAACCCGCTGGCCTGATATTCATAGCCCTTGGCGAAGATATCCGGCTTGATCAGCGTGAGATTCTTCAACGGCGTCGGTTCGGGGTCGATGATCACGTAATCGACCATTTCGAACGCCGCCAGATTAAGGGCGCGCAATTCCTGCGGGATGTGCGGCCGATAGCGCCCCTTTAAAATATGCCGGTCTGCCGTCAGGCTCGCGACCAGGATGTCGGCCTTGCTTTTGGCGTAAAGCAAATGCCGCAAATGCCCCGGATGCACGACGTCGAATACGCCGTGACACATGATCACTTTGCGCTTGCGTGGCGGCTCGCCGACGAGCTGCGCGATCTCCTCCGGCGTCTTGATCTTGTGCTTGAAATGGCTGCCGAGCGATTCCACGGTCTCAGGCCTCCCGCCCTAGATATTCAAACCACGTCTTGGTCGCCACCGCGATCGACTGCGGATCCCACAACGGCGCGTCGCGCCAGAGTTCGATGTCCTCCATCATGCGCCGCACGCCTTGATCGAACGGCACCACCGGTTTCCAGCCGAGATCGCGCTGGATCTTGCCGATATTCGCAAACGTACAGTCGGGCTCGCCCGGCCGCTTGGGAATGTAAACAACCGGACCTTCGAGCAGTTCGACCAGCCGGTTGACGCTTTGCGGATTGCCGGCGCCGAGATTCCAGATTTCGCCGGTGAAATCGCTTTCGGCGGCACGCAGAAAGGCCGCCGCGACGTCCGTCACAAACAGGAAGTCGCGGCTCTGCGTGCCGTCGCCGATCACCGTGAACGGCTTGCCGGCGAGCTTCTGCTTGAAGAAGACGCCGAACACCGCACCGTAGGCTCCCGTGGTGCGCACCCGCGGCCCATAGGCATTGAAGATGCGGATCGAATTGGCCGGCAGCCGATAGACGCGGTGCCAGTGCATCACCGCCATCTCGCCTTGGTATTTGCTCAAGCCGTAGGGATGCTCGGGCCCGATCGGATGATCCTCGCGCGTAGGCACTGCGGCGAGCCCATAGCAGGACGATGACGCCGCGTAGACGAATTTCCGGACATTCGCCGCGCGCGCGCATTCCAGCACATGCACGGTGCCCTGGACATTGGTGTCCATATAGTCGGTCGGGCGCTCGATCGACGGAACGATGTCGCCGATACCGGCAAAATGAAAAACCAGTGCCGCGTCCTTGAACAAGGCGTCGCCGGCATCGAGCGTGCGGATATCGCGCCGTTCGAACGCCAGCCGCGGGTCGTTGCCGTGAGGAGCGAGGTTGGCCTCGCGGCCGCCGACCAGGCTGTCGACAACCCGCACGCGATAACCGCGCGCCAGCAACAGATCGACCATATGGCTGCCGATAAACCCGGCGCCACCGGTGACGACTGCGGTACCCTCGTTCACTACGCTCACTGATACACGCTCACTTTTGCACGCTCATTCAGGCGGCTTGCAGATTTTTCATGCGACGAACGTTGTAATAGATGTCATCCGCCATCGAATTCGGCAGCCTGCCGTCCTTGAAGGCGCGGCATAGGTCGCGCACGGCTTCCTCGATCGTGCGCGTCGGCGCATAGCCGAGCACGCGCCGGACTTTATCGGAATTGATGTGATAGGAGCGTTTATCGTCGCTCGGCGTCGTGACGACGCCGATCTCGCCTTTGTCGGGAAACTCCTCCTGGACGATGCGCTTGACCAGTAAGGCGATATCCATGATCGACATGTTCTGATAGCCGACGTTGAAGATCTCGTTGGCGATCTTCTCGTCGGGCGCGTCGAGCAGCACCTGCACCGCATCGCAGTAGTCGAGAATGTGCAGGTTGGGGCGCAATTGCTCGCCGCCAAACACGGTGATCTTGCCGTTGTTGATGGCATGATTGGTCAGAATGTTGACCGAGAGGTCGAAACGCTGCCGCGGGGCGTAGCCGCACACCGTCGCCGGCCGGAACACGACGCCGATGAAGCTTTTGTCAGTGTGTTTGAGCAGCAGCGGCTCGCACATGCCCTTGTACTTGTTGTAGAGCGTGAGCGGAACGAGCGGATGGTCTTCAGTCACGTTCGGCTGATCAGAGACGCCGTAGACCGAGCTCGAGGAGGCGAAGATAAAACGCTTCACGCCGGCCTTCTTGGCGGCGAGCACCATCGGCTCGAAGGCGTCGAGATTGACCGACGTCGACAGCTTCTCGTCGAGTTCGAAACTTGCGTCGTTGGAAATGCAGGCGAGACTGATGAAGACGTCGTGCCCGGCGACCGCCTTGGCGAGCGTTGTGGTATCACGAATATCGCCGCGGATAACCTGCAGGTTCGGATTGTTCTTGGGCAGGAAATTGTCGCCGTAATATGAGATATCGTAGCTCGTAACCTTGTAGCCGCGATCAAGCAGCCGTGGGATGAGAACGGAACCCACATAGCCCGCTCCTCCAGTCACGAATACGCGCGAGAACTTGTTGGACATTTCCTCGTCTCCTTAAGTCTTTACGATGTTGCCGCGAATCGCCGGCGGTCAGGACGCCGCCCGGCGCGCCGGCGTCGCAATCGTGAAACCCGCCGCGGTCGCATCGCGATGGAACATTTTCACGGTCTCGAGCGAATAATCGTCGAGGTTCTTGCCGACGAGCGAAAGCTTGGCGAGCACGTCGTGGCTTACCGTAATGATATGGCAGCCCATTTCGTCAGCCTGAAAAATGTTGAGAAGCTCGCGCGGACTTGCCCACAGCAGTTCCGCCTTGGGGCGGTCGGCAAGCGCGGCGAGGCACGCGCGCATGACCGGGATGGGATCGCGGCCGGTATCGGCCACGCGGCCGGCGAAGACCGATACGATCGCCGGCACGTTCGGCGCCAGACATTCGGCGACGCGCTCGACCTGAAGCTCGGTCATGATCGCCGTCACGTTGACGACCACGCCGGCGTTGGCGAGCGTGCGGATGACCGGGCCGGTGAACGCGCCTTTCGTGGTCGTCACCGGGATCTTGACGTTGACGTTGTCGCCCCAGGACGCGATCACGCGGCCTTGAGCGATCATCTCGTCGAAGTCGTCGGCGAAAACCTCGAAAGATATCGGCCGATCCGGAATCGCCTTCACCAGCCGGCGCGCGAAGTCCTCGTAATCCTCGATGCCGGCCTTGCGCATCAGCGTCGGATTGGTAGTGAAGCCCTTGATCAGCGGATTTTTGTAAAGCGCCAGGATACCGTCGATATCGGCACCGTCGGCGAAAATCTTGATGTTCTTAACAACGCTCATGGCTTCCTCGCTGCATTGGTGAGCCGGTCTCCGCGATTGCCCGCTAGCTCGCACGGGCGGCGAGCGGCGTGATCTGTTCGTTTTGTTCGGCGGCATCGGGCCGCGGCGCTATACTCGACGCTCCGTCTTTATTGGCTCGGCTGTATATCTCGAGAACTTCGTCGGTAGGCCCGTCGGCAACAACCCGACCGTGGTCGAGCAAAACGGCGCGGTTACAGATCCTTCTGATCAGCTCTTCTGATTGAGAGGCGAGCACGACGATGCTCGACCGCTCGATCAAGCCTTCCACCCGCTTGGCCGCCCGCATGGCAAAGCGCGCATCACCGGCGCCGAGTTCCTCATCGAGCAAAAGGATTTCGGGATCGATTGCGGTCGCGATGGCAAAGCCGAGCCGCACCAGCATGCCGGTCGAATAGGTCCGCGCCGGCAGCGCCAAATAATCACTCAGCTCGCTGAACGCTTCGATTTCCCGCATTTTTCGTTCGATCTCCTCGCGGCTCATGCCGAGCAGCAGTCCGCAGGTCACGATGTTCTCGTAGCCGGTGTCGTCGAGATCGAGCCCCGGCGAGCTGTTGAAGAGCGGCGAGACTCGCCCATGAATTCTGATGGTTCCGAGGAGCGGCTCGTAAATGCCGGCGAAAACGCGCAGCAGAGTCGACTTGCCGGCGCCGTTGTGCCCGATGATGCCGAGCTGATCGCCGTGATTCACCGTCAGCGACACGTCGTCGAGCGCGCGAACAACTACGCGCTTACCGCCTTGGCTCTGACGGCGCAACACCCCGCCGACGACACGCCCCAACAGAGCATTGCGCAAGCTTGGCTGAGTTCCGTAGACGGGGAACTCGGCGACAACGTTCTTGAGCTCAATCTGCGCCACCGACCTGCTCCAATGACCTAAATCCAATAGACGATGCGGTGGCGGATTTTCGTCAGCATCTGGACGATTACTGTCCACCCGACCACCGCCAAACCCACTCCGACAATCCAATGCAGCGGTTCCGGCGCGCGACCTAGCAAGGGGTCGCGAGCGAGCGCAATGAGATGATAGAGTGGATTGAGCTCTATCAGCGTCTGCATCCGGCCTTTCAACTGATCGACCGACCAGAAAATGGGCGTAAGAAACAGCGAAATCTGCAACAGGCTAGCGACCAATTGCTGCATATCGCGGAAACGCGCGCAGAGAATTCCCAACAACACGGTGATCCAAACCGCATTGATGCACAGCAATAAGAATCCCGGGATGAACAGCAGCGTCGACCAGCCAAGGGCGAGCCCGGCATAGAAAAAGACCAGCACGAATATGATGATGTTATGGAAAAATACCGTCACGTTCCGCCAAACGGTGACACATGCGAGCAGTGTGTAAGAAATCCGCAACTGCTTAATCAGCTTTTCCTGAGGCCAGAACGCACCGCAAGCCTCCGTGCAGATTGTCGAGAAAAAGACCCAGCAGACCATCCCCGCCGTGAGATAAGGCAGATAAATCTTCGGATTCTGGTTCCACAAGTTCGACCACACGAGACCGAGCGCCGTGACGAAAAAGGCCAGACTCACCGTCGTCCAGAACGGCCCGAACACCGTGCGCCGATAGCGGCGCTTCGTGTCCCGCCAGCCGAGCCGGCCCCAAATAGGAACCGCCCGTACTCCGGAGATCACGTCGATCCACGCCAGACGATAGCGCGACAGCGCATCGCTACTTTGCGGAATGTTGAGCGCCACAAGGTACTGCATCAGGCAGGTTTCTGCATCAGGATTGAGCCGCTTTCTTCCAACTCGACCGGTCACCCGCCGATCGATTTGCCACGCTACCGCATTTCGGGTGACACGACGTCCCCGACCCGGCCGTCATTTTTCTACAGCATGATCTGTACGGAAAAGCGGTATCGATTTTTCCGGATCATGCCTTCGTATCGGCTTACGCCGCGACGACGAATTCCTCGTCCAGAACGACGCGCACCTTGCGGCCGAGCAGTTCGAGAAGAATAGCGACCCGCTCGCGATCGCCCATGCCCTCGAACAGGCCGAGGCAATCGCAGAACACCCCTTCGCGGACGCGAACCTTGTCGCCGGTCGCAAATTGCGGCTGGCGCTCAAGCTGAATGAAGCCCTGCGCATCCTCGCGGCTTTTCAGCCCGTGGATGATCGCGTCATCGATCGCGGCTGGGACGTCGCCACTGCAGACCAGGCGGGCGACGCCGACGGTCGAATGGATCGATCGCCACCGGTGGATCGAAGGATTGATGGTTACGAACAAATACGACGGATAAAGCGGGGCGGGCACCGTCTCGGTCCGGCGCGCATGACGCCGCCGCTTGAGATAACGCGGCAGATAGGTCGCAAAGCCCTGGCGGGCCAGGTGTATTTGCGCCTTCGCCTCGGCGTGGGTGTGGACTTGGACCACATGCCATGACGATTCGGCCACAAGATGCTCGGTCATGACGGGCCTCCGTTCGGTACCCGCGGCGGCGGCAGCATCAATTTCGGTGTGAGCACCCGCTCAGGGCTGAACAGTGCGCTCGCCTGTTCGGTCAACTCGGCCGCCTGTTGCAGATCGGTGATGAGCACGGCATCGCAGTCGCCGGTCAAGGCGTCAAAGGACGGGACGACCTGAACTCCGACAAAATGCGACAAAGTCGACTTGCCGTCGACCACCGCCGTGACCTTCACGCCGGTATCCAGCGCGCAGATCATCGCGATCTCGGCGAGATCGGAAATGCCGGCGAGCGCCACTTTGCGATAGCCGCGCTCGGCCGCGGTATCGAACATAACCCCGCACTCGGCCTTCGCCCGGCGGAAGAAGCCGAACGACACCGACAGGTATTCGACGGTTAGACGCGACTTCTCGGCAAAGCCCTGCGGCGTCAAATAATAGATGTAGCGGCGGGCGGGCGCTTCGGTGACCTTGACCAGCCCCTTCTTGACGCAGCGCCGCAGGTAGGCGTTGACCAGACCGAGCGCGATGCCGAGCTCGGAGGCAAGCCGTCGCTGCGACTGTCCGCCATCGCGCTCGACCGAATTGAGCAGGTCGAGCAGGATGCGCGCGTCCTCGGTCTTGTCGCTCTCGGCAGCCTCAAGCATGGGGGCCCTCTCAGCCACCCCATCGCTACCGTGTTCATGCCGTGAACGTCAAGACCCTCGTTCACCGCGTGAACACAGGGTTAAGCCATTAAGAACAAAGGATTATTTTTGAAGCGGCTGTCTTTCCGTATTCCGCCTGTCGAAGCGCTCCTCCGGAAAGATCAGGCTGACGGGATGAAATTGGAGACGGCGGCCCGATCGCCACCCAGCCTCACCTCATTAACTTTGCGCGCGATCTTCGCCCGGCAAAAACACCTGAAATAGAGGCCGCGCAACCAAGCCTGCAGCATTCCACCGAGGCTAAACGGCGGCATCCGTAGCGTCATCCAGCCGAGCGCGAGGAAGCTCGAGCCGAACGGAACGCCCGCGAGCGCCTTTAGAACCGCGCGATCGAAGGTGCCGAAATTCAAGATATCGGCGATCGCATCGGCCTCCAGCGCACCGTTGCGCCAGATGACCCACAGACGCGCCAAGCCAAATCGCATGCGCCGGTCGAACAAGCGCGCATGCTCATCGCGAACATCCGCGGGCAAGTTGTTGGCGATCCAAGACGCCGCCGCATCGAGCAGCCCGCGACTGTCCTTGACCGACAAGGCATTTCGCGCGGAAAAGCTCATCGGGTCCTTGTTGTAAGCCGCCAGCACCGCGGGGTCGAAGTAGAAACCGTGATGAAAAGCGAGCAGGCGATTGGCCAACACATCGCCCAGCGACCCCAAGCGCGCATCGAAATATCCGATCCCCGCCAACAGCCGGCGCCGATAGACGGTGCTGGTGCCCAGCACCCAGAAATCGGTGCCGCGGATCACCCGACGCACGGCCTCAGGCGACAAGTAGCCACGACCGTATCGCGGCACGGTCACCGGACGCACCCCGATCACCCGATCGCTGGTATCGACCAGCGCGACCCCGGCGCAAAAGAAGGCGGCATCCGGATAAGCGGTCAACCCGGCCAGCGCGTGACTGAACAGGCCAGGCAGGACGAAATCGTCGGCGGCGGCAAACAACAAAAACTCGCCGGTCGCCAGTTCCAGCGCGGTTTTGACCGAAGCAATGATACCTTGGTTTGCCGCATTGCGGATTAGCCGGATCGAGCCGTAGCGGCGCTGCAAATCCTCGACCACGGCCACACTGTCGTCGGTCGACCCATCGTCGACCACGATGATTTCGAGGGCCGGAGGCGTTTGGTTCAACAGCGCATAAAGCGCGCGCGCAATCAGGCGGCCATGATTGAAATTCGGCAATATCACCGACAACGACATCGCCGATCCCTGATCGGCCGTCGCCTGGACTGGCTCCAATGTCGCTTTCTCAACGGACATCGCACAATTTCACACCAACAGGCGCTCGTATACATTCCAAATCCGATTGCGGTCCAGCGCTGATTTCGACGTCTATCGCCAGTGCGGCGACGCCTTAAAGACCCACAACTTGCCACGACTAAGGGCCGCCGCTAAAAGCGTCGAGATGCGCCAGAGTTTCTGAGCCGGTTCACCGGCGACCCGGCAGGTGAGCTATCGATGGACAAAGCAACTGACGATCCGGTCGCGACCTATTTTCGTCACTCGGTTTCGACGCTTGAACGCGCCGCCGGCGACGAGCAACTCCATCGCGCGATCCGCACCATTGCCGACCTGATCGAGAATATCTTCCGCTCCGGCGGCAAGCTCATGATCGCCGGCAACGGCGGCAGCGCCGGAGACGCGCAGCACATCGCCGGAGAATTTCTGTCGCGATTGAATTTCGACCGTGCGCCGCTGCCGGCGATCGCGCTCTCCACCGACACCTCGGTGCTCACCGCGATCGGCAACGACTACGGCTTCGAGCTGGTGTTCGAGCGGCAGATCCGCGGGCTTGGCAAGAAGAGGGACGGGCTGCTGGCGATTTCCACGTCGGGACGCTCGCCCAACATCCTTGCGGCGCTGCGCGCGGCGCGCGACCTCGGTATAACCACGATGGGATTCACCGGCGCCAGCGGCGGCGCGATGAAGGACCTTTGCGATGTCTGTCTGTTTGCGACGTCACAGGAAACGCCGTTGATTCAGCAAATTCACATCACCGCGGCGCACATCGTCTGCAACCTCGTGGAATCTTCGATGTTCGGCAGGCGCGCCTGAGTTCGGCCATGTTGGTTGCCTTCGGCACAGCGACTGCGGCCTGTTCCGCGATTGTCTGCGCCGGTCTTATTGTTCTCATACGGCCATGGCTGCAGCGCTACGCATTGGCGAGACCAAATGCCCGTTCGTCGCATCAGGTGCCGACGCCGCAAGGCGGCGGCATTGCGGTCGTCGCAGCGACGATCGCCGTTGCTTACGCCTCGCCGCTTTTTGCGACCGATTTCATACCGCCCGGGGCCACCAGCGCTGCACCGCCCGTGGTGCTGCTCGCCGCCATTATTGTGATGGCAGGCGTCGGCGCCGTGGCCGACGTCCGCCCGATCGACGTCGCGCCGCGGCTGTTGCTGCAAATGCTGGCGGTCGCGGCGGTCATCTTTGCCCTGCCAGCGGATTTGCACATCGTGCCGATCATACCATGGTGGGCCGAGCGCGTTCTGCTCGTGATCGGCGGGCTGTGGTTCGTCAATCTGGTGAATTTCATGGACGGGCTCGACTGGATGACGGTGGCGGAAGTCGTGCCGCTGACCGCGGCGCTCGCGGCGATCGGCTGGTTGGGCGTGTTGCCGCCGCAGGCCGTGGGCATGAGCCTTTGCCTTTGCGGCGCCATGGTCGGATTTGGCTTTTTCAATCGCCCGGTGGCGAAGCTGTTCCTTGGCGATGTCGGCAGCCTGCCGATCGGGCTTGTGCTCGGTTGGCTTCTCGTTGTCCTTGCCGGCCATGGCGGCCGCGCCGCGGCGCTGTTGTTGCCGTTATACTATCTGGCCGACTCTACCATCACGCTGTTGCGCCGGCTTGGCGCTGGCGAGCAAATCTGGCAGGCGCACCGCACACATTTCTATCAGCGTGCCACCGACCGCGGCTTCACCGTGATCGACGTGGTGGGGCGCGTCTTCGCCATTAATATCCTGCTCGCGGCGCTCGCACTCCTGACCGTGCTCTGGCCCGGACGGATGACCGACATCGCGGCATTGATCGCAGGCGCAGGCGCCGTCATCTGGTTGTTGTTCGCTTTCGGCCGTGGCCGAGGCTGATAAGGCCTTCACTCCGCCTTCGCGGGCGGCCGCTTGCGCTGATCGAAGCGGCGGTCGAACACGTGCTCCGCGATACGGTTCTTCAACATCTCGATCGAACCGCCGGCGATCATCCAGCCGCGGGTTCGTCGCATGCAATATTCCACCAGCGTGTCCCGGCTATAGCCTAGCGCGCCCATGATCTGCACCGCTTCGCTCGCGACCTCAAAGCCCGCTTGATTGCAAGCGGCCTTGGCGAGTGCGGTTTCATAGGCCGACGGCATGCCGCGGTCGGCGTTGGTCGCGGCGCGGTAGAGCAAGAGTTGCGCACTTTCGAGTTTGATCGCCATGTCGGCGAATTTCCACTGCAAGCCCTGGAATTCACACAGCGGCCGGTCGAACTGATGACGCGTTCCAGCGTAGTCGCGCGCCAAGTTGAACGCGTAGCGGCCATACGCGAGCGAGCGAGCCGTATTGCCGAGCCGCTCGACGTTAAAGCCCGCCATCTGCTTCTTGAAGCCGCCGGGCCCGAGCAAAACGTTCTCTGCCGGAATGCGGCAGTCGGCAAAGCAAAGCTCGCACCATTCCTCGTCGCTCATGAAAGCCCGCGGCGCGCCGACGGAAAATCCGGGCGTGCCGCGCTCGATCAGCACCGAGCCGATGCCGCCGACGCCGGGACCGAAGCGCACATAGATGAGGAAAATCTGCGCGTCGGGACTGAATGTGGAAAAGACTTTGCTGCCATTAATAATGTAATGCGCGCCGTCGGCGCGCGCGCTGGTCGCAAGATCGGTCAGCGCGGAGCCGGCGTCCGGCTCGGTCATGCCAAGACTCATGACCATGCGGCCGGCGAGCAAGTCGCCCAGCCAGCGCGCCTTCTGCGCCGGCGTGCCATATTCGGCAAAGGTGCGGATCGGACCGAAATTACCGAATTGCACGACATCGGCGCTGCGCGGGCATGCGGCGGCGACCTCCATGATGGCGATCACGGCGTCCATCAGCGTGCCGCCCTGGCCGCCTTCGCCTTGCGGCAGCGTGATGCCCATCAGGCCTTGCTTGGCCATGAGCTCCGCGACGGCGAAGGGAAAGCCCGGATCGTGCGCGCGCTTGAGCGCGCCGTCGGCGAGGTGTTCGTTGGCAAAGCGCCGGACCGATTCGGCAAACTGCGTTTGCTCGGCAGTGAATTCAAAATTCATGACTGCCTCTTCGTTGTCATTGCATCGTAACGCCGGCTTTTTTGATGATCGCCGACCATTTGGCTTCCTCGGCGGCGATATCGTCGGCGTAAGCCTGCGGCGTGCCGGGCTTGATCTCGGCGCCGTCGACGGCAAGTCGGTTGCGGACATTGTCGTCGGCAAGCGCGTTGTTCAGTACGGCGTTGAGCTTGGCAATGATGTCCCCGGGCGTGCCGCCCGGCGCGACGAGACCGTAATGCAGTTC
>Ga0187887_10000771_pt1 | contig 30217 bp, 24 predicted proteins | sample June2016WEW_7_10_FD_132977 | JGI IMG/M metagenome (GOLD analysis project Ga0187887, IMG submission 132977) | Peatland microbial communities from SPRUCE experiment site at the Marcell Experimental Forest, Minnesota, USA - June2016WEW_7_10 | ecosystem: Environmental > Terrestrial > Soil >... | reverse complement strand
CCTGCGATTGACGCCCAAGGCGTATCCCGCCAGACTGATCTGTTATGGCAAAACTTCGAGTCGGCATTCTTTTTGGAGGACGCAGCGGTGAACACGAAGTATCGCTGCTTTCCGCCGCGTCTGTTCTGAACGCAATTGACAAAACAAAATATGAAGTGGTTCCGATCGGCATCACCAAAGAAGGCCGATGGCTTACCGCCGAGCATGCGGAGCGATTGCTGAAGGGCGAGTCAGGCACCGCACAAGACAAGCATCTGCGTGCCGGCGACCCCGGAACAACTCCCGGCGCAGCGGTCCTCGCCTCGGGCGAATCAGTCGTGGTTCTTCCCGAGCCCGTAAAGCGCGATGCCGGACTCACACCATTTCAGACTCACGCAAGTCTTCCCGATGCTCAATTGCGCCGCGCCGCCGATCGCGCCATCAACGTCGACGTCATCTTCCCGGTCCTGCACGGCACGTTTGGCGAGGATGGCACCATCCAGGGTCTGCTCGAACTCGCCGACATCGCCTACGTCGGTGCGGGCGTCCTTGGCTCCGCTGCCGGCATGGATAAAGACATCATGAAGGCTTTGTTCCGCACAGCCGGTTTGCCGATCGTAAAGCACGCGACCGTCCTGCGCTCGGCATGGCAGACTGCCCCCAGGAAGGTCGAGACGTTGGTCGAAAGCAAGGTGAAGTATCCGGTCTTCGTGAAGCCCGCCAATCTGGGGTCGTCCGTGGGGATCTCGAAGGCGCACGACCGCAAAGAACTCGGCCCGGCCATCGAAGAAGCGGCAAAGTTCGACCGCAAAATCGTCATCGAGGAAGGCGTTGGCGGTAAGAAAAATAAGGCCCGCGAGATCGAATGCTCGGTGCTGGGCAACGATGACCCGAAAGCCTCGATCGCCGGCGAGATCGTTCCCTGCAAGGAGTTCTACGACTACGACGCGAAATATCTATCGGAAGGTTCCGAAGCCGTCATCCCCGCGAAGATTACGAAGACCGAGATGAAGCTGGTCCAAAAGCTGGCGATTGCTGCGTTTCAAGCCGTCGATTGCTCGGGCCTGGCGCGCGTCGACTTCTTAATGGATCCCAAATCGCGCAAAATTTGGGTCAACGAGATCAACACCATGCCGGGCTTCACCGCCATCAGCATGTATCCGAAAATGTGGGCCGCGTCCGGCGTGCCCTATCCCGAATTGATCGACCGCCTGATCAAACTGGGCATCGAGCGCCACGAAGACAAAAAGCGCAACCAGTACACGCGCTGACGTTAACTGACGGCTGATAGCTGAAAGCTGACAGCTATTACGCGTGCACCGCCTCAAACGCCAGCTTCGCCGCCGAGATCGTCTGTTGCGCGTCGTGATCCGTATGTGCCGCCCCCACGAACGCCGCTTCGAATTGCGAAGGCGGTAGATAAATCCCGCTTTCCAGCATCGAGCGGAAGAATCGCCCGAACGCCTCCGTATCCGACTTCGCCGCCGAGTTCCAATCCGTCACCGGCCCGGGCGCGAAGAACCACGTAAACATCGACCCAACCCGGTTGTGGCACAGCGAAACTCCCGCATCTTTGGCAACCGCGGCCACGCCGTTGACCACTTCACCCGCCAGCTTATCGAGCTTTGCGTATAAATCCTTATGCTCGCGCAGGTAACGCAGAGTCGCGTATCCGGCCGCCATCGCCAGCGGATTCCCTGACAAGGTTCCCGCCTGATAAACGGGTCCGAGCGGCGCAACCATGTCCATGATCTCGCTGGCCCCGCCGTAAGCGCCCACCGGCAACCCTCCGCCGATGATTTTGCCCATCGTCGTCAGGTCGGGCTGGATCGCAAACATCTCTTGCGCTCCGCCATAGGCGAGACGAAAGCCGGTCATCACTTCGTCGAAGATCAGCAGCGCCTTGTCGCGTGAGGTCACGGCGCGCAGAGCTTCGAGATAACCGCGCGCCGGAGGCACGCAGCCCATATTGCCAACCACCGGCTCGACGATCACGCACGCGATCTGGTGCCGGAACTTCTTGAACGCATGCTCCAGCGCATCCGTATCGTTGTAGGGCAGCGCAAGCGTGAATTGGGTGAATTCTTCCGGAACGCCCGCCGATCCCGGAATCCCGAGCGTCGCCACGCCCGATCCCGCTTTCACCAGCAGCCCATCCGAATGACCGTGGTAGCACCCTTCAAACTTCACGATGTACTTGCGCTTGGTATAAGCGCGCGCCAGCCGGATCGCCGACATCGTCGCTTCGGTGCCCGAACTGACGAACCGCACTTTCTGCATGTGCGGGAACGCCGAAATAACCAGCTCCGCCAGATCGGCTTCCGTGGGAGTCGATGCCCCAAAACTTGTCCCGCTGCGGGCTGCGGAAATCACAGCTTCAATCACGGTCGGAGCGGCATGACCCAAAATAAGCGGGCCCCATGATCCGATGTAGTCGACATATTCGTTGCCATCCGCATCCCAGATATGCGAACCCTGGCCGCGCACGATGTACAGCGGGTCGCCTCCCACCGAGCGAAACGCGCGCACGGGGGAATTCACACCTCCGGGAATCAACTGTTCGGCGCGTTTCTGCAACTTGCGGGATTGCTCAGTTTTGCGAGCCACGGTTCCTCCACAGATGAGGCAATAAGGTCGAATCTTCTGAAATCAATATAGCAGCGCCTACCGGGAGGTCCGCAGCGCAGTCAATCACAGCAACCTGTGACGGGCAAACAATTCAGACGTGTAAGTTGTTCTCTGGAAACGCTCGAACATCACTCCCTTCAAACAGGCGCTGGCGAAATTCATCGGAATTCATCGGAATTTCACAAACTCGCAACACTCCCGCAACGTCCCGGCGCTATCTTCCATCTCAGTTGCCCTTCTAACCGGGAGGGTTCATTAGGACGGCCTTGGGGGGCTCCGGGCTGTCCTTTTTATTTTGCCCTTCCGGCAGGTAATTGTTGGCTTGGAATGCTCTCCAATAGAACTCACTCGGTTCAGCGAGAGCACCGTGCGTAAAAGGCGGTGAAAGCGCTAACGTCGTGCTGACGCCGAATCCAACGGCGAGTGTCTGGGCTTGCGCGAGAATTCGAGAACGCTGCCAGCGTGGCGCATGTGAATATAACAAGGATGGCAATGCGCCTGATGGCTGCGTGCTATCGCGATATTTCAACCGTTAAGTTGCTGCACAGCTCCTAACGCTTCCGACGTCTGTTCTTCTCGATCAGGTCGAAGAGGTATTTGAAGCCGCCCAGCAAGCCGAAAAATAGCAGTACAAGACTTCCCGCTTTCCACGAAACCATCACTCGCTCGGCCATGAACTGACTGTAGCGCCTCGGGTCGTTTGTCGAAAGAGCACGCACTGCTTGTTACGGTGCCATTACCTTTGAGAGCCGGCATTTCCCAAATCGAAACACTGATCCCAGAAACTACAAAAACTCACAATCTTTTTCCGAGCTCCAGCCCGCCAACTCTGCACTCGAAGCTGGGTCAATGACTGAAATCGCGATGTTTGAACCACCAGTGCAGACTGAAACGTCATCAGGTCAATCGGCATTTCGCTTTGGCCACAACAGAAGGATTGCAATCATAGCCAGCCAGAAAAGATTGACGAAAGCAAAGATGCGTTGTGTCAGTCCACGCAAATTTCTGCGGATCGCTTCTGTCCTACTCATCCAGAGATAAACTGCCCGTTCGTTAACGCACATTTTTGCGCGTTCCAGGCGACATAGGAGTACAATCCCTGCAACCCTGTAACTCAAAATCAGCTCAGTAAATACAGTCAGGATGCCACGCTTCTGGCATCGCTTGTGACGGCTCCAAATATGGCGAAGTGCTTTGCCGCTCGCGAAAGGGGGCAGTCATGAGGATCTTGCTCTATAACCCCGACAATGGTGTCACTCGTAACTTCATGCCTCACCTGTGGATGTTCCTTCTGCAGGCGCTGACCCCTGCTGGACATGAAGTCATTCTGATCGACGGCAACGCGCAACCGATGGATGAAGCGCAGATCGCGCAATACGTGCGCGACCAGAAGATTGGCCTCGTCGGCATCGGCGCAATGACCCGCATGATTGCGAAAGCCTATCGCGTCGCCGACGCCATCCGAGCTACTGGAGTTCCCGTTGTCATGGGCGGTCCGCACGTCACGGAAATGGCCGACGAAGCGCTCGGCCGCGATGGAGGTCCAAGTCACGCCGATGCAGTCGCGCTCGGTGAAGCCGATGAGACCTGGCCGTTGATCGTGAACGATGCAGCACGCGGACAACTCAAAGAGATTTACTCGCCGGTCGATGCCTTCGGACAGGAGAAGAAGCCATCGCTGAAGGACTACCCCGAAATCCCCTGGCAGTCCATCGATCTCGACCAGTTCAACCTTGTGCCGAACGCGGCCAAGCGCCTGCTCAACAAAGTCGGAGAAGGCTGGGGAACATTCCGCATCATTCCGGTTGAGTCCGGCCGCGGATGTCCTTACGGATGCGAGTTCTGCACCGTGACGGGATTCTTCGGAGATTCAATCCGCTTCCGCACCAATGAGAGCGTGGTGAATGAACTGCTTCTTCTCAAGAAGCGCGCGCGCAGCGAACGCGGCCAGATGGCTGTGTTCTTCATCGACGACAACTTCGCTATCAACGTGAAGCGCACGAAGTCGCTGCTGCGCGACATCATCGCCGCTGGCGCGCAGTGCAATTGGGTTGCGCAGATCAGCGCCAACCTCTTGCGCGATGAAGAACTGGTCGACCTGATCGCGGCTTCGGGCGGCAAATGGATCTTCATCGGCATGGAGTCGATCGATCCCGCGAACCTCAAAGACGTCAACAAGGGATTCAACAAGCCCAGCGAATACGCAGCCGTCTTGGAGCGACTGGCGAAGCGTAATGTCTACGCCATCACATCTTTCATTTTTGGCATGGATAACGATACAGTCGGTTCGGCCGAGCGCACTCTGGAACAGGTTCGCACCTGGCCTCCGGGCCTGCCGATCTTTGGGCTGCTGACTCCGCTGCCTGGAACTCCGCTCTACAAGCGCCTCGACACCGCAGGTCGGCTCACGCGTCCCAAACATTGGCAGGAGTTCATCCCCTTTGCCATGGCTCACACTCCTCTTAAGATGACCATCGAAGAAGCACACTCGGAAGTGAAATATGGCTGGGCGCAGTCCTACAGCGCAGAGGCTCTGGCGAAGGCCGTGGATTCTCTAAAGGATCAACCGCTCGGATATCGGGTCAATATCTTTCTCGCTCGAATCTGTTTCCGCGGAATCTATTTCCCGATGATGGGTCGCATGGCGTGGCCGAAAGTGATCTTCCAGAACCGTCGCACCATCTTCAAGCTCATCAAAGAAGCCGTCTTCGGGAGCGGGTTGCAACGTCCGCGCGATCCGGAAGCTCAGGTTTTGTATAACGAAGCAGCCGCGACCGAAGCAGCAGGACAAGCGGGAGATTAAGGCCCACACTGAGTGTGCATTCCGAACTTGGCCATTTCGCGCCGCACCTGACGCCGACCATCCTGAACATCCTGTATGATTCTTCTCCAAAGTTTTTCTTCGGAGAACGGCATGCGAAAATTCACGATTTTGCTTCTTGCGATTCTGACGATTCCATTTGCTGCTGCGCGGCAGTCCACTGAAACGGCCACGGACACCGCGAAACCTGCGGCTGCAAAAAAGGAAAAAGCCAAGAAGGAGCAGCCTCCTGCGGCGAATCCAGAGAAATCCGCCGAAACCGCCAAGCAGGCCGAGCCGCCCAAGTCCGAAGAAGCGACCGATAAAGACAAGGACGAGCATTTCGACGTCAGCGAAGTTCCGCCCGTGGTCACCCATCACCAGATCACGGTGAATGGCAAGACGCTCGCTTACACGGCAACCACAGGCCGTCTTCCGCTGAAGCGTCCTGACGGCAAGATCGAAGCCGAGATGTTCTTCGTCGCCTATACGCTGGACGGGCAAGATGCTGCCAAACGTCCGCTGACTTTCGCCTTCAACGGAGGCCCAGGCTCTGCCTCAGTCTGGCTCCATATGGGAGCGCTCGGCCCGAAGCGCGTCGTTCTCCAGCCGAACGGATTCATGCCTGCAGCGCCCTATCGGACCGAAGACAATCCCGACACGCTGCTCGATAAGAGCGACATCGTCATGGTCGACGCCATGGTCACCGGCTACTCGCGCGCCGCGACCGCCGAACTCGCCAAGAAATTCCTGGGCGTGCGAGGCGACGTGCAGGCCTTCGGAGAGTTCATCCGCCTTTACCTGTCGCGCTACGAACGCTGGAGCTCGCCGCTGTTCCTGCTCGGCGAAAGCTATGGCACGACGCGCGCTGCCGGAATCTCGGGTTATCTGGCCGATCATGGGATCGCGTTCAACGGTGTCACGCTGCTTTCCATGGCGGTGGATTTCGCGACCCTGGAATGGAATAAGTCGAACGACATGCCCTATTTCCTGCTGGTCCCCACGTTCAGCATGATCGCTGGGTACCATCACAAACTGTCGGCCGATCTGACGCAGGACATGGCCAAGACACGCGAGGAAGTCGTCCGCTGGTCGCTGAATGACTATGCGCAAGCGCTGGCCAAAGGTGACAGACTATCGCCCGAAGAACACCGCAGGATTGTCGACCAGCTATCGCGTTACATCGGGATCCGTCCCGAAGTGATCGAAGCCAACGACCTGCGCATCGACGTCGGAATCTTTGATCGCGAACTGTTGCTCGATCAAAAACTGGTCACGGGACGTCTCGATGGCCGCTTCACCAGCCCGCATCCCGGCGATGAGCGCTTCTTCGATCCAACCAGCGCCGCTATTCTGCCGCCCTATACTTCGGCCTTCAACAACTACCTGCGCACGGATTTGAACTACAAGGTCGACATGCCTTACCGCGTCTTCGCCTACGACGATCCTGGCTTCCAGAAGTGGGAATGGGGAGAAGCAGTGGAGGGCTTTCCCAGCACGGCTGGTGGCTTGCGCAGTGCCATGATCAAGAATCCGTATATGAAAGTGCTCGTGATGGAAGGCTATTACGACCTGGCTACGCCGTTCGCCGCGGCAAATTGGACGATGGACCACCTTAATCTCGACGCAAAATACCGGGAGAATGTTTCCTACGCCACTTACAGCGCAGGTCACATGGTCTACGTAGACCGAGCCGAACACGACAAGATGAAAAAAGATCTAGTGACGTTCATGGATAAGTGCCTGAAGTAAAGAGCCGGCATCGATGACGAAGATCTAGTTCGCACTGACAATGTCCAGCTCCTACTCGACCGCCGAGTCCGGCCTGCGCCACCAGCTCACCGCGGGACAAATGACAATGGTCGCCGTCGGAAGACATGGATCGATTCGCGGGTCAACCTGATCGCTGGCCTCGCCATGCTGGTGGGCCTGACCATAGCCTACGCGGTGATTCGATCTTTCCGCACGCAGTCATGGCACGGGAAGCAGGAACCTTGAGCACCTGTCCATCTAGCGCTTCCCCTCCACCACGATCACCACGAACGAATCCGGCTCAATTTTTCTGGTTTCGCGGGTTGCTCCGGTTACGGTGGCGGCAACCGTAAAGAGCTGATGCGTTTTCTCGTCGACAGTCATGGTGCGCGCGGACTTCTGGGTCGTGACCGTCTGCGCCACACTGAACTTGTCAGGGCTCTCTTCCTTGATTACGGTGATCGTTCCGTCGCCGGCCGAAGCGAAGGCCAGATTCCAATCCGGATCGAAGTTGGTTGCATCGCATCCCTCGCCGATCGGGAGAGTCGCAACCATCTTCCCACTATCGGCGTTGACGACCGCCATCTTCTTGTTTCCGCCGCAGCCCGCAAAAAGGCGGCGATGCTTGCGGTCGATCGCAAGGCCCGTGGGTTCCTCGCAGCCTTCCAGCTTCCAGCGCGACTTCACTTCGAGTTTCGTCGGATCGAAGGCGACAATCTCTGATTTATCTTCGAGATTCACGAAGACCGTTCCTTTCTCGTCGGTCGCCGCAAATTCCGGCTGTCCACCCAAATCGACTTTGCCCACAACTTCGCCCTTGACCGCATCGATGGCCGTTGCATCGTTGTCTTTGCCTTTTCCGTTAAACGTGAAAACGCGCTTGGAGAAGGAATCGTAGAGAATTGCATCCGGGCCACTGCCGACCTTGATTTTCTTCTCCACGGCGAGGGTCTTCAGGTTGAAGACAGTTACCGTGTTTTCCTTGCCATTGCTGGTAAATCCGAGCCCGTTCTTCTCGTCGAACGCGATGCCATGAACGCCCTGCGTATCGGGAATTTCTCCCACTTGTTTGCCGGAAATCGTATCAACGACCATCACCCGCGTAGCTCGCGCAATGAAAAGGCGATGACTGGCGCTGTCTGCATTGAGATAGTCCCACCCCCCCTCGCCGCCCAGTTTCCAGGTCTGCGTGACCTTGTAGTCCGCTCCGCTCGCAAGTGCTGCCGCTGCCAGAAACATCAAAGAAATCCAGGCTGTTTTTCGCATATTCATCCCCTGATCGAATTGAAAATAGCTCTCCTACAATGGCGGCCAAGACCGGGCTCGGACGCCCGATTTCGGCCTAATACCCCACAAATACCGCCGGAAACGGCATTATACAAGCCTCTGCCGGCAGACGAATTCCATATCCATCCGGGTGCCCTCCACAAGTGTGCAATGAGTTGCGCAGAGCCCGCGAAAAGCGCGCCAATCCGCCATTTACACACCCCTGTTTTTGGCACAGGGCTTGCTCCTACCTGGCTTGAGGAGTTGGGATCCCCGGCGATCCGCCGATAGTCCTGCTTCTCAGCACGGGGAGACGACGATGAAAAACATTCTGTTGGTTCTATTGCTGTTCTCGACGAGCGCCGCCTTTGGCCAGTACATCGGCAACCACGTCGACAGCCAGGTGCAGGTCTACCACATTCCCGATCATCCGGCCCACGCGTCCTATTCGCAAATCGGCGACGGATCGGGCATTGTCGGTGGTGGCGGAATGTTTTTTGCCCGGGGCGACCGCCCGGCTTCCGACTTCCCACAAGCGACCGCTGTGCCTCTCGGGGATTCCGCACGCGAACTCAAGAAGCAGCATGCCCAGGTAAAGAAAGCCCGCGTCATTTGGGAAAACTAGCATCTGAGGCGCGGACATGCCGGTCCGCGCTCTTCACCTCTGCCGTGGCTTCGTAATTTCTCATCAGGAACATCCGCTCTGCCTCTCGAACGAGCGGCCTTCACGATCATCGGCCTCCACGCATTTACTAGTTCGCAACGAACATCCTCCGATCCCTTTTACGCCACCGAAGCGCCTGCCCTACGATTTTTCGCAAAAATGTTACCCTTAGAAAAACTTGATGACCATCCTTACCTTCACTGCCGTGGTTGCGATCGTGTCGTTTGTTGCGGGACTGCTTGGATCGCTTACCGGCCTCGGCGGCGGCGTTGTCTTGGTGCCACTGCTGACGATCTTCTTCCACGTTGACATCCGCTATGCCATCGGAGCTTCCCTGGTTTCCGTGATCGCGACTTCATCCGGCGCTGCTGCCGCTTACGTCAAAGAGGGATTCTCCAACATCCGCATTGGCATGTTTCTGGAAATTGCCACTACCTTCGGAGCCTTGCTGGGTGCCTTTGTCGCCACCTGGATGCCGACCAGCGCGATCGCCACCATCTTTGGCGCGGTGCTGCTTTACTCCGCCTATCTTTCGCGCAGGCCGCGCCCGCCGGCGCAACGCAATCTTCCGCCGGATCCGCTAGCCACGCGCCTGAAGCTGAACGGCAGCTTTCCGGATTTCGGCGGGGAACGCACTTACAACGTCCAACATGTACCGACCGGATTCAGCCTGATGTTCGGCGCGGGCGCCCTCTCCGGATTGCTCGGCATCGGATCGGGGGCCGTCAAAGTGCTGGCCATGGATCAGGCCATGCGCATCCCATTCAAGGTTTCGACCACGACGAGCAACTTCATGATTGGCGTAACGGCCGCGGCCAGCGCGGGCGTTTACCTGAGCCGGGGATATGTGGACCCCGGGCTCGCCATGCCCGTCATGCTGGGCGTGCTAGTCGGCTCGCTGATCGGCAGCCGCATCCTCGTGAAAGCGCAAACCACGTCCTTGCGTCTGGTCTTCAGCATCGTGATTCTCGTGCTCGGCCTGCAGATGCTCTACAAAGGATTGTGGGGGCACATCTGATGAACGCCACTCCATCTCCGACCCCGCCTCCGAATCCGCCGCGTCCCGGTCTGGTCCCGCGCCCGGCATGGTCCGACAAACAGCTTGAGATTATTCTCGGCAATCTGCTGCGTACGGGGGTGATGCTCTCAGCAGCCGTCGTGCTGTGGGGCGCCTGCATCTATCTTTGGCGTCACTCCCATGAACCAGCTGACTACAAGATCTTTCGCGGCGAACCTTCCGAGTACCGCACTATCCCCGGAGTCATCCAGAGCGCGATCGGTGGGCATGGGCGGGGCTGGATCCAGCTTGGGTTGCTTCTGCTGATCGCTACGCCCATCGCCCGCGTGGCTTTTTCCATCATCGGATTTGCGCTGGAGCGCGACCGGATGTACGTCACATTCACGCTGATCGTGCTCGCTGTTCTGCTCTACAGTCTGCTTGGTTCTGGAGTGCGATTTTAGCAGCCTCAAGAACGACCACTGGGGCTTACGCCCGGGTTGGAGAGAAACGGCTTACGCGGCCCGGAAGGGCCGCTCTTCCACAGTAGCGCAGACATTAGTAGCGCAGGCGTTCGTGAGTTTTTCCGCAGCTTGTTTACAAATTCAGCGAGTATCCAATTCCGCAGTACGGACGAAGTGCTGATTAGTGCAGCCAGACGCGGGCATCCCGCAGCAGATAGTATTCATTGACAGGCCGGTCGTCCTGCATAGCCGGCGCATTCTTGTCAGCAGTGATCACATAATCAATCGGCATTTCGTTCTTCAGAACCGCCGCGAGCTCCTGCTCAGGAGTTGAGAACGGCCCCCACTCCACCAGGTCAACGGCTGCGCTCGGCGGCATACGTTTTGCGAGATCTGCTGCCGATCGATCCGGAATGGGCTGCTGGCTGGCAAGATAATGGATGCCCCAGCCTGCAATAGAACCAAATGCGCGAACGTATGGGAACGACTCTTTCAACGCGCGTGCGATCGAAGCAGTCGTTGCCAAATCCCCGCCCGGATACCATTGCTGCAGAATGCCGCCCTCGCGCAGATGTTTCTGAGCAGCGGCGTAGAACTCACGCGAGTACAGCATGCTCGATCCCGCCGCGCCGATCGGAGGCGGCGGATCGATCACGATCACGTCGTACTGATCCGTCGTGCGTTCAAGAAAACGGCGCCCATCGTCAACCACAACGTGCGAGCGTGGCGACTTCAAAAGCTGCTCGGCGTCCGCATGGTAGTACCAGAAAAGTGCAGGGACGCTGGGGACCAGATCGACAACCGTCGAATCAATTCCCCAGGACAGCATCGACCGATGCGTCGTGCCCATGCCGAAACAAATGACCAATGCGTTCTGCGGAGTGTGATCGAGAAACGCCAGGGGCAACGCGGACATCACCTTGGTGATCGGCGTAAGAATCGTCATGCTCACGCCGTTTACGTAGAGCTGCTTCTCCATTCCCTGTCCCGCTGCAATAACGGTCGCAGTGCTGTCCCGACGCACCTGCGCTCCCGGAACGCGCTGTACATAACTCTGCGTTACGAAGATTAGACCGACCGAGGTCAGCAGAATCGCGCTGGCAGCAATCGCACGCGACACGGTCACGCCCTTTGTGGATTCAGTCTGACCGAATAGTAGAAACGCCACCCCGACCACCAACCACGGAAGAGCCAGTGTCGCCAGAGCATAGCGTTCGTCCAGATAAGGCAATAGACCAAATCCAGCGACCAGCGGACCAAGAATGCAGCCGGCAACGTTCACCGCATATCCGACGCCAGCGCGGTTCGGATCGCCTTCCGAGAAACGGTCAACCAGGCGCGGAGTAAGAAATCCCAAGAGCCCGCTGAAGGCCGCGATTCCCAGCGGCACCCGCAGCCACGGAGCGATCGGAAGACGCAAGTCGGCAGTCAGCAGAGGAATGAGCGCAGCCAGCCAGACATACAACCAGACCAGTGGCCCTTCATGGCTGTGCGTGCGGCTCCAAACGCGGTAGATCTTCGACCCGATAAAAGTCGCGGCCAGATAAACGCCGAGAATGGTAGCGAAGGAGTAGACGAATGTTCCGACATAAATCGTGAACTCCCGGGTCCAGACCACTTCCATCCCCATGCTGGTCAGGCCGGTGGCAAAGAGCAGCCAGAGCGTGCCGTTCCCCAGCATCTTCCGGGGTGAAAGTGAGGCCGAGGCAGCGGCATCCTGTTCGCTCTCGTCATTCGTGGTTGTGAAATTATCGCTACCAGTTTGCGGAGCTTGCTTCTTCGCCAATCTCAGCGCCCCGCCACAGATGAGAAGATTCAGCAGCATCCCGCACTTGAGCGTGCCGCTAAAGCCGAGAACTTCAATCAGTAGCAGCGGAATCAGCGCGCCGGCTACCGCGCCGAGCACGTTCGCAAGGTAAAGAAAGCTGAACGATCGTTTCGACTCAAGCGCCTTGTTGCTGCGGATCGCATACATGCCCAGCGGAATTGTCGCGCCCATGCAGGCACACCACGGAATCATCGTGCACGCGAGCCATATGCCGGCAGCAACGTAATATCCGGCCGACGACAGCGACAGGCTGTTGCCGACATGCTCCAGCACCCAGCGGCCAGCCATTAGCTCCAAAGGCACGACCGCGGCAGAGCAGCCAATGCATATCTCGGCAGCAGCGTAAAGATGGAGCGGCGATGAAGTGATTCGATGAGCGTATTTGCGCACGAGCGGTCCAGCCACCAGCGATCCGACGCCCAACCCCGCCATAAAGCTTGATAAGACGATCGAGACCATGGGAGTCGTGACGCCAAACTGCGCCATGGCGAGCCGCAACCAGACCAGTTCATAGAGGATGCTGCAGAATCCGGAGGCGAAAAAGAAGCAGAAATACCAGCTCAGCCCGCCAGTCGAGACTGCCTCCTGCTGCGGCAATCCCGCAAAGGGCTTCATGGAAGAATTTTTCATGGGGGCCGGCATTGTCCCAGTGCTCACAGTCACTCCTGGCGACGGAACTCGAACGATGCGGTTCCTTGTGCGCCGTCGCGAGCCCGAAGGCACGCTCTCTAAAGTCTCGCAGACGGTGCAGATTGCGGGCTGAAGTAACTTATCTACATGGTAACGAAAGTCATCAACGGCGCTTGATCGCCGTACCGGTTCACACGTCCAAATCGAACTGTTTGATCACTGATTCCCTCACGACCTTCGCTGTCGTAATCGCCTGCCCAGCATGCCGCTGCGTGTGGTCCGCGACGCGGACGAGCAAGCCTCCCAAGGTGGTAGAGACTGCAGGTGCGCGCTCACGCCAGGATCGAGTCGTCCAGCCGCTTGCGCCGAAAATCCGCAACCGCCTGCACGAAGGCCAGTATCAGAGGATGCGGCTCATCCGCGCGCGATGAGAGCTGCGGCTGGAACAGCGTTGCGACAAAGAACTGGTGCGCGGGCGATTCGATGGCGCGGCATTCTTCGTTCTCGCCCCGCGCCACCACCGGAAATCCCGCTTCCATCGCCATCCATTCGAACTCGGGGTTCACTTCGTAATTGCAGAAAAACTCTTCCTCGACAATTTCCTTGCCGCCGTAATACGAGGCCAGATACGACCCGGGCCGCAACCGAATCTTGGGTACGACCCCCGAGAGCTTCGGTGCCCCCGCCGCCCGATTGGGAACCCCGCATGACACCGGGTAAATGACGATGTTCTTTGCTTTCGGATCTGCTTCCGCCGTTGTGGCGTCGCGAATACCGAGCACGTTACGGGCACACTCGATCAGTGTGTACTGAAATCCGCCGCACGTGCCCAGAAACGGCCGGTCGTGCACGCGCGCAAACTCAATTCCCTTGAGCATGCCTTCGAAACTCTTGTAGGGACTGCCGGCTGAGGCGAAGAGCCCGTCGAACGAATCGAGCAGCGCGGGACCGCCCGGTTCAACAAGCGAAGGTGTTGGCACCCACGCCGATTCCACTTTCATCTCCAGTTTGCGGGCCGCGTGCTGAAGCGCGTCGTTGGTGGCGTGATGAGAGCGGAATTCGGGATTAAAATCGCCGATGATGCCGATCCGGACGGGTTCCGTCAAAGCGCTCATCCCAATTCACAGCATTCTAAACGACCAGGTCGCGCGCAGCATTGCGGATTTGAAGACGGGCTGCTAGAGCAATTGTCGTTCAGCCAGCAGAACGCAGAACCCCACCAGCATAAGAACCGTCCCGGCCATGGTCATCGCCACCGATTCCCAGCCCACCGGGTTGGCAGTGCGCTGCCTTTCGCTGGAGATGACAAACAGGGTCTCGTCGGAGCCCTTCATCAATACCAACGGCGGAGTGAGATTAAATCCAGACTCGTTGCCTGCCTCTGCCGGATCGCCTGGTGTAGCTTTCGGGCCCACGGAAAGTGCTTTCTGCTCCTTTGCCGTTGCCCCTAATGCTGTCTGCTCGATCGCAACGCCGTTCGACGGCCCATCCTGCGGGCGAACCCTCACAACTCCCCAGCTCTCCCCATTCGTCATTCCGGCCCGGCTGAGAGCGGCCGCGATTTTTCCCTGCTGGCTCATGTGCACCGTGGATGCCGGCGGCGACCCGCTGGATAGTCTTATGACTTCAGGCTCGGAGGCGGCCGGTACGGTATCTTCTCTCGTTTGCCATGCAGCATCTTCTGGCTGCTCGAACTCCTCATCCGACGAAAACGGACGCACGCGAATCCCAGGGTTTTTCGCCACCGTTCCGCTCGCAAAGACGGTCGCGCCGGGCTTGATGATGCATTCTTCGATGCGAGTCAGGCGATTGAGTTCGATTCGATGGCGCGCAAGAAAGACACTGACGCGAGGCGGGATCTTATCCAGATCCGCCCAAGTCATCAGCGCGCCGTATTCCTGGCAGAGATGCGGACGCAGATCGAACCCGGCGTTGGAAGGATCGACCAGCAATTGCCCGGTTGAATCTTCCACGAAAAATGGCAGATGCCGAGTTTCCTCGGCGACTTTCTTCCACTCTGTCGTTCGGCCTGACTTAACTTGCTGCCAGACCGTAGTGGAGTCGAGAAGGCAGAGCTCCCCGCTGATGGGCGCAGCGATTGTATAGGGACCAGTCGCCTTGCCGGAGACTGCTCTGAGACCCGGTGACGCCGCGATCACAGTCGATGTCGCAACATCCCCGCCCGAAAGCTTGCGCGCAAACCGGCGCAATCCAACGACGAACAGGCATACTCCCGCGACGGCTGCAAAGCAGGCCAACAACGTGAGGTGCTCGGTCGAGATGGAAGGAAAAAGGCCGATGTTCACAGCATTTTCCGGAAATACCGCCACTGATGAGCATAAGAAACAGACGATCAAAGAACACGGGAAAAAGGGTCGCTGCACCCTTACGGAAGTAACGCACGGGGTGGTATTCAGTGCGAAGAAGTTATTTGAACTAAGCAGTCACCGATCGTTCTTTCAGAATCGCGACCACCGCAGCTAAAGCGGCGTCGACCTCTTCGTCGGTGTTGTAAAAATGGGGCGAGAAGCGAACTCCAGCCTTGGGACGCCAGTCGACGATGATCTCGCGGGCGAGCAACTCGCGGCTGACCGCCTGCGAATCGGGCATATCAATGGAAACTGTCCCGCCCCGCTCCTCGGGATTTCGCGGAGAGTTTACCCGCCATCCGTGGTGATCAGCCAATTCGATGAGGCGCGCGGTCTGCCGTTTCGATTTTTCGCGGATTCTATCGACACCTACCTCGGTGATGATCTTCAATCCTGGCCGGCATGCTTCAAGTGCCGGAATGTGCGTTGTTCCGTTCATAAAGCGCAACGGAGCATCCGCGTAACGAATCGGTCCGGTCGCAAACTCGAACGAATTTTCGTGCGCAAACCATCCGGTCAGTTTCGGCTCCAACTTCTTCCCGAGATCGGGACGCACATACAGGTAAGCCACGCCCGGGCCTCCGCAAAGCCACTTGAGAACGCCGCCGCAGGTAAAGTCAACGTTGAGGGCCTGAACATCCACCGGAACCGTGCCCAGCGATTGAAACGTGTCGAGCACAACGTGCGCTCCGACCTGGTGCGCCTTTTCGATAATGGCACGTGCATCGTTAATGTAAGCACTCCGAAAAATCACGTGCGAAACCGGAACGATCAAAGTCTGATCGTCAATCGCATCCAGCAGTCGATCGGTTGGGACGGTAATCCCGTCGTCGGTCGTCACCATGTGGACACGCGCCCCATACTGCCGCTGCGCCTCCCAGAAATACATGACCGACGGAAAATTCATGTCGCTGTAGACGACCTTGTTACGCTTGCCGGTGAAGTCGAAACACGAGGCCACGACAGCCTGGCACGTCGTCACGTTCTGATGCACCGAGACAGAATCCTTCGGCGCATTCATGAGGGCGCCCAACTCGTTGCCGACCTCGAGTGCGAGCGGCCACCAGCGCTCCTGCCATGCCCGTACTCCGCGCGTGGCCCAGGTGGCGGCGTATCCCTGCAAAGCGGCGAACACTGCGCGCGGCATCGCTCCCAAAGAGTTCGAAATCATGTAGTTCGTGCGCTCGAGGATGGGAAACTCGGCGCGGTAGCTAAGAAGCAAGTCGAGCATGAAAACGATTTTAATGCGAAAAACGACGCCCAGGCTGCCAACCCTTCCTTTCGTCGCCGTCGTGAGATTGCCAGGTCAGGCGCTGGCAAGTGTCGTAACAAGACAAGCCAGATTCGAGACGCTAACTTGTTGATTCCACACGACAAATAGTATTCACATCCATCGGCCGTCGCACCACAGTAACCATCCTCTTCATAACGCTTTAACAGTCCTCCTAGTACAATAAGGACGTACTGAAATTCACAGATGAGGGGTACCATTGAACACTGAAAAACGAACTCGCGAGCGCCAGAAGTTAATGATTACAATGCTCGAAAACAAGATTCGCCTGCGTGCGCGGCAACTCTGGGAAGAACGTGGCCAAGCCGAAGGTGCGGCTCTGGAAGACTGGGCAAAGGCCGAGTCTGAGGTATTGAAAACCAGCATCCTCGCTCCGCTCTGGAGCATACGCCAGGAAGGGAACGACCTGCAGTCCGAATAACGCATTGCTTCCCTCCCCGGACTGCATATTTCAAAACTCAGCTTCCCGCCTTGCGCAGCCGGCGTCATCATTATGACCGTCGGTTGAATTGTCATCGCTTGCGTTACGAGAAAGGCCTTCGCCGACGTTTGGCTTTTGCCAAACGAATCTGTTAGCGTTGCCCTTCAAGCTCTCATCTGCCACCTTTCACTCTTTCACTCGGCATGAAGCCGGGAATTCTACGGAGGATGCGCTTGCGATCCACAAAATGGTTCTTTGTTCCCCTGTGCGGTTTTGTTCTCACGATCTCGATGCAAGCCCAGACAGTGCCGCCTGACCCGGCCACGCGCCAACTGGCGCACGACATCTTCAAACAGTTGATCGAGATCAACACGACCGACTCGGTCGGCAGCGTGACGGCGGCCGCTGAGGTCATGGCACAGCGCTTTCGCGACGCCGGATTTCCCGAAAGTGACATTCACGTTCTCGGTCCGAACGATCGCAAGAAGAACGTGGTCGTGCGGCTGCATGGATCGGGCAAGCACAAACCCGTGCTACTGATCGGGCATCTCGACGTGGTCGAAGCGCGCCGCGAGGACTGGACCACCGACCCATTCCAGTTCATCGAGAAAGACGGCTACTTCTATGGCCGCGGGTCGAGCGACATGAAGGATGGCGACGCAATCATGTCGGCAACGCTCATCCGCATGAAGAAGGAAGGCTACGTTCCCAGCCGCGACATCATCCTCGCAATGACTGCGGATGAAGAAGGCGGAACGTCGAACGGAGTAGACTGGCTGATCAGGAATCATCGCGAACTCATCGATGCCGAGTTCGTGCTCAATCACGATGGTGGAGGCGTGCTCGCCGAACATGGCAAGCCGCTCATGATGGGCGTGGATGCCACCGAAAAGCTCTATGGCGATTTTGCCTTGACCGCGACAAATGCGGGTGGACACAGTTCGCTCCCACGGCCGGAAAATGCGATCTACGAACTGGCTGCAGCGCTCACGAAGATCGCGAATTATCAGTTTCCCTTCGAGCTGAACAACATCACGCGCGCGTTTTACGAACGGCAGTTGAAGATGGCAACCGGCGAGCACGCGGCCGATCTGGCGGCGATGCTGAAAACTCCTCCTGACATGGACGCAGTCGCGCGGCTTTCGAAGGATCCAATCGACAACTCGACCCTGCATACAACCTGCGTGGCAACGCGCCTAAGCGCAGGCCATGCCAACAACGCCCTGCCGCAGATGGCGCAGGCAAATGTGAATTGCCGCATCGAACCGGGGCACTCGCTCGAAGAGATTCGGCTGACGCTCGAGAAAGTTGTGGCCGATCTCAAGATCGCGAATCCGACAATCAGGGTGCAGTTCCGCGAGAACAACAACCTTCTCATGGATCACGGTTCGGACCGGCACAGTTACGTTCCGGCGGCTGCGCGCAAAGATGTTTTTGATGCGCTCGACAAAATCGTCGCGGAAATGTGGCCGGGAATTCCGGTGCTTCCGGAAATGAGCACGGGCGCATCGGACGGCGTCTACACTAATGCGGCAGGCATGCCGACGTACTGTGTTTCCGGCGAACTGTATGATCGCGACGACATTCGCGCGCACGGAAAAGATGAGCGCATCGGAGTCGAGGCTTTTTATCGCGGCGTGGATTTTTATTATCCGTTTCTGAAGTTGGTCACCGCAGAATAGGTGAATGATGTCAGAGACGCAGCAAGCTGCGTCTCTACGCGAATCCGCTGGAGTTTTGTCGCTCTTACTTCGGCCAGAGCCAGCCAAATGTTCCAGCGGTGAGCAGGGCATAAATCAGGCCGTCGAAAGCTTCTTTCAGAGTCATGCTCCACGGCTGACCCTTCCAGATGCTGTTGGCAAGCGGGCCCACTCCGTAGGCCATGAACGCCGCGGCTCCCGCCACGCGAAATACCACCAGATAATTTGCGCCCTGCTCGACTGTGTGAAACGTCAGGTACGCGGTAAAGAATCCAATCAGCACGCAATACGCGAACCACGACCCGAGATACTTCCCCATGTTCGGCGGCCCGCTGGGCAGCACGGTCAGGAAGCCGACCGGACCCTGCTTGAACTTCTCGGCGGTGGCAGAAGACTTCATGTCCTGATGCGTGGTGTAAGGAAAATGATAGTAGCCCGGCTTCACTCCGGCAGCGCGCATCCCGCCGAGAACCTGCTCCTCATTGGGCAAATGGAAGCAGTCGCTCTGGTGATACTTCAGCACCATGTGCAGAATGGAACTGGCGACAAAAACGATGACTGCGGAAAGCAAAATCGGCAGCCAGAGAGCGGCCAGAAAAGCCATGGGGAGCCTCCTTGGGATGGGGGAAGTGATGTGCGCAGGCGAGCCTATCTTGTTCGGTTGGCGTTGGTCAAGGCAGAAACTGCTGGTTGAGGGGTACCCCCCAGTCAGCAAAGGTGCCGAAGTGATTACGCCTTCTTGACATTCGCCAAACCTTCGCCTATGCTGCGCGCATGGCGATCACTCGGCGTCAACATGAGCTCTACGATTTCCTGTCGCGGTTTCAGCAGGAAAAGGGATATTCTCCGTCGTTTGAAGAGATTAAGGAAGCGATGGGGCTGAATTCTCTGGCGACCGTGCACAAACACGTCACCAACCTCGAGAAAAAAGGATTGCTGACGCGCGACTACAACCGCAGCCGGTCGATTGATCTGGTGCCTCCCAAGGGGAAACTGAAACAGTCGATGTCGGTGAATACGGGAATGGTTTTGCCGCTCCTGGGAAGAATTGCGGCTGGGCGTCCGATTGAGGCGGTCGAGAATCCGGAGACGATTTCGCTGGCGGACTTTGTGCGCTCGAAGGAAGTGTTTGTACTCGAAGTGCGCGGCGAATCCATGCAGGACGAGGCGATTCTGGATGGCGACTACGTGCTGGTCGAGAAGACGAAAACAGCGCACAACGGCGACATTGTGGTCGCGCTGATCGACGGCGCGGACGCTACCTTGAAGCGCTTCTTCCGCGAGGGCGATAACATCCGCCTGCAGCCGTCGAACGCGACGATGAAGCCGATGGTGTTTCCGGCGGCCGCGGTCGAGCTTCAGGGACGGGTGATTGGGGTGTTGCGGAAGTACTGAAGCGCATTACCCAGTTGCCAGTAAAATCGCTTCTTTCTCAAAGGCGACAAAAACCAGAGTAGCACCCCGGGCTATCGCAGTTCGAGAAGCTTATCGCTGGGAGTTGACGTCGGAAAGCTCAGCCGATGTGCTTATCCAGCGCCTTCTGAATGTCGTCTTTCGAGCGGTAGCCGACGAGCTGCTCGACGACTTGCCCGTTCTTGAAGACCAGCAGAGTGGGAATGCCGGTGACTTTGTAGCGCATGGGCGTGGCGCCATTGCGGTCAACGTCCATTTTGCCGACCGTGACTTTGCCGTGGTATTCACCGGCAAGCTCTTCCACGATGGGAGCGATCGCGCGGCAGGGACCACACCAGGCGGCCCAGAAATCCACCAGCACGGGCTTATCGGACTTCAGAACATCAGAATCAAAATTAGCGTCGGTTACCTCGACGATGGCGTTGCTTGCCATTCATCCTCCAGAGTTGAAAAGGTTGTATGCTCCCCGCGGTGGACATGATGGCCTCCGCAGGATGAACCCTCTATCCTAGCACTGTCGATTAGATGCTCGGCAAGAGCGGAAGTCGCAGGGGCATTGCAGAGGGCAGTGGTCAGATTGCAGAGGTTAAAGCCCATGATTGCGACACCTCCATGGTCCTTGTGGTTTTACCTCTGCAATCTGACCTCTGACCTCTGCAATTTGCTTCATGACCGCCTTCGCCGCCAAGAAGATAATGCTGTACAAAGGAATGCCACTCATGACGAGCAATCTCAATCTGTGTGTGGTGCTGGTGGCGACGCGGAATCCGCTGAACATCGGTGCGGCGGCGCGCGCCCTGAGCAACTTCGGAGCGGCGCATCTGCGGCTGGTGCGTCCGTATGAATTGGCGTTTCGCGAGGCGCGGTCGGCGGTCGGCGCGGCGGACGTGCTGATGAATGCTGAAGTGTTTGAAACGCTGGCCGAGGCGGTCGCGGACTGCAGGCTGGTGGTGGGAACAACGGCCGCGGGCCGGCGGGAATTGCAACACAAACTGCGTCGGCTCGATCAGAGTGGTCGAGCGATCAGCCGCGGTCTGCGGCTGGGGCCGGTGGCTTTGCTGTTTGGATCGGAAAAAAGAGGCCTGTCGAATGAAGATCTGGATCATTGCCATTGGCTGATGCGGATTCCGACGCGAGCCGAGCACGGGTCGATGAACCTGGGACAGGCCGTCGCGGTTTGCCTGTATGAACTGGTGCGCGAGGAAAGTCCTGCGCCCCCGAAAAACGCGGCGCGCCTCAATACGCCTCACGAGAAGATGAACGCCACCGCCGGCGACCTGGAGAGATTGACTCAACTCCTGTTTGAAACTCTTCAAACCAGCGGATACGTGAAGCCGCGAGTTGCTCGAGCAACAGAGGAAAAGCTCAGGCGGATGATACGGCGCTTGAATCTGAACGAGTCCGATGCGGAACTCTGGCTGGGCATGCTCCGGCAAATCGGATGGAAACTGGCAGCACAGGAGAAGGACGCCATCTAGCAGCGCGGCGATCCTCAGTCGCCGCTACCCAAACCTGAGACGACTGGATCCCATTTAAATGTAGTCTTTCAGAGATTTTTTTCTGGCGGGGTACACAATCGGCAAGGGCCTGAAATCTGCCTTTTCCTGCCTCATTGTGATCTGTGTCACATTCCAGTGTGAGTTACAGCACTGCCACAATGTTTACAACTACTTGACAATGGCGCCCATCGTTTCGGGGTAAATAAAGCATCGGCACTAGTGGTGTGCTGAGGAGGCGGCTCATGCGCATAAGGATTTTTGCGGTCTGGTTCTGCATTCTTGCAATCGTAGTACTCGCAGTCCCTTATAGTTACGCCATTCCGGCATTTTCGCGGCAGTATGGCACCTCGTGCACGACTTGCCACATTGATTTCCCCAAACTGAACGATTTTGGCAAGGCGTTCAAGGACGCGGGGTTCAAATTTCCCAAGAACGATGAGGACTTCATCAAGGTTCCGCCCGTGATGCTGGGCGCTCCGGCACAGAAGGAAATGTTTCCGCACGTGATCTGGCCGGGCACGATTCCGGGAATCCCGCAGGTTGGTTTGCGCTTCAACCAGTTTTTCCAATACACCGGGAAGAGCGCCAACAACTACAATCAAACGCCGGTCGGAGCGCCCGGGACACCGCAATCGCCCAACGTTCCGCGGACGGATTTCGAACCGGGATTCTTCAGCATTTTCATGGCTGGGAACTTCGGCAGCGATATCGCCTTCTGGGTTGACGACGATTTGAGCGTATCTGGTGAAAACGCCAACGGCAGCCTGGGTGATGGGTATCTGCGATTTGTCAACATCGGCCGGTTCCTGAAGTTGCCAACCGACGCGCTCAGTTTCAAGGTAGGTCAATTCGAATTGGACTTACCGTTTACCCAAGCTCGCTCCATCAACATTAGCCCGTATGACATCTACACCGAGGCCAACATCGGGACCAGTTCGCAAAATGTGAACAACGTATTTTCGCTGCAGGATGCGGGACACGGCGTCGAATTCAGCGGCGGCCACCAGTACAAGGGATATCACTATTCGCTGGCGATCGTCGATCAGAACACCAGCGGGAATACGGCCTCCCCGGCCAACGTTGGATCGCCCACGGGCAGTTCGTCGGGAGGAGTGGGATTCTTTTCCGATTCCAACTTCAAAGATCTTTATGCCAATTTCTCCTATCGCTTCAATCTGGAGAAGGACCCTGCCAGCCGCAACGAAATTCAGGCTGCCGGACCGACGGGGCCTCGTGATCACACTTATCTGAGCGTCGGAACCTTTTACTTCTACGGGAGGTCGGCGCAGCGCTTCTCGGGATACACATCGAATGGCGAAACGCCAGCCATCATCACCGCGCACGAACCGTTCTACCGCGTCGGCGGGGATTTTAGTTTCAACTACCGCACCTTCAACCTTTTCGGGCTTTACATGTACGGTCACGACAACGACCTGCTGCTCAATAGCGGATATACGGGATTCACGCCAGGGCCGGCCGCCAACTTTAATGGCGGATTCCTGGAAGCAGACTACCTGATGCTCCCGTGGGTGATGGGGATCATGCGGTGGGATCGTGTTCAGTCTTCCGCCGATTTCCTGAACGAGACAGGCAGTGGGAACTATTACTCGCCCGAGGGCACCACGCGGGACCGCATTACGCCGGGCGTGCAGTTCCTGATTCACGCCAACATCAAAGCTTCATTCGAATATCAGTTCCGGCCGCAACAGGCGCTCACCTATGACCAGAACGGAAACGCGGTCAGCCCGTTCCGTACGAACACGGCTACGGCGGGGTTGGAGTTCGTATACTAGATCCAAAAGATCGGAGCAGAGAAAACTTTTTTGAACAAGGAGAAATCATGAAGGGCAACGTCGCAGTAATTTTCGCGGTAATGATGGCGCTAACTCTGGCAGCGAGCGCGGGCAGCATCAGCGGGAAAGTTTCCGGAGTGAGTGGCGAGTCGGTCGTATACGTAGACACGGTTGCGGGCAAAACGTTCCCTGCGCCTTCGGAGCATCCGGTGATGGATCAGAAGGGCCTGCTGTTCCAACCACACATTATGGTCGTCCAGGTTGGAACCACGGTGGACTTCCTGAACAGCGATAAAGTCGCGCACAACGTTTTCTGGCCTTCGCTGATGCAGGGCTCGAAAAAGCTGCCCGGAAAGAACCTGGGGACGTGGCCGATGGGCGAGAAGCGTCCGTTCAAGTTCGATCAGGCAGGCGTGGCGTCGCTGCTTTGCAACGTGCATCCGGAGATGGCGGGCTACATTGTGGTCGTGCCAACGCCTTATTTCGCAGTGACGGATAAGACCGGCAGTTACAAGATCGAGAACGTTCCCGACGGGCAATACAACGTCGTGGGATGGCATGAAGGCGCGAAGAACTCGACCAAACCGGTCACGGTGGCGGGCGACACCAAAGCCGACTTGACCGTCAGCAAGTAAATCGCAGGAAATTGGGGAAGCGGCGCGAGTGTTCCGCTTCCCTCTACTTCAAATCCAGTCGTCTCCAACAAACCAGTCGAAAGCTCTCTCATGCAGATGCGTTTTCAAATGAAGAAGGTGGATGAGGATTGGCTGCACACCAACTTCCCCTGCATGATGGCTTGTCCGGCGCACACTAATGCCGGGCGGTACGTTGGACTGATTGCCGAAGGGCGATTCGAAGAGGCCTACAGGTACGCGCGCGGGCCGAACCCGCTGGCCAGCATTTGCGGGCGCGTCTGCGCTCATCCGTGCGAAACCGCCTGCCGGCGTGCACAAATTGACAAGCCGATTTCGATTCGCGCATTGAAGCGGTTTCTCACTGAACGCTACGGGCCGGAATCCAAGTACCACATCGATGTAAACGCCGATGCGGTCAAGACCAAACTGCCGTTCAAGGTGGCAGTGGTTGGCGGCGGACCGGTCGGACTATCGGCGGCGCACGACCTCGCGCTGATGGGATATTCGGTGACGATTTTCGAGGCGGCGCCGGTCGCGGGAGGCATGCTCTATCTGGGCATTCCCGAATACCGTTTGCCGCGCGATGTCGTGGAAGCCCAGGTGCGCGAGATTCTTGGAACAGGTGACATCACTCTGAAACTCAATCACCGAGCGGGACGCGACTTTCAGATCGCCGATCTGCGGCAGGACTTCGACGCGATTCTGCTGGCGATCGGGGCACACAGGAGCCGCGACCTCACGATTCCGGGCGTTGATCTCGACGGCGTGCACCGTGGCGTTGATTTCCTGTTGAACGTCAACCTGGGATACAAGTTCACGATCGGGCGCAACGTGCTCGTCATCGGCGGCGGCAATGTCGCGATGGATGTGGCACGCTCGGCGGCACGCGAAGTATTAAGGCAGCACACCCCGGGCGTGGAGGAACTCGCACCATCGCAAGACAACGTGACAGCCGTCGCCACAAAGGAAATGGTCGACATCTCGCTTTCGGCGTTGCGGATGGGCGCGCAGGAAGTGCACGTCGTGTGTCTCGAAAACCGCGAAGAGATGCCAGCGGCCCTGGAAGAGATTGAAGAGGCCGAAACCGAAGGTGTCATTCTGCATCCGGGATTCGGGCCGAAGCGATTCGTTGGCAAAGATGGCAAGGTGACAGCGCTGGAGGTTCTGAAGACGAAGTCGGTGTTCGACGAGCAGCGCCGCTTTAAGCCGGTGTTTTTCGACAACAGCGAGACGGAGATCGAGTGTGACACGGTCATCATGGCCATCGGCCAGACCACGAACCTCGATTTCCTGCAGGCGGACGATGGCGTGGAAGTTTCTCCGCGCGGGCTGATCAATGTGAATCCGCATTCGCTGATGACATCGGCGCAGGGGATCTTTGCCGGCGGCGATTGCGTGTTTGGGCCGCGCCTGATCATTGACAGCGTCGGCGACGGCAAACGGGCCGCGATGGGAATTGACGAGTATCTGCGCGGCGGCAAGCATCCTGAGCCAGTCATTGAGGTGACCGAACTGAAGCGGCACGCCATGCCGGATGAGTTCATGGAGTTGGTGAGGCAGCCGATCCCGATGCTGCCGCTGGATCGCCGCACAGGCATGACCGAGGTCGAAGAAGTGTACGACGAAACCGCGGCGGTTGCCGAGGCGCAACGCTGCCTGCACTGCTGGGTCAACACAATTTTCGAGGGCTACTCCGACGATGCGTCGCTTTGCATTTTATGCGGAGGCTGTGTCGATGTTTGTCCGGAGAACTGCCTTGAACTGGTGACGCTGGATCGCGTGGAATTCAGCGCTGAAACCATCGAGCATCTTTCGGTGAATCGCGCGCTCTACGGAGCGGAGTTGCCTGACATGTCGCCGGAGGAACTGAGTCAAGGCGCCGGGTCGGTGATGTTGAAAGATGAGACGCGCTGCATCCGTTGCGGACTGTGCGCGGCGCGGTGTCCGGTGAACACCATCACGATGGAGTCCTATAACCTGCTGCCGGCTGAACCGACCGGCTTAATTTCAATTGAGGCGATTGATTCCCGCCTGCGCGCGCAACCGGCGCTGGCGGGTGCAGCGAAATAATATGGCAGAAGAAAAGAAGGAAAGAGTTCAAAGCGCAGCGAACTCCGGCATTGACCGGCGGGAGTTCTTCCTGCGCATCGGCCTCGGCTCGATGGGTGTGGCGGCTGCCGGAACAGCGGTGTTCGCCTACCAGTTTCTCTCGCCGAACGTCTTGTACGAGCCGTCGCCGGTGGTCAACATGGGCAGGCCCGAGAGTTATCAGCTCGACTCGGTGACGCTGGACGTGGATGCGCGCATTTTTGTGATTCATGCGCAGGAAGGCTTCTTCGCACTGAACGCAGTGTGCACGCACCTGGGCTGCCTGACCGCGTGGAAGCCGGATCTGGGCATCATTGCCTGCCCGTGCCATGGCAGCAAGTTCGCCGTGTTTCAGCCGCCGGGCAAGAAGCCGGGAGATAAGATTGAGGGCCCCGCTCCGAAGCCGCTTCCCTGGCTCAAGATGACGGTCAGCGATGAGGGCGACCTGATTGTGGATCGCGCCGAGGAGATTCGCCCGCTGACGTTCGTGAGGGTTTAAAGGATGAGCACAACTTTCAATCGATATTTCGACGAGTTGCGCGAAACGCGCGTCTGGCGCTCAGTCTTTCGCGGCGGCACGGGCAAGAGCACGCTGCGCAATTCCATGGCGATCCAGCGCAACGTTTTCCTGCACCTGCTTCCGACGAAGGTGCGCACGCGGATGCTCGAATTCAACGCGACCTGGTACTTGGGCACTCTGACGCTGGGCACGTTCGGAATTCTGGTGATTACCGGCATTCTGCTGATGCTCTATTACCATCCCTCCGCGCCGCAGGCTTACGCTGACACCAAGGACCTGCAGTTCGTGGTTTCCTCTGGGCAGTTCCTGCGCAACCTGCATCGCTGGTCGGCGCACGCAATGGTGTTTCTGGTTTTCGCGCACATGTTCCGCGTGTTCTATCGCGGAGCTTATCGTCCGCCACGGGAATTCAACTGGGTGATCGGCGTGGTGCTGCTGCTGATGACGCTGCTGCTGAGCTACACCGGCTACCTGCTACCGTGGGACCAGTTGGCATATTGGGCAATCACAGTCGGGTCCAACATCGCATCGGCGGTGCCAATCATGGGCAGCAAGGTGCGTTTCCTCATGCTGGGCGGGCACTTCGTCAATGCCAATGCCCTGCTTCGTTTTTATGTGCTGCACTGCATGATTCTGCCGTTGACCACATTGTTTTTCGTTGCCATCCACTTCTGGCGGATTCGCAAAGACGGCGGGTTGTACGCGCGGCATAGCGAGCCGGACGTCGCGATGTCCACGGTTCCTGCGAGGCCACCACTATGAGCGACTCAAGAGAGTTCGTCGCCGCCGTGACTTCGGACGCGCGCAAAACTCCGGTGCGGGTTGCATTCGTCACGCGCCGCACTTCCGCCGAAGTGAAGGCGTATGACGAAGGCAAGGTGCAATCTTTTCCCGAACTGCTGTTCCGGGCAGCGATTGCGATCGAAGTGTTAGCGGCTACGTTGGTAGTGATCTCGCTGTTCTTCAATGCGCCGCTGGAAGGACTGGCCGATCCATCGCATACCCCGAACCCGGCCAAGGCACCCTGGTACTTCCTGGGACTGCAGGAACTGCTGCATTACTTTCCTCCGGTTGTGGCGGGAGTGCTGGTACCTACGCTGGTTGTGCTGGCGCTGATCGTGATTCCGTATTTCAACATCAACATCGAGGCGGCGGGACTATTCACCAAAGACCGGGATAGGCGGCTGAGACTTTTCTGGGTCGTCGCCTCTGCATTCTGCATTTTTCTATTGGCGTTCGACGTAATCGTCGCGCTGATTCCGACGCTTATCACGGTCGCGCTGATGGCGGTAGCGGCGGCAACTCCGGCGAATTCGGAATCGAAATTTCGCCGGTCTCTTGCGGCCAAGCCGCTTTCCTTCTGGATCATGAGCTGGTTTCTGTTTGAACTCGCGGTGCTGACAACGGTCGGCACCCTTTTCCGCGGACCGGGCTGGGCCTGGGTCTGGCCCTGGAGGAGCTAGAGTGAAACTTCCCGATCCTCTCGAAAAGCTCCGCAAGAAATTTTTCGGCGACGCCATCACGGGCTTTGCGTGGATGAGCTTGTTGTTGCTCATTCTGCTGGCCATCGCTCCGGCCAAGGATTTCTTTGCCGATTGGCATGTTTACCAGCGCGGCTATGAGCGGCTGATTTCGAAGCGCAGCGATGCCGTTACATTGCGCCGCCATTTCGAGCCGGGCATTCAGCAGATTTGGCTGCCGGAGATGGGCGTGGTCGATCGTTGCACGACCTGTCACAGCGCGCTCAAGGAAACCACGCTGGCAGATGTGACGACCCAACCATATCGCTATCACCCGGCGATTCCGCACAAGCCCGAAGAAATGGGATGCTCAATCTGCCATCGCGGACAAGGCACAGCGACATCAGTTGCAGATGCTCATCAGAGCACGCTCGCATGGGAAGAGCCGCTGCTACCGGCAAAATACCTGGAGTCTTCATGCGGCCAGTGTCACCAGCAGGATCTGAAAGGCACGCCGCAGTTGAATCTGGGCCGCAAGATGCTCAGCGCCTACGGATGCGTTCACTGCCACACAGTGAAGCGTCCGGATGGAACCGTAATCGCGGGAACCGACGATCCGCCGTCTCTATCGCATATCGGTGACAAGACGTCGCGGGAATGGATTTTCGCATGGCTGAAGGATCCGCAGGCTTACTCGGTGACTGCGACTATGCCGAACTTCAAGCTAACTGACGACGCCGCGCGCGACATTTCCGCGTTTCTGATTTCGTCGAGCACACCGGCTTCGCTGAAGGTCGTACAAGCTTCCCTCGATCAGGCAAAGAAAGTGAAAGATGATGCGGAGCTGCAGACGAAAGCGGCCAGCCTCTATGGTGAGTCGTTCTGCGCGTCATGTCACGCAGTAACAAATGCCGCGGGGAACCTGGTCGGCGGCAATGTTGGGCCAGAGTTGACGAAAATCGGCACAAAGGCGAAGCCGGAGTGGCTGCAAGCGTGGGTGCGCAATCCGCATGATTACGATCCGCCGACGGCCATGCCGCATTACCGGTTCAACGATCAGGAAGTTGGGCTGCTCGCCGGGTTCCTGATGGGCAAAGCCGATGCCGATCTACTCGCCAATGCTCATCTGGACGCCGCAACGCCCGATCAGATTGCCCACGGCAAGCGACTCGTCAATGACTACGGCTGCGCGGCGTGCCATGAGATCAACGGCATCAAGCGCCCGGAGAATTTCGCGCCCGAGCTTACGAAGATCGGTTCCAAGCCGGTCAATCAGCTGGCGATTGCGCCGGGAGTGCCCCACACGCTGTATGACTATATCGGCGCGAAGATCAAGCAACCGCGCGCGTTTGGGCCTTCGCTGAAGATGCCGCAATACACGTTCGCGCCAGCCCAGATCGACGCGCTGGTGAATGCGCTGCTCTCGCACAACGAGCGCGCTCTGACGATACCAGCGGCGAAAACCGTGCCCGCAACTCCGCCCTCGCATTATGAGCCGGCAGGAAAAGCGGGACAGCTGATCACGGACCTCAATTGCTTCTCCTGCCACGCCATCAATGGACGCGGCGGCGACATGGCTCCCGACCTCACGTGGGAAGGCAGTTCGGTGCAGCGCGAATGGCTGGTGCAGTTCTTCCGCAATCCGAATACGCTGCGCCCGGCGCTGATTCGGCGCATGCCGAAGTTCAACCTGACCGACGCGGAGATCAACACGCTCTCGGACTACATCCTGACCGTGTACCAATCGCCAAAAGTGGATCGCGACGCAATGCCTCTGTCAGGCTATACACCCATAGAGGTCGAACAGGGGAAACAACTCTACTACTCGAAATACGGATGCCAGGCGTGCCACATCATCGACTCGAAGCAGGACAAAGGCTACATCGGACCGACCTTAACCCACGTTGGCTCGCGGCTGACGGCGGCTTGGGTCTACGCGTGGCTGAAAGATCCGTCGACCCTGCGGCCTGGAACCCAGGAACCCAAACGCAACATGAGCGACGAGGATGCGCGTGCGCTG